>JFJP01038384.1_pt1 | contig 17794 bp, 15 predicted proteins | sample 431651 | NCBI WGS metagenome assembly JFJP01 (sample SAMN02602958, study PRJNA72255) | Microbial mat metagenome, whole genome shotgun sequencing project. | biome: fresh water; feature: sink hole; material: water; isolation source: purple microbial (photo- and chemosynthetic) mats found in...
TGGCGGAGGAAGTAGGATTCGAACCCACGGTACTTTCGTACAACGGTTTTCAAGACCGCCGCCTTAAACCACTCGGCCATTCCTCCACAATTAGACAGCCTTTTACCACCAGAACCAGAAACTGTCAATATCTGCTAAAAACTCAACACAGATTTAAAAAAAACAAATATGTAATATTTGATCGGCAAACATCCCATTTTCTGTTAATAATACAAATATATGAAACGTGATTTTATAATTTGATATCAATTTACAAAAAAACACCCATTATGCTGGAAAAAAAAAATATATCTAAAGAATTAGAGGACTTAACCTGTCTGTACGAAATAACCAAAGCTCTCGCTTCAGCAGTTAACTTAAGTGATTGTCTTGAGCAAATCATGCAAACCCTGGCTGATCTTAAATCCATGGAAAATGGAACGATCACAATCTTAAAGCCATTCACGGGAAAATTAGAAATTGAAGTTGCTCATGGCCTCAGTGTAGAAAACATAAAACGCGGAAAATATATGTTAGGTGAAGGAATAACGGGACGAGTAGTTGCCTCAGGAGAACCGATAATTGTTCCCAGCATTGCGGATGAGCCTCTATTTCTGAACAAGACAGGGGCTAGGGCGGTTGCAAACTATCAAAACAAATCATTTCTCTGTGTTCCCATTAGAGATGAACACCAGGTCATAGGTTCACTCAGTGTTGATCGAGTGTACAAAAATGGCCTAGATCATCAAGCAGACGCAGACCTGCGGTTCCTAACTGTTCTGAGTGGCCTTATAGCTCAAACAACCAGAAGGATTCAAATAGTAAACAGGGAACAAGAAGGATTGCGATTAGAAAACTTAAAGCTTAAGCGTGAACTCTCCGAGAAAAACCAAATAAACGATATCATCGGCAACTCAAGCCGTATGCAAGATGTTTACGAAATGGTACATCGGGTAGTTGATTCTAACGCTACTGTACTCCTGCGAGGTGAATCTGGTACCGGAAAAACTCTGGTGGCTAAATCCTTGCACTATAACAGCCATCGGAAGACCAAGCCCTTTTTAGTGGTTAACTGCTCAGCCTTACCAGAAACCCTGCTTGAAAGTGAGTTGTTTGGTCATGAGAAAGGGGCCTTTACTGGGGCAACAGAGCGAAGAATAGGGCGTTTTGAACAAGCAGAGGGCGGAACGCTTTTCCTGGACGAAATTGGAGAAATAAGCCCATCTGTACAGATAAAACTTCTCCATGTCGTACAAGAGCGAAACTTTCAAAGGTTAGGATCCACACTCACGATACAATGCAATGTAAGACTCGTCGCTGCCACCAATAAAGACCTGGAACGAGCTGTAAAAGAAGGGGTTTTCAGGGAAGATCTTTACTACAGACTAAATGTCTTTCCCGTTTATATGCCACCGTTAAGAGAAAGAAGAACGGACATCCTTCTTCTGGCGGAGTACTTCTTAGACAAATACGCGCGCGAAAATAAGAAGAAAATATCAAGAATCTCTACTCAAGCAATTGATATGCTGATCCAGTATCATTGGCCGGGTAACGTTCGAGAGCTCCAAAACTGCATGGAAAGGGCAGTGCTTATCTGTGATGATGAATCAATTAAAGGAATTCATCTACCACCAACACTGCAAGTATCAGATGCAAGCAAATCCAGCAACCTTCCCTCACTCGCAGGATCGGTAGAAAATTTCGAAAAAGAACTCATTATTGAAAGCCTGAAACACCATAATGGCAATCAAACCAAGACAGCAGAATCATTAAACACAAGCTTGAGGATCATTAACTATAAAATTCACCAGTACAATATTGATCCTAGAAAATATAAAATTTCTAAAAAATGAATATTCTTCTTCATATCTGTTGTGGACCATGCGCCATCTACCCCGTTTCACAAATGCTCAATGATGGAATAAGGGTCTCTGGATATTTCTATAATCCTAATATTCACCCATATCGTGAATTCAAACAACGAATTCAAGGTGTCCAGCAATTTGCTGATTTGACCCGGTTAGAGGTAGAGATTAATACAACATATGGACTTACTGAATATTTAAGAAAAGTGGTTTTTCATGAACACGAAAGATGCTCTCTCTGTTACAGAATGCGCCTAGAAGAAGTTGCTCAAAAAGCTAAAAAAAGGGGGGATGATGCCTTTTCATCCACCTTGCTATATAGCAAATACCAAAACCACGAGTACATAAAAAAAATGGGGGAGGAGATTGCTGAAAAATATCAAATTGAATTTTACTATCAGGATTTTCGCGGTGGTTGGCAAGAAGGAATTGAAAAAGCTATTGAAATAAATTTATATAGACAAGCTTATTGTGGATGTATATACAGTGAGCAAGAACGTTATGACAAAGTTTATTCTAAGAAAAAACAAACAAATAAAAAATCTTAATTCAATAAAATTATTATGGTTACGATACTCGTCCTGGCCACTAAAAATAAAAATAAAATTTTAGAATTTCGGGAGATACTGAAAGATTTTCCCATCGAAATTCGAACTCTTTCTGATTTTGGGACACTCCCTGAAGCCATTGAAGATGGAGAAACTTTTGATGATAATGCATATAAAAAAGCTATCCATACTGCTAAAATACTCGGTTTACCAGCAATAGCTGACGATTCAGGTCTTGTTGTTGAGGCCTTAAATGGGGCACCTGGTGTTTATTCTGCAAGGTATGCAGGTAAAGAAGCTACAGATAATGAAAATGTTGAAAAACTACTCCGTGATATGACAGGGGTGAAAAACAGAAAGGCGGCTTTTCAATGTGTCCTCTCAATCGCCGTTCCCTCTGGACCTGCATTAACTTATGAAGGAAGTTGCGAAGGGGTTCTTCTTGAAGAGCGAAGGGGTAAAAGTGGCTTTGGTTATGACCCTATCTTTTATTTTGAAGATTTAAAGAAAACTTTTGCAGAGTGTTCAATGGAAGAGAAAAATATTGTTAGCCATCGTGGGAAAGCACTAGATGAGTTAAAAGAAGAGTTGCCCCAAATACTTAAATGGTTAACCCAACGATTAGCGGAAGAAAAACCACCAAAACCCGATCATGACGAGTTTAAGGATAACGATTGGTCACACTAAAGAATAAAAGAACTTCTTACTGCTATTCAATCTTCATTTCTCTTGTTAAAAGATCCAAAACTGCAGCAGAACAGTCTTTATTTTTATAGAGGATTAAATAAACCTGTTCCAGAATCGGCATATCAACTTTAAATCTCAGAGCAAGTTCATAAACCGATTGTGTTGTTTTGACCCCTTCTGCAACCATTTCCATCTCATGTAATATAGTGGAAAGCTCTTTTCCCTGTCCCAACTTTAAACCAACCGTGCGATTTCGACTTAAATCACCGGTACAGGTAAGTACTAAATCACCAAGTCCACTTAACCCAAAAAACGTTTTTGGATCTGCACCCATAAAAACGCCCAGTCTTTTTATTTCTGATAGCCCTCTGGTAATAAGTGCAGCCCTACTATTCAGTCCAAACCCAAGACCATCGCTGATTCCAGCGGCAATGGCTATTATATTTTTTAACGCAGCACTTATTTCAAGCCCTATTATATCGTTGCTTGCATACACACGAAATCGTTCAGTGCCGAAAATATGCTGTAATTTTTGTGCTTTTTCAATGTGACAACACCCTATTGTAACGGCTGTAGGCATGCCTAGTGCGACCTCCTTGGCGAAAGAAGGACCAGCAAGAACTGCCAATTCTATTTCCTTTTCTTGTAGTTTAGTCCCTAAAACCTCTGTCATTATTTGAGTCATTGTCATCAAGGTTTCGTTCTCAATACCTTTTACTGCGGAAACAATGAGACAATTTTTTTCCAAAAAAGGAACAATATCCTCAAAAACCTTACGGAAAACATGGGAAGGTACAACCATACAGACTATTTCACATCCCTTGACTGCAGAGTGAAGGTCGGAGGTAAAATGTAAAGAATCAACAAGATGATATCCGGGAAGATATTTAATATTTTCCCCATCTCGTTTTAGTGCAGCTACATGCTCAACGTGATGCCCCCACAAAACAGTTTGAAGGCCCTTTGCGGCAAGTATTCCAGCTAAGGCTGTGCCCCACGAGCCAGCACCGATAACAGCTATTTTGCCTGTTTTATTCATCACAGGATTCATTTTCTAAAGATTCAGGATCTCCAGATTCTTCTCGAGCTACTATATCCATAGCTACTACTTTTTCCCCATCTTCCAGATTAATAAGTCTAACCCCTTGTGTTGTACGCCCGATGATTCGAACATTTTCCAGAGGCATTCGAATCATCTTTCCAGAATTTGCAATAAGAATAACCTCACTCTCATTATCCACCTGCATGGCGCCAATAATAGCACCATTACGTTCACTGGCTTTAATGGCAAATATTCCTTTCCCACCCCTTTTTTGAATACGATATTCATCCACGGGACTTCTTTTCCCATATCCATTTTCGGTAACAGTTAATATCGAAATGTTCGATGAAAGCACAATAGCCCCAACAACAAAATCTCCCTCAGCAAGATTAATACCATTCACTCCAGCAGCTGTTCGACCCATTATACGAATATCTGATTCATGAAAACGTATAGACATACCCTTAGAAGAAATAAGGAGAATCATATCATTTCCATTTAAGATATGGGCAGCTATAATCTCATCGCCTTCGTTAATCGTTAGGGCACGCTTACCTCTTTTAAGAGGTTTAATAAATTCCTGAAGACTGGTTTTCTTTACCCGTCCAGAGCGAGTTACCATTAAAATGGTTCTATCTTCTCGGTTATTCGTAATATCAGATACGGGAAGAATCGCTGCAACTTTCTCCCCCTCAGCTAAATCTAGGAGATTTACAATAGCTTTTCCTCGGGCTGTACGACTTGCTAATGGTAACTGATACACTTTCCGCCAAAAGATTTTTCCATGATTAGTGAAAAAAAGAAAAGTATCCAGTGTAGATGCCACATAAAGATTTGTAACAAAGTCTTCATCAATATTTGTTACCCCACGAACCCCCTTACCTCCACGACGCTGTGAGCGATAAAGATTTAAAGGATTTCGTTTAATGTACCCAGAATGAGTTACAGTGACGGCCATGTCTTCAGGTAAAATCAAATCTTCCGGCAAAATTTCATCTACAGCATCAATGATTTCCGTTCGTCTTTCATCGCCATACTGTTCTTTTATTTCAGTAAATTCATCTCGAATAATCTGCATGACCAGCGACTCGTCACCTAAGATTTTCACGAGTTTCTCAATTTCCAGGACGACTTCATTATAATCACTGATAATTTTATCGCGTTCCAAGCCAGTGAGACGTTGTAAGCGCATCTCCAATATTGATTGAGCTTGTATCTCTGAAAAATCAAACCGTTTAATCAACTCATCTTTAGCCTCAACAGGGTTTTTGGAAGCCCGGATTAACTGAACAACGTCATCCAAGTTACTTATAGCAACCTTAAGGGCTTCCAATAAATGGGCTCTCTCTTTGGCTTTTTTCAACTCGAAAACAGCACGTCGATAAACAATAATTTTTCGATGAAGGATAAAATGCTCGAGTATCTGTTTAAGATTAAGTACCTCAGGTCTGTTGTTAACAATTGCTAACAAGATAATTCCAAAGGAACGTTGCAAAGGAGTCATTTTATAGAGCTGATTAATAACAATTTCTGCTATTTCATCCTTCTTCAGCTCAAGCACTATGCGCATACCATGCCTATCCGATTCATCACGTACTTCAGATATGGAGCTGATTTTTTTTTCTTTTACCAGCAAAGCAATTTTTGCTACAAGGGTAGCTTTATTCTGTTGATAAGGAATTTCACTAATAATGATAGACTCATGTTTCCCATCCTTCATTTTTTCAATATGAGTAAGCGAACGCATCAAGACGCTTCCGCGACCGGTTTCATAGGCTTCTCGAATACCTGAACGACCACAAATAAGGGCTCCAGTGGGAAAATCTGGTCCAGTAATGTAGGTAATGAGTTCATGAATAGTAATATGAGGATTATCTATCAGGGCTATCAAACCATCCATAACCTCAGTTAAATTATGAGGTGGAATATTGGTTGCCATACCCACAGCGATGCCTGATGAGCCATTTATTAGTAATGTGGGAATTTTACTAGGCATGACAGAAGGTTCTGTCATGGAATTATCGTACGTTGGAACAAAATCAACGGTTTCCTTCTCTAGATCGGCAACGATCTCTTTGTCAATTTTGGTCATCCGGGCTTCTGTATAACGCATGGCCGCAGGTGAATCACCATCCATAGAGCCAAAGTTACCTTGACCATCTACCAGTGGATACCGCATAGAGAAATTCTGGGCCATCCGAACAATGGTGTCATAAGCAGCCGTATCTCCATGAGGATGAAATTTACCTATTACATCACCCACAATCCGAGCAGATTTAACATACGGACGGTTGTACATAACCCCAAGTTCACGCATGGCAAAAAGAGCTCGGCGATGTACAGGTTTAAGGCCATCTCGTATATCTGGCAAGGCTCTACCTATAATTACACTCATGGCATAATCAAGATAGGATTTTTGTAGCTCCTTTTCGATAGATATAGTGGGGGATTTTTCTTGACTGTTTTCGGTATTCATAAAAACTCATTTTTCCAACATTAAAGGAATCACAAAATATATGATGTTTTACATTGTAAAACTAATCTTAAAAAGAAAAGTTATATTAATATTTTACCATTTTAAATATCGAGAGAGGTTACCTCTAAGGCATGATTCTGGATAAACTCTCTTCTTGGTTCGACCTTATCTCCCATAAGGGTAGTAAACATATCATCAGCCTGTTCGGCGTCATTAATGGTTACCTGGACAAGAACCCTGTTCTCTGGATTCATCGTAGTATCCCAAAGCTGCTCTGGATTCATCTCCCCAAGACCTTTATATCTTTGAAGATGACTTCCTTTGAAGGTTTCACTGCGAACCATTTCTATCATTTCTATCCAGTTATTAACTTTAATACTTCTATCTTGATTGATGTTTGATTTTTTTATTATTGTAAAACTATTTTTTAGATAGGTACGAATAGATGAAAAAAGAGTTAATGCTTTTCTGTACTCGAGAATAAGGGGTATTTGAGGCCCTAGTGTTATAAAAATATGGGCCTTCCCTTTTATTGCGACATTCACCTCAAAACAAGTTGGCCGCCATTGACACGATCGTATCGGGCTTATAATAAATTCTTCACTAGAGAGTTTGTTAATGAGATTTTGTAAAAATGATTCATCGGTAAATTGATCAGCTGAATGAATATTATTTTCTAAAAGAAAATAAAGCATACTTTCCCATATATTCATCCTATCAAGGTAAGAGACTATTTTTTTATAAATAGAAAGTTTCTTCAATATTTCTGATAAATTATCACCACTTAAATTATTTTCAGTGGTTTCTCCTAATTGAATTTCTATTATTTGGCTTGCTTCTAAATAAAGATGATTATTTAAATCTTCATCTTCTAAAAAATATTTTTCTTTTTTCCCTTTTCCTAATCTATATAAAGGTGGTTGACCTATATAAACAAAACCACCCTCTACCAGTGGAAGCATTTGCCTATAAAAAAAAGTAAGCAGAAGGGTTCTAATATGAGCGCCATCTACATCAGCATCTGTCATTATTATTACTTTATGATATCTTAATTTTTGCACATCAAATTCTTCTGTTCCAATACCACAACCTAATGCACCAATAAGATTTTTTATTTCTTCACTTCCTAATATCTGGTCAAAACGAGCCTTTTCTACATTCATAATTTTGCCACGTAAAGGAAGAATGGCCTGAATAGATCTATCTCTTCCTTGTTTTGCTGAACCACCTGCAGAGTCACCCTCGACTATGAATATTTCTCGTTTGCTTGGATCTTTTTCCTGACATTCAGCAAGTTTACCCGCCAGAAGTAAACTGGTGGATCCTTTTTTTCTAGAAAGATCACGAGCTCGCTTAGCTGCTTCTCTTGCTCGTGAAGCCTCTACCACCTTTATCAAAATTTTTTTTGCTTCCTGCGGATTTTGTTCCAAAAAAATAGTTAATTTTTCAAAACATACTGATTCTACTATTGATTTTACCTCTGAATTTCCTAACTTAGTTTTTGTCTGTCCTTCAAATTGAGGATCAGGTACACGAACTGAAATTACACAAGTCAATCCCTCCCGCATATCATCCCCACTCATTTTTTCTTTTAAATTTTTGGGGATGATATCATCAGTAGCATATCTATTTATACATTTTGTCAATGCAGCTCTGAATCCAGCTACATGGGTTCCGCCTTCTTTAGTATTTATATTATTAACAAAAGAAAAAAGTCTTTCCGTATATCCATCTACATATTGAAAAGCTATTTCAACCTGAACCATATCTTTTTCACCTAATATATGGATAGGTTCTGAGGTAATAGGTGTTTTTTTCCTGTTCAGATAATTTATGTAAGATTTGATTCCACCTTCAGCATAAAATGAATCTTCTGCTCCAGATCTTTCATCTTTTAAATAAATTTGAATTTCTTTGTTAAGATATGCAAGCTCTCGTAATCTATTGCTTACTGTCTCATAATTAAATATTGTTGTTTCGGTGAAAATATCAGGGTCAGGGGTAAAAGTAATACGTGTTCCAGTTATATCACTTTCTCCTATTGTTTCTAATTCACCAATTTTTTCACCACATCGGTACGACTGTTTATAAATTTTTCCATTTCTTTTAATTTCTGCACTGGCCTTTATAGAAAGTGCGTTAACGACAGAAACACCTACCCCATGAAGTCCACCTGAAACCTTATAAGATGAATGATCAAATTTTCCACCAGCATGAAGGGTTGTCATAACTAACTCAAGGGCAGACATTTTTTCTGTTGGATGCATATCAACAGGAATTCCTCGCCCGTTATCTTCAACAGAAACAGAGTTGTCTTCATGGATAACTATATAAATATGTGTGCAATACCCTGCTAAAGCTTCATCTATACTATTATCCACTACTTCCCATATCAGATGGTGAAGTCCAGATTCTGATGTATTTCCTATATACATAGAAGGTCTTTTACGCACGGCTTCTAGGCCATCAAGAACCTTTATCTGTTCAGCATCATATGAATTTTTTTCTTCTGTCACTTTATTCCTTTATTCTTATTTAAAATAAAAATATCCATTCATTAAATATGAATGGATATTTTTAATAATAACAGTATGTTAATTTTATTTACAGTTTCATTGGCATAATAATACTTAAAAATCCATCATCAAAATCTGATTTTAAAAGACAAGGACTATTATTATAATTTATGTAAGCATCAACAGTATCACTTTCCATTACCTGTAAGGTTTCAATAAAAAATCGACAATTGAAACCAAGAACAAGAGGTTCACCTTTATAAATTATTTTTTGTACATCTTTTGCGTTCCCTATATCAGCATTTTGAGAAGATAATATCATATTATCTTCTATTATTTCAAATTTTATGGTGTGAAAAATATCTTCAGTAAATAAATTTATTCGTTTCAGAGATTCTAAAAAAGGGATTCTATCAATTGTAATTTTATTTGTTAATTGAATAGCATTAATAATCGTTTTATAGGGAGGAAATTCACCTTCTTTAAGACGAATAATCATAATAGCATTTTCATCTTTAACAACTAATTGCTTTTCTTCAAAACTTACTTGTACATTATCTCGATTTTCACAAAATTTTTTAAATTCTTGAATTCCCTTTTTAGGAATAAGAGTTATTTCATTAAGATGAAGTTTATTAATATCAGCAGTAACATCTTTTTCCATAACAGAAAGACGGTGCCCATCTGATGAAATCATCCTCAAATAAGATTTATTGTTTTTAATTTCTTTTTCAAAAAGAACACTCGTTAATACATAATTATTTTCTTGTTCAGATGCTATTGAATAAATAATTTTATCTATAATTTCTGAAAAGACATGGGCTTCAAAAGATATAAATGTATCTTTATTAAATTCAGGAAATTCAGGAAATTCAGCACTTGATATACCAGCAAGATTATAAATACTTTGTCCTGCCTGAATTTCAACCCAACTGTTTTCTTTTTCTATTATATTTATTGATGATGAACCAGATTCTCTAACTATTTCAAAAATTTTTTTACTGGGAAGGGTTAAACTCCCTGATTCTTTTATTTCAGCTGGGAGTTTAATTTGAAGACCAATCTCAAGATCGGTTGCTGTAAGAATAATAGTATCTTTATCTGTTTCAATAAGAATATTAGAAAGTATAGCAAGTGTTCCTCTTTTGTTTGTTATGTTTTGAAGGGCGTTTAATCCTTCAAAAAATATATTTTTAGAAATATTCAAATTAAGAGTCATATATAAATAACCTTTATTATTTTCTTATTCTTATTAAGAAATATTTTTTGTTAATAAAAAAAATAATATACTGATATTTTTAGAAAAAAAACTTTAAAAATAAAGTTTTTAACTTTTAAAGTTTTGTTTATATTTTACTTTTAATAAAAAAATAAAAGTAAAATATAAATTATTAACACAGAATATGTTTAAAACATTTATATTTTAAAATAACATTTTGATATATTTATTAAAATTATAATAAATTATATTAATAAAAAACACAATATGTAATGAAAAATTGTAACTTTTGCCACTTAATTCCCTTCCAATTTTATCCCAATAATACTTTTTCAAGTAAAATTTAAAAAAAAATCCTTTTCTTAAAAAAGAAAAGGATTTTTTTATTTAAAAATAAAAAATAAAAATTACCACCAACAAACAGTTTTATCTGCAGAAAAAATTTTACTAATTAATAGATCATAATCAGGATTTTCAACATTTAAGTTAAACTCATCGTATTCTCGGTCTCTATTTAATATTTGAACCAGAGTTTTAACTTCATTATTAGGCTCTGAACGATATACTTGCAAAATTTTCATTATATATACTCCCTTAATTATTCGGCACAGGCCGGTGGGGGTTCATTGGTTTGTTTAGGTAAACCATAAGGAATAATAAAATCTGCATCTCGCATAGCTTCCCCTAATTCCTCTAAAGATATTTCAGCTATAATTTTATCACCTTCTTCATCCACACAATTATCAGGGGCTGGAGCACCACAAGAATAAACCTGGCCTTCCATATCTTTTACCCATGCAATATTTTCACTCATATAGGTTGAAAAAGAAGGGAATTCTCCATTCATAATAACTGGAAAGGCATAATGATTTTCGACTGCTAATCCAAGGCCTGAACGAATACCATCATTATACATACGATTTGCAATTAAAATATATACTTTTAATGATTCCATTTAGTTATACTCCTTATAATACAATGTACTTGCTGCATTCGTCCAGCAGAGCACCATGGAAAGCTTGAGTTCGCATTTGTTTAGCAGATAATCCGGCGGGTATATCTGCAGCAGAATCATATCCTTCGCAAGTATAACTATCGGCACATATAGCAATATTTTCTTCACCACAATTTTCAGCTAAAGCTTTGAAGCGAGGATCTTTGGTAAGGTGAATAGATTTGAAGGTAAAAAAAATCATTGGTTGTTTACCAGCTTTTTCAGCTGCAGTGGCAATTCCTACAACATGGCGCATGTTTTGCGGTGAGGTTACAAAAATAGCTATTTTATTTGGATCAGCAGACATTAGCTTTATCCTCCATAAGGGAAAAATTATAAAAATTAACCTTTTTTGACAAAAAAACTCATATAGCCAGATTGTTCTTTCTCCCCTAAATATTCATGTCCTCCGCGAGCGCACCAACCTGGAATATCATTACGGGAGCCAGGATCTGTTCCATCAATCTGAAGAATTTCTCCAGATTTTATTTTACCAATTTCTTTTTTGGTACGTAAAAGAGGCATTGGGCAACTTAATCCTTTTGCGTCAAGAGTAGCTGTTACTGCTAATCCTTCTGGGGCAACCTTGATGTCACTCATTTTTTTCTCCTATAAAAATAAAATAAAAAGGTATAAATAATTTTATACCAGAAAAATAAATATTTAACCGATTATAGCTTAAATTAAGTGAATAACAAATTAATCTTTTAATTTAAAATTGCTATACTTTAATTGACATTAGAAATCAACCTTAAAATGAATATATACTCATTTTGTTTTTAATTATTAAAACTTTGTATTTATTAATTAAAAATTTTTTTTTATGTTTAACATTTTATATAGATGCTTGACAAATTACCCCCCAGGGGTAAACTAAAAATTATTTTTTCTTTAAATTATTTTAATTTTTTAAAAAAAAGGAGGGGGGAATGAGTGAAGAAAATGTGATGGCAGATAAAATTAAAGATTTTTATAAAATTGTTTGTAGATCTGAATGGAATGCCACTGTTACCGGTGTATTGGTGGCTTTTTTGTCGGTTATGATTATGGCTTGGTGGCGTCCTTGGGGAGCTGTTGGTGCTATCAGAAATTGGGGAGACTGGATTATGTATGGAATTACCAGTCTGACGGGATCTGAATTTGGTTTTTTCAGCTATTATGTAAAAGCGCCTAAATCTATTTTTCAGGATTCAGGATCAATCATTGGCATTGGGTTTGTAACAGGTGCTTTTATTTCTGCTTGTTTGGGAAGGGATTTTGCTTTTCGAATTCCCCCTTATCGGGAAATGGTTAAAGCGATGATAGCTGGAGTATTAATGGGTATAGGTGCAACATTAGCTGGTGGGTGTAATGTTGGTGGTATGTATAATGCTATTGGTAATCTGGCAGCAAACGGTTTTACCATGTGGATTGGTTTGGTAGCTGGTGTTCTTTTAGGTTTGAAATTATTATACATAGAAATGGAATATGTTACCTGGGGTGATGGTGGTTCAGCGACCATAGAATTACCAAGTTTAATTCTCTATGGACTTGGTGTTGCTGCCTTGGGAGGTATTGTTTGGGGGGCATATACTTTTGCTGGAATGACCGACGAATATTTAGCAACCCTCAGTGGGGTTATTCTTATTGCTGCTGCACTGGGATATGTCATGCAGCGCGGTAGGTGGTGCATGGTCCAGGGGTTTCGCGAACCGCATATGACCGGTGATTGTACGTTGGCAAAATCTGTTGCACTTTCTATTCTTCTAGTGGCTGTCGGTGCCGCAGTTTTGAAGTATTCGGTCCCTCTTCGGGCGGAAGGTTTAGCTGTGCTTGATCCTGCCCATTATGTGCGTGGAACCTTTGGTTGGGGGTCTATCGTTGGTGGTTTTATTTTTGGTCTGGGCGCCATGCTCGCTGGGGGGTGTGGATCTGGAACGCTATGGAGGGTGGGAGAAGGACAGGTAAAATTGATTATGGTGGTTCCATTTTTTGCTGTTTCTAATTCCATTATGACCGCCTGGTTTAAGGCAAATGATTTTGAGGGGCGTGGTATCCTCGGTTCTCAGGTCTATCTTCCCGATTTTATGGGATACGGTGGCACATTGTTTTTTATCGCGGCCATTATGATGGTTTGGTATCTGGTGGTGACCTGGAATGAGGAAACGAATAAATTGATTGTACCTATGTGATCTTTTTCCAAAGAACAGTTTATAAAAATCGCAACTTCAGAGAGAATCAGGGGTTGCGATTTTTTTTTAAAAAAAAAAGGAAAGACTTTTTGGTCGAACCAGCTCTCACACGAAAAAGAACCTTGGCTGCCCGTGACCGTTTGTCTTGGCATGATCGCCAAATCATGAGTGATAAAATTGTTAAAAAAATTTTATTGCTCGATGAAATTCAGTCCAGTGAAACATTTTTTCTTTATGTTGCTTTTCGTTCTGAGGTAGAAACCATTAATCTCATAAATGAATTACTCCGGCGTGGGAAACAAGTAGTGGTTCCTGTTACCCTCGTTTCAGAGAAGCGGCTACTCCCGGTGGTAATCCATGATATGGATAACGATCTGGTGGCTGGTTATTGTTCCATACCTGAACCACGATTAGAGTTAAGATCGAGTAATATAATAGAAGGTAATCAGATTGATATCATCTTTTTGCCTGGTTCTGTCTTTGATGAAGAGGGAGGCAGAATGGGCTATGGGGGGGGGTATTATGACCGTTTCTTGGCACATGAGGCTCCCTTGGCCAAAAGGATTGGTCTGGCTTTTGAGATGCAGGTGATTGATAAATTAACCCTACAGACCCATGACGAGATCCTTGATCTCATTGTTACTGAAAAAAGACTTATTCGAACAATGCGAAAATAAATTTGCGGGGAGGAGAGATATGCGAACAACAGCGATATTTAAAAATTCTCTTTTCTTAAAACATGATCCTGGTTTTGATCATGTCGAATCGCCGGAACGTTTAATGGATATTTATAAAATCCTGGATGACGATTTGTTCCGTGATTGTTTTCTTTTCCCTGATTTTTCCCCGGCATCCCATGAACTCATCGGTTTGAATCATTCGCAAACCCTGATTCAAAGAGTGTTGCAAACTGCAGGCAAAAGATTCGACAGTCTTGACCCAGATACACAAACCTCCTCTGATTCCTATGCCTCGGCCTGTCTCGCTGTCGGGGCTTTGGTCAAAGGGGTTGATATGATTTTAGATGGCACCATCAATAACGGTTTTGCCCTGGTCCGTCCCCCTGGACATCATGCTGAAAAAAATAAATCCATGGGATTTTGCCTTTTTAACAATGTGGCCATAGCCGCCCATTATGCTCTCCAGGTTCTTGGCTTGGACAGGGTGATGATTGTGGACTGGGATTTGCATCATGGTAATGGTACCCAACATTCGTTTTATGACAGTGATAAAGTCCTTTATCTTTCGACCCATCAGTATCCTTATTATCCAGGCACCGGTTCTCTCCTGGAGACAGGTCAAGGGCAGGGAGAAGGGTTTACGGTGAATATTCCTTTGCCCGGATATCAGGGTGACGCCGAGTTTGCGACAATTTTTAACGATATAGTGCTGCCAATTGGACGCGAGTATAAACCTCAACTGGTTTTGGTATCCGCTGGATTTGATATATACCGGGGGGATCCTTTGGGTACCATGGAGGTGACAACACAAGGCATTGCTTATATAACAAGGGTTCTTGTTAATTTGGCAGAAGAGACTTGCGACGGACGTTTGCTGATAACCCTTGAGGGGGGATACACAACCGAAGGCCAGCGAGACGGTATCCTGGCTGTTCTTGGTGAACTTTGCGGGCAAAATCTTAAGACAGGCTATGCCACCAGTTTGAAAAACAAGACAGCCCTTTTTTTAAGTCAAAAAAAATCTCCCCATCCAGCTATACAACAGGCGTGGGATGTTGCAAAAAAATATTGGAAAATGTAAGGTCTTCTAAATTATTTTACTCGTAAACACACAGGGGGAGAGTTTGGAAGGCAGGAAGGCTAAAATATTACTTGCAGATGATGACATAACAGCTCGGAGTACTGTATCCACAGTACTGGAGATGTTTGGTCATACTGTCAAAACTGTTGCGGATGGCAAAGATGTTATTGATATTGTCGATAATTCTTACGATGTAATTATTCTTGATATCAATATGGTTGATATGGGAGGATTTGAAACGATCAAGGTTTTAAATGCCCGGCAGTATAATATCCCGGTTTTGTTTTTGACCGGGATAGGTTCAATGGAATATGTAGTGCAGGCCATAAACCTTGGGGGATATGATTTTTTAACAAAACCCATTGAGGATCTTGATATTTTTAATGTCAAAATTCGCAGGGCCATAGAGAAAAGAACCTTTATTCTTCGAGAAAAGAACTATAAAAAATCTTTAGAGTTGGAAGTTCGGGATAAAACCCAGGAGTTGGAAGAGACCAATAGACTGTTGCTCACCTATAGTCATAGTCTGGAAAATGCGACAGTTCAATTGATGAGCAGTCTGCAAAATGCCATGGAGGAAAAAGATTATTACACCGCGGGTCATACCATGCGGGTAACGGAATATGCTCTAATGCTTGGTCTTGCCATGAATTTAACGGAAAAAGAGCTGGTGGTGTTGCGAAGAGCTTCCCAGTTTCATGATATCGGCAAATTGGTTATTGATCTTTCCTGTATTCAGAAGCCAGGAAAATTAAATGACGAAGAGTGGACCCTCATCAGGAAACACCCTGTTGTTGGTGCTAATATTATTCAACCATTGGGATTTATGGATCGCGAGCAGTTTATTGTCAGGCATCATCATGAGCGGATGGATGGCAAGGGGTATCCAGATGGCCTAATGGGTGAAGATCTGGATCAACTAACCAAGATTCTTATCGTGGTGGATAGTTATGATGCCATGACCTCAAGGCGAAATTATCGTCGCAATATGAATATGGACGAGGCCCTTGATGAATTACAACTCCATTCCGGAACACAGTTTGATGGTGATACGGTGGATGTTTTTTCTCATGCGGTTCGGGATTTTGTGCTTACTTATAATGTCTCGCTATAACTTATCGGGATATAACGCAGTGGAGGTTGGTAGGGAGTGGCAATTACAAAAGAAGAAGTTGAGCGGGTGGCACACCTGGCTCGGTTGCATTTAAGTGAACAGGAACTTGTCACCATGACCAGTCAATTGGATACAATCCTTTCCTATGTGACCAAACTTAATGAGCTGGATACTGTTGGGGTGCAACCGATGACCCATGCCTTTTCTGTTTCCAACGCTTTTCGTGAGGATCAGGTTTTGGGTTCCCTTGGTAGGGAGGATGCTTTGGCGAACTCTCCTTGTCAGAATGGTGAAACCTTCGTGGTTCCTAAAATTATTTAGGAGTCGCTATCCAAAGATCCTTACAATTTTGTTTTTTTGTTCAATCCCCATTTTCTGTTGTCTGCTCATAACTAAACGAACGAGTCGACATACCTCGAGAAAGGACACGGTTGATAATGTTTTTTTCAAGGAATAAGCAAAGCTTTTTTGAGGTATAGATGAACCCTTATGAATTGACCATTGCCCAGGCAAGAGAGCAACTGGTCGCCGGCGATCTTTCATCTCGTGAGTTGACCCAGAGCTGTCTTGATCGTATTGAGGCGGTTGATGGCAGGATCAAGGCTTTTTTGGTAGTGAACCCTGAGCAGGCATTATTACAGGCTGATGAAGCTGATAAGACTCGGGCTTATGGCAAGGTTGGTAACTTGTGTGGTATTCCGCTTTCTATAAAGGATTTACTGTGTACCAAGGGAACGACCACAACCTGTGGTTCAAGGATGCTTGAGCATTTTGTTCCCCCCTATGATGCGACGGTTGTGGCTAAATTGAAAGGGCAGGGGGCGGTCATTCTTGGTAAGGTGGCCATGGATGAATTTGCCATGGGTTCAACGTCAGAGAGTTGTGTTTTTGGGGTTCCGGAAAATCCATGGAAGCCGGGATACGTGAGTGGCGGTTCTTCTGGCGGCTCAGCGGCATCGGTGGCTGCTTTGGAATGTCCAGGTTCTCTGGGGTCTGATACCGGTGGCTCCATACGTCAACCCGCCTCTCTTTGTGGTATTGTGGGGATAAAACCAACGTATGGTCTGGTGTCGCGCTATGGCCTGGTGGCTTTTGCCTCCTCTCTGGATCAGATCGGTCCGCTTACTCGTGATGTCACTGATTGCGCCTTGATGCTGGATTCGATCAGTGGATATGACCCTAAAGATTCTACTTCTGTCAGGCGGGAAACGCCTGATTACTGCACGTCTCTCGTTGATGGCTTGCAGGGGATGCGGGTGGGAGTGCCCCATGAATATTTTGGAGAGGGATTAGATCCAGAGGTTCGGTCAATCGTAACGCACGGCATTGAAATTTTACGGGAAGCCGGGGCAGAGATTGTCCAGGTGTCCCTGCCCCGGACGGATTACTGTGTTGCGGTGTATTATCTCATAGCCACGGCCG
>JFJP01038385.1_pt1 | contig 17794 bp, 14 predicted proteins | sample 431651 | NCBI WGS metagenome assembly JFJP01 (sample SAMN02602958, study PRJNA72255) | Microbial mat metagenome, whole genome shotgun sequencing project. | biome: fresh water; feature: sink hole; material: water; isolation source: purple microbial (photo- and chemosynthetic) mats found in...
CCAGGGCCGGTATTTAGCGGTATAGCTGTTTTTTATTGCATTATTATGCTCTTGGAGCCTTCGTGTTATGTCGTCGGTATGTCCGACGTAATATTTATTATGGGAAGCAGAGAATAGAATGTAGACGTAGAACATTAAACTAAAAAAGCCAGAGATTGGTTTTCTCTGGCTTTTATTGGCTCCTCAGGAAGGACTTGAACCTTCGACCTACGGATTAACAGTCCGCCGCTCTAACCAACTGAGCTACTGAGGAAAATATTGTTAATTTGAACAACGCATCATCCCTCTGAATTTTGCCTCGCAAAACTAATAGCTTTTCCTTAATAATACAATATATTTGCTAAAAAATTTGAAATAACAATTTCTATACCTTCCTCTCTATGAAAATTCTAGGAATGGGCAATGCCCTGGTTGATATTATGACCCAGCTAAAAGACGATTCTATTCTCGACAGGTTCAAATTCCCAAAGGGAAGCATGACGCTGATTGATAACGAGATGTCGAGCTATTTATACAACGAAACCATCGGCCTTGCAAAGCAGAAAGCCTCCGGTGGCTCTGCTGCAAACACTATCCATGGTCTGTCGCACCTCGGGGTCGAAACATCGTTTATGGGGAAAATCGGAAACGATGAATTAGGGAAATTCTTCAAAAGAGACATGAAAATTAATGGGATTAACCCCATTCTTTTCAATTCCATTACCGAAACCGGTCGTGTTTTGGCAATGGTTAGTCCCGATTCGGAAAGAACAATGGCCACCTATCTGGGTGCAGCCGTCGAACTCGATGCACAGGATCTTTCTGCGGATATTTTCAAGGGATACAACTTTTTTTATATCGAGGGATACCTGGTTCAAAACAAAGAGCTGATTCAAAAAGCGCTCCGGTTGGCTAAACATTCGGAAGTCAAAACATGTATCGATCTGGCTAGTTATAATGTTGTATTGGAAAATATTGATTTCCTCAAATCGGTAATTGCCGAATATGTAGACATCGTATTTGCGAACGAGGAAGAAGCAAAAGCTTTAACCGGGAAAGCACCTGAAGAGGCCCTGGATGAAATTGCTGAAATGTGCGAAATTGCGGTTGTAAAAGTCGGGCCAAAAGGATCACTCATCAAAATCGGTTCTGAGATAACCGTTGTACCTGCCCGTTTGACGAAAAGCATTGACACCACCGGTGCGGGCGATTTGTATGCCGCAGGTTTTCTCTACGGTATAGGAAAGGGTCTCCCGGTAACAGTTGCAGGGGAGATTGGTTCCATCCTTGCTTCCAGGGTAATTGAGGATTTCGGGGCTAAAATGAACGAATCCACTTGGGAAGTGCTGCGCAGAGAAATCCAGTCTCTCGAAATCGCTAATTCCTGAATACTTTTAGAATAATCCGTGTAGCTGCGCGTTAACCTTGTCGATTACAGCATTCACATCCGCTGGCTTGTCGGGGAAGTTGTAATTGTCTGCATCGATGATCAATAACTTACCCAGGTTATAGGTTTCCACCCATGCTTCATAACGTTCGTTCAAACGCTTGAGATAATCAAGACGTATGTTGTTTTCGTATTTCCGGCCACGGCGCGAAATCTGGTTCACAAGTGTGGGGATGCTGGCTCTCAGGTAAATTAGCAGATCGGGGGGTTCAATGAGCGACGACATGAGGTTGAACAGCGCAAAATAGTTCTCGAAATCGCGGGTTCCCATTAGTCCCATAGTATGAAGGTTGGGAGCAAAGATATAGGCGTCCTCGTATATGGTTCGATCCTGAATTACGGTTTTGTCCGACTGGCGTATCTGAACGATCTGGCTGAAGCGGCTGTTCAAAAAATAGATCTGGAGGTTGAACGACCAGCGTTGCATATCCTCATAAAAATCGTTGAGATAAGGGTTGTCGTCAACATCTTCATATTGCGCTTCCCAGCCATAATGCTTGGCCAGAAGGGCGGTAAGTGTGGTTTTTCCTGACCCGATATTGCCCGCAATGGCAATATGCATATTTTGTTGCTTTTTTGGCGACTCCATTCTTCTTGATTTTATTCTCCGAAATTACAAACATTAACCCATTATCTGCATTCCAAAGTAAAGCTTTTTTATCTAAATAACACGATGGCAATTTGGGTTAATTGCCTTCCAATGGATTAATGGCATGTTTGTAGATTGAGAATCCTTCCGGGGAAAGAACAAAAACCTGATCTTCAAAAAACCAGGCATTCAGAATGCCGGGTTCATCGGGCAAATAAACTTTTTTTATCTTCAGATTTCTATAATCGTAACAATAGATTATTTCGTCCCTGAAAAAATACAAGGCCTTGTTATCTATCTGGAAATCAATAATTCCGGGCAATTGGTAGGCCGTCTGATAAGCCCCGTTTTGATTTAAAACCAGAATCCCGTTTGAGGGCACGTTAAGGTATATTTTGCCCGCATACGAAACGATATGATTGGGCCGGTTTGGTGGCAGGAAATATTGATTGAAGCTAAGACCGCGCACCACCGGAAAGAAGTCTGTGTTCAGCTTGGTCAGGGAATTGCTCTGAGGCTTATAAAACCACAATCCCCTGTCGCCTGCTGCAAAAACCATTGAAACATCAAATAAGCCAAGCTCCTCGAGATAAATGGGAGCCATTAACTCATTCAGCGAGGAATCGAGCAGGATGATTTTGTTGGATTGCTTGAAGAATAGTACGATTTGGTTTTGGAAGCTGACATCGATAAAGCTTGGGGAACCTTCCTTTTGAATGTTGAAACTCAGGCTGCTGCTGTATGGCGGAGAAAACTTTTGAAATTTGCCTTCAATTATGGCATAAACGTTTTTGTTTGCGTCGCATGAAAACCAGGAATGATTCATCCGGGTATCGAAAACCTTTTCGAACTGGGCGATTCCGGGTGAGGAGAACACTACAAAAGCAAGAAAAAGAAGTTTTCGCAACATTTGGTTTTGGTTTAGCAAGGTGTGCGAGATGTGAAGCGTAAATTTACAGCTCTTTTTCTATTTCCAGCAACTCATCAATGTAATTCCGGTCGTTTGATAATCTTGGCATTTTATTTTGTCCCCCTAACTTGCCCTTTTTTTGAAACCAAAGGTAAAAAGTGCCCTTCTTTATGTTGTTTACTATTGGCATTTCCAGCGCAAAGTCTTTATAACGTTTGGCCTCATAGTCTGAGTTGATCGATTTTAAGGCAGCATCGAGCTCGACGGTGAACTTCCTGAGGTCATCCGGTTGTTTTTCGAATTCAATCAGCCATTGATGACTCCCCTTGGCCTTAAGCTCCATGTAAACGGGTGCGGCGGTGTACTCGTAAACCCGGGCTCCGGTTTTTGAGCAGGCAATATCAAGCGCCTTGTCGGCATTGTCAACCATTACCTCCTCCCCGAAGGCATTCATGAAGTGTCTGGTTCGTCCCGAGATTTTTATTTTATGGGGGAAGAGCGAAGTAAAGTATACTGTATCGCCGATAATATACCTCCATAGCCCCGAATTGGTGGAAATAACAATGGCATAATCGCGGTTGAGCTCCACATCTTTAACGGTATATACAGGAGGGTTAGCCTCATTTATTTTTTCAAGGGGGATAAACTCGTAGAAGATGCCATAATCGAGCATGAGCAGCATGTCGTCGGTGGCAGGGTCGTCCTGTATTGCAAAAAAGCCTTCGGAGGCGTTGTAGGTTTCGAGATAATTCATCGAAGCTGAAGGGATAAGAGCTTTAAACTGCTCCCTGTAAGGCGTGAAACTCACTCCCCCATGAATAAACAGTTCCAGATTTGGCCATACCTCCAGAATACTTTTTTTCCCGGTGTAGTCGAGTATGTATTTAATCAAAACCATGGTCCAGGAAGGGACTCCTGAAATTGAGGTCACATTTTCTTCAATAGTATGCCTGGTAAGTTTCTCCAGCTTCTCTTCCCATTCGGGCAGAAGGGCTATTTTTGAAGTCGGGGTCTTAATGAAGGTCGACCAGAAAGGCAGGTTTTCGATCAATATAGCCGACAAATCGCCATAGTAGGACCGGTTGGAAAAGTTGTTGATCTGGTGGCTTCCCCCTAGCGTCAATCCTTTTCCTTTCAGGATACCGTTTTCGGGGTGGTTGAGGGTGTAAAGTGCAATCACGTCTTTTCCTCCCCTGAAGTGGCATTCCTCTAAGGTTTCATTGCTAACGGGAATAAACTTGCTCTTATCGTTGGTGGTACCTGACGACTTTGCAAACCATTTTATTTCTTCCGGCCAGAGAAGGTTTTGCTCCCCGTTTCTGAGCCTTTCAACATAAGGCTTCAGCTCCTCATAAGTCTGAAGCGGTACTTTTTCCTGAAACTTTTCGATTGATAATTTATCCGAATAGCCGTATCTCAATCCCCATTCGGTTTCCTTTGCCCGAGATACGAGTTTTGTGAATGTCTCATTCTGAACGTTATAGGGATATTGTTTAAACAGATCAATGTTATAGATCCGCTTAAAGTTTATCCAGTTAACTATGGAATTAATGATTGGCATCCTTTTTTAAAAGGGTCAGATAATCATCATTGCATCTCCATAGGTTCCAAACCTGTATTTCTCCTTAATAGCTGTTTTATAGGCTTTCATCAACAAGTCGTAACCTGCAAAGGCGGAAACCATCATAAGCAAGGTGGAGAGAGGGAGGTGAAAGTTTGATATCATGCAGGTTGGAACACTGAACTCGTAGGGAGGAAAGATGAATTTGTTGGTCCAGCCATCATACGGTTTAAGATGTCCATCGGTGGAAACAGAGCTTTCGAGGGTTCTCATCACGGTAGTACCTACTGCGCAGACTCTGCTTTTCCTCTCTTTTGCGGCATTCACAATTTTGGTGGCATCTTCGGAGATCAGAATACGCTCGGAATCCATCTTGTGTTTGGTCAGGTCTTCCACATCCACCGTGCGGAAATTGCCAAGGCCGACATGCAGCGTAATAAAGGCAAAGTCAACGCCCTTAATCTCAAGCCTTTTCATGAGCTCGCGACTGAAATGCATTCCTGCTGTTGGTGCAGCAACGGCGCCCTCATGTTCGGCAAAGATGGTTTGGTAACGGTCTTTGTCTTCGGGTTCAACTTCCCTTTTAATGAACTTGGGAAGAGGGGTTTTGCCCAGACTGTAAAGCGTCTTTTTGAAATCCTCATAATCCCCGTCGTAGAGAAAGCGAAGGGTTCTGCCACGGGAGGTTGTATTGTCGATTACTTCGGCAACCAATATATCGTTTTCGCCAAAATACAATTTATTGCCAATCCTGATTTTGCGGGCCGGGTCAACCAAAACATCCCAAAGCCTTTGTTCGCGATTCAGTTCGCGAAGCAGGAACACCTCAATTTCAGCACCGGTTTTTTCCTTGTTGCCATAAAGCCGTGCAGGAAATACTTTGGTGTTGTTAAAAACCATTACATCCTTATCGTCGAAGTAATTGATAATGTCTTTAAATACTTTATGCTCGATTTCCCCGGTTGCGCGGTCAACGATCATCAGCCTCGACTCATCCCTGTTTTCGGATGGGTATTTGGCAATAAGTTCAAGAGGTAAGGTAAATTTGTATTGCGATAATTTCATGTTAAAAATAGATTAAGTAAATTTTTGACCGGCACCCTTATACGAGACAGTCGGAATTAAGTTACTATAGAAACCAATGTATTTTCAAATTCGTTCAAATTAATTGCATCTTTTACGCTGTATTTCCCGATCCGGGTTCGTCTCAGTTCCGAGAGATATGCCCCGCTTCCCAATGCCAGTCCGATGTCTCGGGCCAGTGAACGTATGTAAGTGCCTTTGCTGCACCTAACCTGTATTTTCATATTAGGCATCTCAAAATCAATCAGTTCGATCGACATTATCGTTACCTTATGAGATTTTAGTTCCAAATCGCTTCCCTTTCTTGCCAGTTCATAGGCCCGGGTTCCATTTATGTATTTTGCTGAAAATAAAGGCGGAACCTGGTCTATTTCCCCAACAAAGCTTTCCAAAACCTTAATAACACCTTCTTTGGTAATATGTTCTGTAGGATAGGATTTATCTACTGCAGATTCAAGGTCAAAAGAAGGAGTTGTTTCCCCGAGTTTTAAACAGGCCTCGTATTCTTTTTCCAGATCCTGGAAGCTGGTTATCTGCTTTGTCATCTTGCCGGTGCAAACAATAATCAGTCCGGTGGCAAGAGGATCCAGCGTGCCGGCATGCCCAACCTTGATTTTCTTGATCCCCAGCCGGTTTTTTAGCAGGATTCTAATTTTATTCACGGCATCGAAAGATGTCCAGTCGAGTTCTTTATCAATTAAAAGAACTTTACCTTCCTGAAAACCCATACTTTCTTTTAAATCAAACATCCAAAATTTTATGCAAATATAAGGGCAGAAATGCCCAAGAGGAGACAATAAATTGAAAAATATATGAGATTTCCTTTTTTCACCAGGTTTATCATCCATTTACAGGCAAAAAAGCCGGTTGTAAAAGCAGCAACAAACCCAACAAGCAAGACGGTTACGGGGAGATTGTCAGATGCGGACATGTCACCCCGGAAAATTTCAAGCATATTTGCACCGATGATGGGCACGAGCACCATTAAAAAAGAAAAGCGAGCCACATCCGCACGCTTGTTTCCAAGGAGTATGCCGGTTGCTATGGTTGAGCCGGATCGCGACAATCCGGGCAAAACGGCCACTGCCTGCGCGATTCCAATTATCAGAGCATCACGGAAGGATATGTCTTTTTCCCCTTCTTTCTTCATTAAACGCGTAAGTCCCAAAAGAATGCCCGTTACCAATAGCATTGAGCCGACAATAGCCAGATTCCCGTCGAAAAGGGCCGAGACTTTTTCTTCAAGAAACAAGCCGACAAAAAGCACGGGAACCATCGACAATGCGATTTTAAGAATATAGGCTGTGGATTCGTTGTATTTCTTGAAAATCCCCTCTTTAATCAGCTTGAAGATCTCGGAGTAGAAAACAAGGATGGTGCTTAAAACAGTTGCCCCGTGCACCACAACGGTGAAGGTTAGGTTTTCATCCGGGTTAATGTTGAGGAGGGCTTTTCCAATCTCAAGATGTCCACTGCTGCTAACGGGCAGAAATTCGGTAAGTCCCTGAACAATTCCAAGGATAAGGGCATCAATCCAGGTCATAGTTATTCTTCGGATTTAGCTTTGGGTTTCTTCATAATGGCCCAGATTTCAAAACCAAAGCCAAAGAGAATCATCATGGGTGCGAGGGTTATCCTTCTGAAGCTGAAGAGCTCTTTTTCGTTAAATACGTTGGGGTCGTCGGAACCTCCCCCAATCATCAGAAGGAAGCCAATTACGATAATGGCAAATCCAACAATTAAAAGCTTGTAATTCTCCATGGTTAGCGGAAAGTCGGGTCTGGTTTCGGTTTTTATCTTATTCATAATATTAAAGGTATAATGCGTCTGTGTTAACATTCAGGTATTTGTTCACTGCAAAGAACGTTGAAATGGAGCTGATTAGTATCCCCGTAAGGATTACTCCCGCGAAAAGCAATGAAAGGATATTCAGATCAACAAAATCCACAAGACCTTCGATTTGGTTTTGCGCCACATAAATTGTTCCCAAAAGGAGGCAGATTGCAATCATGGCCGAAAGGAGTCCATAATAGGCTCCCTTGTAAACAAACGGCAATCTGATGAACCCCCGGGTAGCCCCTACGAGCTGCATGGTGTGGATTATGAATCGTTTAGAATAAACCGAAAGACGAATGGTGTTGTTGATCAGAGTAAGGGCAATAAAGAGAAGAAGTAGGGTGAAGGAGAAAATAATCAGGCTGATTTTTCTAACGTTCTCGTTGATTTCGCTGATAAGGGTTTTCCTGTAGAATATTTCGCTGATTTCCGGATACTTCCTCAAACCCGATTCGATAATGAGAATGCTGTCGGGGTTAGCCCAGGCGGCATTCAGCTTAACCTTGACAGATGCGGGAAGCGGGTTGAAGCCCAAAAAGGAAATAAAATCCTCCCCAAGTGCTTTTTTGGTCTCCTCGGCAGCCTGCTCGCGGGTAATGTATTCGGTGCTTTTAACAAAAACTTTGGCGTCGAGGATTTTACGGAACTGCTGAATGTCGGCCTCACGCACATTATCTTTCAATTCGATGTTGAAACCGATATTTTCCTTAACATGCCGGCTCAGGTTCTGAACATTCAAGATGAGGAAACCCGCGATGCCAAGGAGAAAGAGCACAAGCGAAATGCTGATAACCGTTGTGAGGTACGAACTGGTAAGCCTTCTTTTGACGATTTGGTTTTCCTGAATGCTCATGGGTAAGCGGTTAAAAACATCGCCAAAGATAGCAATTAAACATAAAAGATGAAAGTATAAGGCCGAAAGTGCAAAACCCTCGATTCTTGGAGGGTGCGCGACGGTATTTCTCCCCCGTTAAAACATTGGCTACTTAACAATTTCCACCCAGCCGAATTTGTCCGCCTCATCCCCATATTGTATGTCGACCAGGTGATGATAAAGTTTTGTGGAGATCGGACCGGGAAGGCCGTCTTTGCAAAAGGTATAAATTGTGTTTGTGTCGGGATCGACAATTTTCCCGATGGGACTTATTACGGCAGCGGTACCGCAGGCTCCGGCCTCATCGAATTCCGAAAGTTCACCGACCGGGATATGCCTTTTCTCCACTTTCATACCCATATCGGCTGCGAGTGCCTGCAGGGATTTGTTTGTAATGGAGGGTAATATGGAGTCGGACTCAGGGGTAATGTAACTATTCCCCTTAATGGCAAAAAAGTTTGCCGGACCGCACTCGTCGATATATTTTCTTTCTTTGCTGTCGAGATACAAAACAGTTCCGTATCCCAGATCATGCGCTTTTTCAAGAGAGATCAGGCTGGCGGCATAGTTTCCTCCCACTTTGATGTTTCCGGTTCCATGGGGGGCGGCGCGGTCGAAATCTCTGCTGATCATGATGTTACCCGGTTTAAATCCCTCTTTGAAATAGGGGCCAACCGGAGTAACAAACACGAGAAATGTATATTCTTTGGCAGGTTTAACGCCAACTTCAGGACCGGATCCAAAAAGCAGGGGTCGGATATATAAGGAAGCACCTGTGCCATAAGGGGGCACAAACTTTTTGTTCAGGCTTACGGCTTTTATCACTGCTTCGTGGAACAGTTCGGTTGGCACCTCTGCCATTTTAATGCCGCGTGCAGAACTTTGCATGCGTTTTGCGTTTTCGTCCCAACGGAACACGCGGATCTGACCGTCTTTGCCCATATAGGCTTTAAGTCCCTCAAATGCTTCCTGTCCATAGTGCAGACAGGTAGCAGCCATGTGTATTGTAAGGTATTCTGAAGAGGTAACTTCCAGCTCACTCCATTTTCCATCTTTGAATGTTGCGCGAACATTGTAGTCGGTTTTGGAATATCCAAAACCTATGTTTTTCCAATCGGGATTCATTATTTTATATATAAGGAAGCCCAAAAATAACGATTAATCTGCGATCTGGCAAGTTCCTTGTCGATGTTATACAATTTATTTCCAGTCATCGGCCTGTATTCGGCTAAGCTGTTCCTCAATGGGAATTTCCCGCAGACGACGGGCAGAGTCGGTATAGAAGGTGTAATTTTTAACAATCGCGAGCTGGTTTCTCTTAAACTCCAAAACATCGACCGATTTCAGATATTGATTCTGCTCCAGGAACAGAAGTTTATAAAGTCTTGTGTAATCTGCCCTGCCAACAAATTCCATTTTCACGTCGTAAAGCACCATCTCTAGCATGTTTTTGGGCTCTGGAGGCCACTTGGTTGAAAGGATCAGGTTGCTGATTTGGGTAATTTGTTTTTCAGAATAGTTGAATTCCGGGAGAATTGCGCGGGCATACTCAGCCGATCGGTTTTCCTGGTTGTCGTATGCTTCGGTGTAGCCAACGTTGAGCAGCAGAACGGAAGTCTTGATAATCAGTTCCTCCTCCAGGTCCAGGTTGGCAGCTTTGGTAAGCAGACCGCTGAACTCGTAGAGGTGTCGGGCGTATTCGAGGGAGTGGAAAAGAAGGTCTTTATGCAATTCCGCCTCCAGTTTGGCGAACACCAGTTCTTCAACATCTGCGATGCGGAGCATCTGGAGCTTGAGGAAGAATTTGCGGTTTGGGAGGCCAACCAGGTTTATGGACAATTCAGGCCGCAGACCCTTTACAAAATACATGTCAATATTGCCTTTGTATTTTACCGGCAGCTTGCCGCGGTACTCGCAGATAAAATAGTCTTTAACCAGTTTGTAGGTTTCGCTTGATATATTCACTTTTCCCGCCTCACCGGTCGATTCCATGCGGCTTGCTGTATTGACGGTGTCGCCCCAGATATCGAAGGATCTTTTTTTGTGGCCGATGATGCCGGCAATTACCGGCCCCGAATGGATTCCGATACGAAGGTCCCAGATATCGATTTTCGTTTTTCTCAGTTGCTTCATGTAATTCTGCATTTCCAGTGCGGCTAAGACAACTTCCACGGGGCTGGTTACGCTTTTTTTCGGTATACCTCCCGCTGCCATGTAAGCGTCGCCGATGGTTTTGATTTTCTCGATGTTGAATTTCTCCACCACCGAATCGAAATGAAAAAAGAAGCGGTCGAGCTCGTCAATAAGCATCTCGGGGTTCATCGATTCGGCGATTTTTGTGAAGCCCTGAATATCGCTGAAAAGAACCGTTACCATTTCGTATTTGTCCCAACGAGTTTTCTCTTTTACCTTTTCCTCATCGATATTGGAGAAGAAATCAAACTTTTTGTGATTCGTTGCTGGCCCGTTGTTTTTTGTGTCGATGGCAATTCCGCTCGAATGATTGAACATATCCTCGGGGGAGGAGAAAAGGCTTCGTGCTTTGTGCAGATTCAGCAGATAGCTTTTATAGCCGATAAAAAACAGCACTCCCCCGATAAGCACATAAACCACATATGCCCACCAGCTTCGGTAAAAAGGGGGTTTTATCTGAAATAACAGGGAGGTTACACCGGAAGTGCTGTCCATGTAATCTTTGCTGCGAATCTCGAGGTTGTAATGTCCTTCCCTCAGGTTAGGCAAGTAAATGAATGGATCGCTGCTCCACTCAGACCAGCTTTTACCTTTGCCCTTCAAATAATATTGGTATTTGAGTCTTTGGTCGCGGTAATTTGTTGAGCTCAGTCGTATCCGGATACTGTTCTGACTATATGGGATATTGTTCAGCTCGGTTCGCAGCGGCACCCTGAAAAAGTCATAGGATACACCCTGGAAAACAGTTTCTTCCCCGGCACCAATTTCATTGATTATGGTCTTGAAATTTATCGGTTCGGTTGTGTAAAGTGCAAGGTTGAAAAGGAAAACCTGCCTGCCGGTGGACAAGATAATGGCTCGGTCTCCCACAAAGTCGAAAGATGTGTTCAAAAGGCTCAGGAATTGCGGTAACAAAACTTTTGTAAAAGTTTTCTCGGTTCTACTGCCAAACCATAGAACCAAATTATTTTCCTGATTGCGTGAGAGAAACCATGAATTTCCTTCGCTGTCGTCGGAAAAACTGAGGAACTCCACGTTGATGAAATCATTGGTGAGTGATCTTTCAAAATCCGGAAGGCTGCCGGCGAGAGAATAAACCTTTTGGCCCGAAATAAAATGCAATTTGTTTTGCCATTTAAACAGTTCGGTGACTCCTGTGGAATCAGGCAAACCAATTTCGACGGGACCCGCTGCCTCGGGGGAAATTTCATCGTACCTGAATAGCCTTTTTCCATCGGTGGTCCATAAGAGGGAGTCGATGGATAATAGTCTGAGGGAGGTTATCGGGGACGCAAGCTCAAAAGAGTCGGCCAGGTGATTATTGTGCAAGGTGAGGACTTTGATTTTTCCCGGCTCGGAGATGAATATTTTGTGGGATATTGGATCCCAATGCTGATTTATCAGTTTTCCGGAATACAACTGTGTGAATGATTGCCCATGGATTAGGAATATTTTGTTGTTGGTAATGGCCAAAAGCCCGTGAAACGTTGGGATTAGTCGGTAGCAGACTTCTTCAAAGGGGACTTTTATAAACCGATTGTTCGGGGATTCCATGTAGAATAACCCGATGGTGGTGGTGATATATAGTTTGTCGTTGTACGATTTGGCATCGATTATCCGGCCGCAGCTTTCGGGTGTTGCAGCAATCTGTCCAATTGTAAAAGGGAATTCGATGCGGGTTAGCGATTTTTCCTGAAGGATAAAAATGTTTCCCGAGGACTCCATCACCATATCGATGATTTCCGAATTTGGGATGACAAAGGAGGTGCTGACCCTCATCTTAACCAGCCCGTCGTTTCCGCATAAGATCAAAGAGTTCCTGCTATCGGCAAAGAGATACTCATCGGGATTGAGAGGGATTTCCCCGACCAAATTGCCGGTGAACAACTCAGGCCAAACAGACAGGATATGAAAAGAACTGTTTGTAACATAACATTTGTTGTTGCTGCCAATTATAAGAAAGCCATCCTTATGAATGTGTACCGATCGGATTGGAGGTCCGTAGAACACAAAGCTGCCTTGGATGCTGCTGCCCTGAATAACGTTAATTCTGTTACCGGGCTTGAGGGATAGCAGTTTTTTCCCGCACACGAACAGTTCTCCCCCGATAAAATCTTCCTCGATTACTTTGAGTGTTTTAGTATTGTAAGAAACCAGAAATGAATCTGTTTGCAAATAGACGTTATTATCAATGCTTTTAATATCTTTAGCCTGTGCAAATGAAGTAAGTTTTTTGGGCAGGAGGCTGTTAAGATTATGGGCGATGAATTTTTTTGATGAGTCTGGAAACAGGTAACCAAAAACATTCTCTCCCGCGAAATAAATGACATTATTAGCGTTTCGTGCAAGGAGAACCTCGCCTTTTACACGAACATGGGACCAGGAAAAGCCGTTAAAGATGCTTATTTTGTCTTCTTGCCCCAGAAAAAGAATGCCCGATTCGTCGAATAATATGCTGTAATTTGGAGCCGTATTCATTATTTTATGAGGCTCAAAGCTTCTGGCTACAGCAGTTCTATTTAGCAAGGTATCGGGCAATGAGGCTGCTTTTGCGGATAGCAGCGGAATCAGTGCGATTAAAAAAATTATCTTAATCTTATACGTAGCATTAAGAAAATACATAACTTGTGAGTTGAAATGGGAAGTAGCTTCTAACCCTGATCAAATTTAAATAATTATTCAATAAATCATAAATTAATCTATAAATCCAGGATTAATGGAAAACTTGAACAAACCGATTATTGTGCCTTGGGACTTTACGCAGATCTCCCAGTTTGCATTTGAACATGCAGTAAACCTTTCCAATATTCTTAAAAAGGATATCATACTTCTGCATATTGTTGAGAACTCTGCGGATATTGAGTCATCTTTCGAGAAGCTTAAACTCAAAACACAGGAGCTGAAGAAGATTTTTATGGTAAGTTCTCATCCGGTTGTTAAAACCGGTAACATTTTCGAGACCATTAAGGAGGTTTCGCAAGAATACAAGGCCGAAATGGTAGTGATGGGAACTCACGGTATCAAGGGATTTCAGAAAATCATTGGAAGTCGCGCACTCAAAGTTATTGCAAATTCCAAAATGCCTTTTGTGGTTATTCAGGATAGACCCAAAACGCCAAAATTCGATACCATAGTGTTCCCTATCGATTTCAGGACCGAGAACAAGGAAAAAGTAAGTTATATACATTATCTGTCGTCCAATTTCAACGCCAAGTTTCTGCTCTTTAAGCGCAAGGTGAACGATAAGGGATTCAAGAAGAAAATCGCTTCGAACCTTCTGTATGTTGAGACTTTTTTAAAAAACAACGACATTAAGTATGAGATATTCAACGCCGACGGGAAAATGAGCTTTGAGAAAGAAACCGTTAACTTCAGCAAAGAGCAGGGAGCCGATATGATTCTTGTTCTTACAACAAAAGACATAAACTTCCTCGATTATCTGATCGCTGCCCGGGAGCAATATGTGATTGCAAACCCTGAAAAAATACCCGTTATGTGCATTAACCCAAAGCCGGCAAAATTGGCCTCTGGTTTCAGGGCTCTTGGCGGATGACAGGATTCTGTCACGTTTTTTTTTTAAACAAGGCTGCGGCCTTGTTTTTTATTTCTGCTCTTTTTTGTCAAATTTGCCGACACGATGTCTTAAACCCGGAAATAGACCATGAACCTGATATTTGCCACGAACAACCTTCACAAACTTGATGAGATCCGGGTACTGACACACAATAGGATCAGAATCCTTGGGCTTTCGGAGGCCGGCTTTCAGGGGGAAATTCCGGAGGAGTATCCTACCCTTGAACAAAACGCCTCACAGAAAGCCTGGTACATTTACAACAGACTCAACCAAAATTGCTTTGCCGACGATACTGGTCTTGAAGTTGAGGCCTTGGATGGCGCCCCGGGTGTTTACTCGGCAAGGTTCTCCCGCATTGGGGAGCTGCAATACCCCGAACTGGACGTTACCGAAGGCAATATAAAAAAACTGCTGGCAATGCTGGAGGGCAAAACAAATCGGCGAGCCCGGTTCAGAACGGTCATCTCAATTATTGTCGAAGGACAGGAAACACAGTTCGAGGGGGTCGTTAATGGAACCATAGCAAGCGTAGAATCCGGTACCAGAGGCTTTGGCTACGATCCTGTTTTTGTTCCCGACGGCGAGACTCGCACTTTTGCGGAAATGAATATCGGGAAAAAGAACAAAATCAGTCATCGGGGTGTTGCTACAAATAAGCTGGTGGATTTTCTAAATCTCTAGGCTTGCCGGATAATAAAAACGACGGTTTTTTCGTATCTATGAGATTATTAAGCATGCTCTTGCTCAATCCGCATAGGTTTTTTATTCCAGGGGTTGAAGAGTTCTGATCCTTTGCGATTGGCGAAATATGAATTGGGTGAACGCATTCAAACAGGGAAATTATATGAATATCAGGTTTCTTTTCTTTTTTCTTCTGGGGGTTTTCAGTTACGATGCAATTGCCCAGAACCGTATCGGCAGCTGGCGCAGTCATCTTCCCTACGCCAATGCTTCCAAACTTATACTGGCGGGCGACAAAACGTACTGCTCTACCGACGGAGGCTTGTTTTACTTCAATCAGGCCGACAACAGCATCGACAAAATCTCCAAGGAAAACGGCCTTTCTGACACCGAAATTTCCACCCTTGCCTATTCATCGGAGTACGGAATCACCATTATTGCTTACAGCAATGCAAACATCGATTTCATTCTGAACAATTCCGTTATCAATTTCCCTGATATCATGAGAAAGCAGATAATGGGTGACAAGCGGATCAACAGCATAAATATTCAAGGTGATTATGCCTATTTCAGCACCGGATTTGGCATTGTTGCCTTGAACCTGGTTCGCAGGGAAATCAGTTGGACCATCGACAAAATAGGCGAAGGAGGTCTTCCGATCAAAGTAAATGAAACCTGCATCGAGGGAGGTTATTATTATGCTGCAACCGATCAGGGCATTTACCGTGCGAGCTTAACTGCACAAAATATTCAGGATTATAATTACTGGAACCGAATCAGCGATATCCCGAACTTCAACAAAAAATTCAACGCAATTATCGCTTTCGACGGAATCGTTTACGCATCCCACAGAACCGGAACACCAGCCGGCGATATTATTTATTCATGGGACGGAGCGGTGTGGACCCGATTCCCACCCTTCAACAACGACGATTGCAATCATTTCTCAAACTGGAATGGAAAACTGGTCGTTTCGAGCAGGTATCATGTTCATGTCTATCAAAATGAAGTGGAAACAGACCTTATTCTCGTCAATTCCCCAAAATGTGCCTATATCGATCAAAATTCGGTTCTTTGGGCGGCAGACTCCGAAAAGGGACTGGCACGGCACGACCTGAAGGATGGCAGCAAAGAGTTCATCGTACCAAATGGACCTTCGACCAATTCAGTTTCTGACATAAAAATTTCGGGTGATATTGTTTATTCCGTTCCGGGTGGCCCAACTTCTTCAAACAATAACCAGTTCAGAAACGGTGAGGTTAATACCTTTAAAGACAGCGAATGGAATAGTTTCAAAAGAACCGAGTACAAGGATTTTTACCGCATTGCTGTTGACCCGGCCGATCCGAAGCATTATTTCGTGGGAAGCTGGGGCTATGGATTGTTCGAGTTCCGAAACGACTCCCTCTACAAAAGATACAAGGAAGACAACAGCAGTCTGCAAACTATTATTCCGGGCGATTTTTCCAGGCTCGGTGGTCTGAGCTACGATAATGAAGGGAATCTGTGGGTTTCGAATGCATCTGTCCCTCAACCTCTGTCCGTTCTTCTCAAAACAGGGGAGTGGCAAAGTTTTGATCTCAACAATATCCTTCCTACAACCATTTATACAGGAGACATTGTTGTAGCACAGTCGGGGTATAAATGGATGATCCTTACGTCCCATACCCGGGGACTGCTGGTAATGGACGACAACGGTACCATTGAGAACCCCGATGACGACCGCTACCTGAAGCTCGATATCAAGGATGAGAATAACGCCATCATAACCAACGATGTATATTCTATCGCCGAAGACCGGGAAGGAAACATCTGGCTGGGAACAAACAAAGGGATATTGGTTTATTATAATCCCTGGGCAGTTTTCGACGGTTCCAATTTCTATGCGCAGTCTATTACCATTCCAAGAATCGATGATCCAAAATTTGGTGATCCTCTGTTGGGAACTGAAACGGTCACCTCTATCGTTGTAGATGGTGCCAACCGAAAGTGGCTGGGCACGAAAAATGCAGGCGTATCGCTTGTTTCTGACGATGGCCTCAAACAGATCCATAATTTTACCATGGAGAACAGTCCCCTCTTATCGAATTCCATTACCACTATTTCCATAAATGAAAAAAACGGGGAGGTTTTCTTTGGAACGGATAAAGGCATCATCTCATTTGTTGCTGAGGCAACCGGACCGGAGGAGAATTACCAATCCGTACTTGTTTTTCCGAATCCCGTCAGAGAAAGTTACACGGGCGATATTGCTATCAGCGGGCTTACAGAAAATACTCTGGTAAAAATTACCGATCTGAATGGAAATCTGGTCTTCGAGACCATTTCCCTCGGGGGACAGGCATTATGGGATGGGAATAATTTCCGGGGAGAGAGGGTGAGAACGGGAGTTTACCTGGTTTTTTGCTCTAGCGATGACGGGACCTTGAGTCACGTTACTAAATTGCTGTTTATTCACTGATCCCCTCTGTTTTTCCCAGGGGAGGAAAACTTGTTCCGATACTATTGACCTGATGGTTTAATTTCGAGTTTTTAATTTTAAAACATGTCGTTAGAGAGTACCCGGGGGATTGTTTTGCAACAGATTAAGTATGGCGATACGAGCCTGATTTGCCAGATCTATACCGAACGATATGGCCGTAAATCTTTTTTGTTCAAAGGGATCCGCTCGAAGAAGTCAAAAATACACGCCAACATCCTGCAGGCACTTTTCATGCTCAACCTTACAGCTTATGTTAAGGAGGGAAAGGATATGAGTCTGGTTAAGGATGCTTCCCCGGCTCTGATTTTCTCGCATATCCCCTATGATATCCATAAAAGCGCTCAGGCTATGTTTATGGCAGAGGTGTTGAACAAATGCCTGCATGAAGAAGAGCCCAATGCGGTGCTGTTTGCGTTTGTCAGGAATTCGATAGAGTATTTCGACCTGATGGGAGCGGGCTCTTCCAATTTCCACATTCTTTTTCTGGTGAAACTGAGCAAGCATCTGGGCTTTTATCCCAGCGCGAAACTGAATCCCGACGAAATGGTTTTTGACATGAAAGAAGGGATCTATATGCCCGACCTT
>JFJP01012218.1_pt1 | contig 17791 bp, 12 predicted proteins | sample 431651 | NCBI WGS metagenome assembly JFJP01 (sample SAMN02602958, study PRJNA72255) | Microbial mat metagenome, whole genome shotgun sequencing project. | biome: fresh water; feature: sink hole; material: water; isolation source: purple microbial (photo- and chemosynthetic) mats found in...
GGCTGTGGCTTTGCGTGTCGATTCGACATCATGTCCGCGTTTGTTGATTTCCAAAATATGATCATCAAAACTTTGCGCGCCCATCTGCACCTTGGTCACGCCCAGGTGGCGCAGCCAGCGCAATTCGTCGGCGTTGATTTCATCGGGACGGGTTTCGATCACCAGCCCCACGTTGCGGTGCGCAGCGGTTTCGTTTTCAGTTTGGGCTTTTAAAAGATTTACCACAGAGGTCACAGAGTCCACTGAGATTCTTTTTGGTTCTTCTCTGTGCTCTTTGTGGTCTCCGTGGTGGACGCCGTTCATCGCGTCGAAACAGCGTTTGACAAACCACTCCTGATAATCGCGCCGATACGATGACCATGTGCCGCCGAGGATCAGCAACTCGATCTTGTCGGTGGGATGACCCAAATTCGTTAGCGCACGCAACCGCGCGTGGACTTGCTCGTACGGATCAAATTGATGTTCCAGCGCGCGCATTGCGCCGGGTTCGTCGGGCAGGTAACTCTTGGGCATCCGCACATCGGTGGGGCAGAAGATGCACTTGCCCGGGCAGGGATAGGCTTTTGTCAAAACGGTGACCGTCGTTACGCCCGAAAGAGTGCGCATAGGTTTCATGCGGATTTTTTCCAGTAAAAGCCTGTCTGGTTCAATCGTTCCTGCTTCGACCATTTGGTTGTAGGCGGCTACCAGCGCGGCTTTGGTTAGGTAGCCTTCACCTTTCTCCAGCGGATGAGTCCGCAGTGCGCGCATGACTTCACTGCCTGCGCGAATTTCATCCAACACATGATGCGCCAGTGCAATTTTCTCTGGCGTGAGGATGTTAAATTTTTTCCAGCGTTGTCGTCGTTCAGAAATTTCCATAATTTGATTTTGTTTGAAGGTTTAGAGACTGTTTAATGACTTCACCACGATGTCACCAAGAAATAAAGCCACAAAGTTTTTCCCTTCGAGTCTTTGAGACTTCGTGCCTTTGTGGTCAAAAAGCGGGCTTATAAAACAGTCTCTTACGAAACACGTTACACTTTGTAAGATTCGACTGAAATGAACCGCGCTCAATTGATTTACTTATCCTCAGTTTTTGTGGCGTCCAATAAAAATTCATTTTGCGATTCGGCAATATCTTTTCTGCTGAACATAACGGTGTGCAGTCCGCACTCCACTTTGCCGCGCCCAGCCCACCGTCCGGCGCGTTCATCATCGTTTACGCCAACGGCGATGGTGCAGGGCGCGCAGCCCACGCTGCGGTAGCCTTTTTCGTAAAGCGGGTGCTGCGGCAGGTTGTGTTCTTTTATGTATTGGCTCACATCTGCTTTCGTCCAAGTTAATAATGGATTTATTTTGAGCAGTCCGTCTTCCTGTAATTCCAGGAAATTTGCGCGCGCGCGTACCGCTGTCTGGTCGCGGCGGATTCCGCTGATCCACGCTTTGTAGCCTTTCAAGGCATTTTGCATGGGCTGTACTTTATGCAAATAACAGCACAAGTTTGGGTCTTCGACAGGCAATGTGCGCGCGTTTTGCCGCACAAACGAATCCCAATGAGAGGCGCGGCGCAGGTCAATAATATTCAATCCCCATTCTTCGGCAATTTTTTCGCGAAACATGAGCGTATCCCAAAAGTGGTAGCCCGTATCAATAAATAAGACAGGCAGATCAGGGATGATGCGCGTTGCCATGTGTAACAGCGGCATGGACTGCGTTTGAAGCGACGAACTCATTGCCACGTAAGGTGAAAATCTATCCGCCACCCATTCGATAATCTCTTGCGGAGTCTTCGTTTCAAATTCCTTTGAAAATTTCTCAATTTTATGTACCGATAACATGTTGCGATTATACCGTTACGCAGCGTCTGAATGGGTATAATGCCGTTATGAATTTATCCACAGCCGAACGACTGCTTGCACTTAACAGTGATTTTTATAATCATTTTGGAGATCAATTTTCAGCCACGCGCCAGCGTTTGCAGCCTGGGGTAAAAAAAATCATTGAAACCATTCAGTCGGATGTCTCTGTTTTGGATCTGGGATGCGGCAACGGACATTTTCTGCGCGAATTGTTTGGGCGTGGTCACAAGGCAACGCTTCTTGGCGTGGATTTTAGCCTGCCCCTGCTTCGAGATGCAGAATCCACGCTGGGAGTTTCTTTCCGCGAGGTTAATTTGACTCAGTTGGCGGGCATTTGTAATCAGTTGCTGGTCGCTGGTCGCTGGTCACTGGTCACTGCTTTTGCAACTTTGCATCACATCCCCTCGGTTGAAATGCGTTTGGATATTTTGCGGACGGTTCGCAAGTTGATGAAGGATGACGGCAAATTTATTTTGTCCAACTGGCAATTTCTCAACAGCGCAAAACTCAGGTCGCGGATTCAACCGTGGGACAGGGTTGGAATTAACGAAAGCGATTTGGACGAGGGTGACTATTTATTGGACTGGCGCAGTGGGGGAGAGGGCTTGCGATATGCTCACCAGTTTTCAGCGGCAGAACTGTCTGGGCTGGCGAATCAGGCTGGGATGCGCGTGATTGATTCGTTTTTATCAGACGGTGATGGGGGAAACCTGGGTTTGTATCAAGTTTGGGAGCGCGCCTGAGGCGTCTTGTTTACGACTACGCAATTGCGTCCCGCGCGTTTGGCTTCATAAAGCGCGGTATCTGCCCGTTCAATCAAAGTAGATAATGTGTCCAAGTCGCTTGCTTCTGCAACGCCAATGCTGATTGTGATTCGCAATGGTCCAGCCTCTGTGGCAAAAGGCTCGTTCGTGATGGATTGGCGCAGCCGCTCTGCCACAATCCGCGCAGATTCGAGGTTGGTTTCGGGCAGCAGGATCACAAATTCTTCGCCGCCATATCTTCCAATGACGTCTACAGAGCGTGAAATTGTGCGGCAGCGTTCTGTAAGCCCGCGCAGGGTTTGATCTCCTGTGGCATGTCCGTAGTGATCGTTGACTCTTTTGAAGTGATCAATATCCAGCATGAGAGTGGAAAATGGACGTTCAATGCGGCGGGCGCGCAATAATTCAAATTCTCCCACCTGAAATAAACCACGGCGGTTGTACACATTGGTCAATGGATCGGTGATGGCTTGATTTTGAGCCTGCTCGTAAATGCGTGAATTTTCAAGCGCAACCGCAACCTGATCTGCGAAGGCTACGGCTAAAGTAATGTTTTCCTGTGTAAATTGGTTGGGTGTGGTGCTGTCAATGGCAAGCAAACCAATGACCCGTTCCTGAAAAATAAGCGGCACGCCCAGCCATGAGTGGATGTGGTCGTGCGGCGATTCTTTGAATATGCTGTACACATCGCCTACTTCTGGCAGAAGATAGGGTTTTCCTGTTTCGATCACAATGGTGTTTGGGTTATTGCCCGGCACAGCGAAGCGCAGCCCAATGACGGCTTTAAGGTCTTCAAATCCGCTTCCGCCTATGACTTTCAATTCGTTTTCATTAAGTAATTGTACAGATGCTGTGTCGTAAGGTACCACTTGTTTTAATTGTTCAAGAATGCGTCCCACAGTTTGGTCAATTTCCAAAGCTTCGGTAACAGCCGCGCCCGCTTTTCGCAGAGTTTCAGAGGCGGCGGCGCGACGTTGCGCATGTTCTACGGCTTTGAACTTCTCAAACGCAAGCGCCAGCAGTCCGGCGGCTTGTTCGCAAATTGAAATTTCTTCAGGTTGAAAATGATGATATTCCTTGAAGGCAAGGATCAACGCGCCGAGTTTATTTTTTGCCGCGATCAACGGCAGGATGATCAGCGAGCGCGATGGGCATTGTTTGGCAATTTCATGATCCAAATAGGGTGAGTTATACGCATCATCTACAACCAGGGTGTGACCCAGATGCAGGGCTAATTCAGTAAATGTATGTTCGCCTGAAACAGGCTGAAGCGAGAGGTAGTTATCGCCGCTTGTGCCGTAGGCCGCCAGCGGGGAAGTTTGCGTGTGGTCTTCATCCCATAATGTGATGAAACATTCATTGGCGTAGATCAACTGTGTCAGTTGGTCTACAATATCTTCTGTCATGTGCCGTAATTTTTTAGCCTGCAAGGCTTTGCTGACAATATCTTGCAAGAGGCTTAATGCCCGCTGGCGGCGGATTAACTTTTGTTCGGTTCGGGCGCGGGTTTCTGCCGAGCCAAAAATACTGGCAGTAATGTGAAGCGATTCCAATTCTGTGCCGGTCCAGTTGCGTTCATGCAAGCACTCATCAAAGCCAATGAAGCCCCACCATTGGTTATCTACAAAAATAGGCATGAGCGCCATGGAAAGAATTTTTTGGTCTCGCAATGCGCTTTGTTCTGATTCGGGAAAGTCGCGCAGGAAACCGTAAATTGGTTTTCCTTTTGAGAGCAATTCCTCCCAGCGGCTAAACCCTGCTTCGCGCAGGTTTACATGTTGCAGGTTCAAGTTGTTGATCTGGGGCATAATTCCTGGCGCAGACCACTCGTAGCATTGGCTGGAGTAGATGATGTTTTTTTCATCTGAATAATTCATAAATACATAAACACGGCTGACGTTTGCGGCTTGACCGATTTTTTCCAATATGCCGGGCACGGTATGTTCCCATGTTGACTCTTTCAGAAATTGCTCGGCGGCCAGGCTGATGGCAGACATCATCGTCTCGCGCCTGCTGAGCGCGGTCTCGGTCTTTTTGCGTTCAGTGATGTCGTGCAGGGTGATCATGCTGTCGGGTCCATGCAGATTTTTCGAATCCCTCAAAGACGCAACTGGAGAAACCGACACCTCAAAAACCTTAGCCTGATCGCCCGTTCCGATCAGCATCTCGGTTTGGTGTTCCCGCCCAGTCAGGTACGAAGCCAGTGTTTCCCCATATTCTTTTGAAATGTAATTTAGCGGCTGTCCGATTACGTCCGTTTCCAGCCGCCCGATCAACGTTTCGATCAATGGATTGATATATAAAACGCGTTTATTCGAATTAAGCACAATGATGCCGTCTTTCATGTTTTTTAGAACAGTAATGTGCTCAAGGGGTAATACTTCCAGCAGGCGGTAGCGCACAATTGCCCATGCAAGCCCAAGCGCGGCTGGTAGAAATAATATTGGCGTGATAACAAGGTCGGGGATGGGGTTCAGTTTGCTGGTGTGCATCAAACTGCCTGTCAATGGGGTCAGAATTCCTAAAATAACGAGGCTGATTTGAACACGATAAATGCTTGATCTTTGCACCATTTCCACGATAAGCAGGATACTGGCAAAGATCGCCAAAATGTAGGAATAAGCGGTTCCAATCCAGAAAAACAACCCGTGACGGACATCCAGCAATTTTAGCCCGCCGATTTCGGACATAGTTTCCATATCCCACATCAATTGGTGAAACTCATTGGTCCACACCAAAAGCAAAATCAGAAGCGGAATCGCCCAGATCAAAAGACGGGTTTGCAAGGTCAGTAAATGACTTTTGCCTGTATATTCAAGCGCAAAGAATAAAAGGAAGACGGGAATGGATACAATCCCCAGGTACTCAATTTTTGTCAGGAATAACGCCACGGGCAGGGATGGAAAAAGTAATTCCATGCTGTAGGCAAATGACCAGATGGATAGCCCAAGCATTGTCCACGCAAACGGTGTGACTGCCACCGCAGGTCTCTTGCGCCATGCAAACAGTCCCAGCCAGGCATAGGGAATTGCCGCCAGCAGGTAAATAAATGAAACGTAAAAATCAGGACGGTTTTGCATGGTTATTTCTGAAGTTCGGAAGTTTTGCTTCTGAATGTCCAAAATTAGCCCGCCGAAAATGACGGGCTGCCCGGAATTTTTTCAATCCAATCATTATTATAAAATCACTTGCTGTGGCTTGACCACATATTGCCACCAGTTATGGTGTATTCCGTTTTTGCGCCCTGCCACGCGCGGGAAGTGGTTGAACCACCATTTGTGGTGCGCGCGGATTTCGCCGCTGCCCCATTCTGAGGTGGCGACGATGCGCTTGTCACCTTTGAAGTTGGGGAAGTTTAATTGCCAGTCATAACATTCACTGATCACCGGCGCAGGATTGCCCCAGTCATAATCCTGCTGGCTGTTGGGCGCAAAATGAATGTTTCCGCAGGCTGATTTACCCGCGGACGTTTTTTCATAGCGGATGAAGCGTTTCCATAAATTTGCGTCGCCGCTTAATTTGCTGAACGTTTTTTCCATGATCGATTCGGCGCGATGTCCATACGCCTCGAGCATTTCGCCGATATATCTTTCAAAGGAGAAGCCCATCACAACAAATCGGCGTTTGCCTGCTTCTGTATTTTTTAGCGCCGGCGCATTGCACCAGAACGCGCCCGGCCCGCCCATGATCGATTCGTAAAAGCCTGCATGGGGGAAGCCAAAGACCCACACTTCGTCAATTTCATTTTTTGCAACTCGCTGTAGAATGTTGTATTTGGCAAGGATGGCGTTGTAGTTAACTTCCTGCGGCATGTGCGGCGCGGCTGTACCATGCAAAACATTCATGTAGGCTTGCGGCGTATATTGGAAACCGTCGGTCTTGGCTGGGAATTCGTCCACATCCACGCGTTGAATGATTTGATACCGCGCCATGCCGCCGCTGATCTGGAGCAGGTCAGCCATAAAGCCGTTGATCAAGTCTGTGGGGCGGTACCACTTTTGTTGTTGCGAGAGCGTCGTCCCTGTGGTTCTATCCATGACAGGATCGTACACGATCACCAGTACCTTGCTCTGGGTGATCTGCGCGGGTTCGGTGTCGCTATCGGCTGGGTATTTTGCGGGCTTGAAAAGATTAACGAGTGTATCGAAAAAATTGAGCATGATTTCTCCTTGGCGGGCGCGCCTTGATGGGCGGGGTTTTCTGATTAATCGGCAGAATCTTCTCGCTTTTATTTGTCGCTATGCGGTTGTTTTTTTTGTGGATACCATTAATGAAATGCGGCATATTTTGCCAGTGGATCATGGCATGTCTGTTGCAAAATAGATTTGTCCGTTAATGGCCAGATACAAAATATGATTCGGCCCAACTGCTATTGCATCGGCTGGACCAGATGAGATCGGGTTTGTCGAGCCTGTTGTCGGTCGGAATTGATTTTGTAATTCAAGCGAACGCGGCGCAAAACGCAACACGCCCTGGGTATCTGCATCCAATAGAAGAATGGATTGATTGGGCAATGCGGTAAAGAGCATTTGTGTAAAGTTTGCGCTCGCAAATAGGTTTTCGTTTTGATACGCCGCAAAAGGATTCGACAGCGGTGACGGATCCTGACAGCGCGTGGGTTTGGATTCGATGCGGCTGTACGAACAGGTGGAGAGATGTCCGTCTGCGTGAAGCATGTACAAATCGTCTCCAGAAATGACAAGGTCAATCACATCCTGCTTTTCAGGGGTTTGCCCGCCGAAGAAAAAATAGGGGCGGTCAATGAATGTGCCGTCTTTGCCGTTGTAGACCCATACAGCGCGCGCGCTTGCGTCCAGGACATAGAGGTTTCCGTTTTCCAGTGTGAAGGCGGTAACGCGACCCCAGTTGGTATCTGGCGGCGGCAGGGGAATTGCCAACGCCACCTGTCCTGGCGCGCAGTATAAGAGGTTTCCGGCGGCGTCAATGCCGAGCAGTGTGGCGTTGATCGAATTCAAGACCGGCAGGGTCAAAATATCCACCAGGTTGCCAACGGTGTAATTGCCGTACACGCCGGGCTTGCAATTAAAGGTCGTATCCAGTTGGAAGCCCCGTCCGTTGTTTGTGGGCTGTGCGCGCAACGCTTCACCATTGGCCGCGTTCAGTAGGAATAAATCTGTTTCACTGGCGGCCATACGGCTGATATCAATGTTGAGGTTGCTGCTGAATGCCGGATTGAACTGCATCCGCGTGATGCCCAGCAATTTGTCGAGGTTGGTATTTGCTTGCTGACGAATTGCGGCCGTCTCAGGCGTTTTGCGGTGTGATTCGGCGATCTCCACGCTTAATAAAACATTTTCCCATGCCTGGCGTTGCTCTATGGGATTATTGAGTGTGAGCGCTTGCGCCTGCATCTCTTGTGCCTGCGCAAGATAAGTTTCATATTGCTGGCTGCGCCCATAGCGCAGGTAAACCACGCTCAAAATGGTGACCACCATCAAAGGGATCAAAATTGCCGTAAATATCATTGCCGTGTTGGATGGCGCAATGGTTTCATTGGACTCTGTGTTCGGCAGTAAACGCGGCAGAAAGTTTTTCAACTTCTCGCTGATAAATTCGCTGATACGGCGCGTGGATTGAATGCCGGTTGCCAGCGCCTTTGCGGTCTGGCGCGTGCGCGCTGAAGGTTCGCGCGGAGTCTGCGGCTCTGGTTCTTTTACAGGCGCGGTTATTTTTGGGAATTGGGGAATTTCTTCCATTGCGATCACAGGCGGGGTATTTTCCCTTTCCATGATTACAGGAATTACAGGTTCTGCGGGGGCGGGTTGTATCCTTGGAATGGATGCCGGAAAATCACGCGGCGCAGTGTTTCGAGGTAGTCCCGATAAAGGGTTGGCTTGCGGCATTTCTTCACGCTGTGGGGCGGTTGTGTACGCCGAAGGTTGAACGACATGTGCGGTGGGCGCAGTGGCAGATTCAACCTGGGGCGCAGGAACTGCCTGTTGGGCATGAGGCAGGCTTGCAGTTGCTGGCAGCGGCGCGGCGCTTTCCTCTTTTTTATCATCTTTTATCTCAACTGCGCCGCTTAATAAATTCAAAACGCCCGCGCCATCTGTGGCTTGCATCAACACTGCGTTTAGATCGTCGCGGGTTAGCGTGATTAAGCGGCGGCGCATTGAATCCAGAGAATCGGGGCTGGGGTCGTTGAGGATGCTGCTCCATGCGTCTGGGGTTCTGCCCAAAAAGAACAACCGGTCGCCTGCTCTTAGCGTGGTTTGCGAGTAATGAATGTTTGTAGTTTGATTTGTGCCAAGACCTTTGCCCGAAGTGACTGGCTCGTGGATATGGCGCATTTCATTTTGACCGAACCAGTAGGCGTGCATGGGACCGCTTAATGCAAGCGTGCATTGAGTTTCGCGCAATGCCGCAAGGGTCAACCAGCCCACCGCAAATTGACCGTTCTTGCTGGTGGTCATATTGCGGTCAAGCAGGGTTTTATTCACCAGATCGGCGGCAATCCGCAGTGCGCTGGTGAGCGAACCTGAAGTTTGGTAAAAAATATTCGCCGCATCTTTTGCAACCTGCATGTATTCACTGGTCGAAAAAACGGAATTGCCCGTCAGCAATAAATATACAATCAGACGATCTTTTTCACGACCGCGCGCCGCGTTCTGTGGTGGAGTAGGCGCAAACAACCCAGGCAGGCTGGCAATTTCCTGTCCGTTGATGCGGTAAAGCGGGGATAGAGTGATGTCAAGAGTCATGTAAGAAAAAACCTTAAGCGCATGTCGTAAAAGAGGTGAAAAGTAAGAAGTATAAAAACTCTGCCTCAAACCTAATCACCAATTCCTAATAACTAAGTAGTCTGTTGAAAGTTTTCAGACACACCTTTGGCTTTTCGGGGGCTTAGCCCCCGAAAGAGCAGGGATGGGCTGTAAAATTATTTTCGACGATTTAGTTAATCCCTATCATTATAACTGGTAAAATTCGGCGGCTATGAAATATACACTTCACAAAGATTTCTCGGAAATTAATCCACAAGAGTGGAACGACCTGTTATCAGGCTCGATTAGCGACAACCCTTTTTTGCGTTACGAATATCAATCCGTATGGTGGCAGCATCGCGGCGGCGGCGAATGGCTCTTCCAAAACGCCCAATTGGTTTTGGTCAGCGCGCGCGAAGATGAAAAACTGGTTGGTATTGCGCCGCTTTTCATTTCAGAATATGACGGGCAGTCCGCGCTTCTTTTAATTGGCAGCATCGAAATCTCTGACTATCTGGATTTGATTGTGCGGATGGATGACCACGCGCCCTTCCTCACTGGATTGTTGGACTTCCTCGCATCATCCCTACCCGATAGTTGGTCGGGTCTCGATTGGTATAACCTACCCGATTCCTCACCCACCCTGTCTGCGCTCAAAGCAGAATCGGCACAACGCGGCTGGACTCATCTCGAAGAGATGTATCGCCCTACCCCGCGCATCGCCTTAAACGGTGACTTTGACGAATATCTCAGCCGCGTAGAAAAGAAACAGCGCCACGAGATACTCCGTAAAATGCGCCGCGCCGAACGCGAAGCGAGCGAACGCGGCGTACGCTGGTACATCTCAGACTTGACCGACGTTGAATCTGAAATAGACTCGTTTCTTGGTCTCATGGAACATGATCAAGGGAAAGCCGGCTTTCTACATGATGCCATGCGCGACCAAATGAAAGCAATCATTCGCACCGCGCACGAACACGGCTGGCTCTGGTTGGCCTTCCTCGAAGCCGATGGTCAGCGCATTGCGGCGAATCTCAACTTTGACTACAACAATAAACTATGGGGCTACAACGCCGGCGTCAACCGTGGCTTTATGGACCTTTCCCCCGGCTGGGTTTTGCTGGGACATGTCTTGCAGTGGGCTTGTGAAAACAAACGCTCTGAATTTGATTTCATGCGCGGCGATGAAGATTACAAATATCGCTTCGGCGCGGTTAATCAATATGTGATGCGGGTAAAACTGACGCGCAGTTGAACTCACAGACTTCGGAAGTTTGACCACCAAGGCACGAAGTCTCAAAGACTCGAAGGGAAAAACTTTGTGGCTTTGCGTCTTGGTGACTTTGTGGTTAATTTATTAAACATTCTCATAACGCGAAAAGCGCAAGTTGGTCAAATTTTCGTTAAGCGTTTTCTACTTTGAGAAAACCATGCCAAAGTCCGTTCATTTTGAATGGCATTTTTATATCTTCGGGATTATGATTAATCAAAATCCTGGAGGCTCCCCTATGCGAGATTTAACAAATGAAATCCTCGAACTGATCCGCCGCACATCATCCAGCCTGCCGCCTGATGTGGAAAAGAAACTGCGCGAGTCGATTGAAAAAGAAGAACCAGGCTCCCCTGCGCGCGGGGCGTTGGAGACCATCCTCAAGAATATTGACCTGTCGCGTGAAAAATCCACGCCGATCTGTCAGGATACCGGCACACCAATTTTTTATGTGCATTACCCTGTGGGCTGGTCTACGATAAAACTCAAAGGGCAGATCCGCTCTGCTTTGGCAGAAGCAACCAAACGGTCATTTATGCGACCAAACGCCGTGGATGCCATCTACGATAAAAATACCGGCAACAACCTCGGCGGCGATGATTTCCCCTACGTCCATTTTGAAGAAGTGGAAGGTGATGACCTCACCATCGAGTTGATGCTTAAAGGTGGCGGATGTGAGAACGTGGGGCGGCAATATTCCCTGCCAGATAATTCCATTGGCGCGGGGCGTGACATGGCTGGCGTGCGGAAAGTTGTTTTAGATGCGGTACAAAAGGCTCAGGGTCAGGGTTGCGCGCCCGGCATTTTGGGCGTTGCCATTGGCGGTGATCGGGGTACATCCTATATCAAATCCAAGGAAGTATTGTTTAGCGAAATGGGCACGCGCAACACAGATCCAAAACTTGCCGAGTTGGAAGAACGCCTGACGGGCGAAGCCAACGAAATGGGAATTGGTCCCATGGGGTTTGGTGGCAAGACCACCGTGCTGGATACAAAAATTATCGGTTTGAGTCGTTTGCCCGCCTCGTATTTTGTCTCTGTTTCATATATGTGCTGGGCATATCGCCGCCGTAAGCTGACGGTGAAAGGCGAAGAGATAATTTACGATTAGAAACTTATAAGGTGAATCTTTGCGCTGCGCGAAAAATAAGAAAATCTTTACCACAGAGAACACAAAGCGCACGGAGACTTTTAAAAGGTTTTCTCAGTGACCTCAGTGTTCTCTATGTCTAAATCTTTTTTCGACTTGTCTGAGTTAGGAGAATGTGATGAAACAAATAACCACTCCAATTAGTGATGAAGTCATCCGTGAGTTGAAAGTCGGCGACGCAGTTGCGCTCTCTGGCATGATGGTGACCGGACGCGACGCCGTACATAAATGGATGATTGACACGTTTATCAAAAAGACCCGCGCTCCGCAGGGTGATGATCTGCAAGTATATGAAGAATTGAAAAAAATATTGAACGGCTCAGTCATTTATCACTGCGGACCTGTGGTCTCAGGACTCGACACAAAAGACTACAAGTTTGTGGCGGCGGGACCAACCACATCCATTCGCGAAGAGCCGTATCAAGCCGATGTGCTGAAACATTTCAACATCAAAGGCGTAATTGGCAAAGGCGGAATGGGTGCAAAGACTTTGAAGGGCTGTGAAGAAACGCCCGCTGTCTACTTCCACGCCATTGGCGGCGCTGCTTCCTACATTGCCCAGACTGTGACCAAAGTGCATGGCGTATTCAAATTGGATTTTGGCGTGCCTGAAGCAATTTGGGTCATCGAAGTCAAGGAGTTCCCTGTTGTCGTGACCATGGATTCGCACGGCGGCAGCCAACATGCGGTGGTGGAAGCATCTTCACGGAAAGTTTTGGAAGACCTGCTGGCGCGATAAATTTTGAAACGCCCCAAACGATTTTAGTAAAAGCGGGATCGCCTTCATTGGCGATCCCGCTTTTTTTGATGAAAATGCATGTGCCCATTGTAAAAAGACTGATATATAATGAAACATCATGCCCAACCGTTTGCATCGTTTAATCGCCGCCCCTATTTTTGCGAACGAAGAAGAAACGCGAGTTGCGTCGATTCTTAATAGTTTTGTTTGGATCGCCATCGCCATTATTTCAGCGATTATTATTTTCCGTCTCATTGTTTGGACAGAAAATAGATATGTGCCGTTATTGGTTTTATTGGCAGTGGTTAGCGCATTGGCGGGGGGGCAGATCATGATCCGTCGCGGATATGTGCGTGGCGCAAGTATGTTCCTGGTTGGCGCATTGTGGATTGCCATGACCTATCAAGCCTGGGAGGCTGATGGTATTCGTGATGCGGCGATTTCCGCTTATATCGTCGTGATTATATTCTCCAGCCTTTTGTTGGGTTGGCGTTTTGCATCTTTCGTGGGCGGTTTAAGCATGGTTGCCATGTGGTATTTTGCCATTATGGAAAAACAGGGGTTGCGGGCGCTGCATGTGGATGATCCCATTAGTTACACGCGCGATCTTTCAGCCATTATTATTCTTATTGGGGTGCTAATCTACCTCCTGATTTCGAGTTGGTCGCGCACTTTGCAATCTGCCAGGCTGGAATTGCAGGAACGCTTGCGCGCCGAGGATAAATTACAAAAACAGGCAGATTATCTTGCCGCTTTGAACGAGACCGCTCTGGGTTTGCTGAACCGTTCTGAACTTCAACCATTACTTGAATCCATTCTAACGCGCGCCTGCGACCTGCTCAAGACCCAGCATGGCATGATTGATTTGGTCTTGCCAGACGGTTCCGCGCTTCAACAAGATGTAGGGCGTGGCATTCTTTCTCAATATAACGGAACGCGCACTTTGAAAAACGAGGGAGTAACAGGAAGTGTTTGGGCAAGTGGTCAACAATTGACCGTTCAAGACTATCGCGCCTGGAATAAAGGACTGCCCGAATTTATTGACGCGGGTTTTAATGCCGTGATGGGCGTCCCTTTGAAAGTAGGAGACGAAATTATTGGCGTGCTTGCAATCTCCTTTGTCGAACAAGATCGAACGTTTACACAGGAACAGATCAACTTGATGGAACGTTTTGCCGCGCTGGCATCACTAGCCATTGATAATGCCCGTTTATATGAAACAGCGCAAAAAGAATTGCAGGAACGCCGAAACACCGAATCCGCTCTGCGCTCCAGTGAAGAACGCTTTCGCAAGGTGTTCAATAATAGATACGTTGCCATAGCCATTGTCACATTAGAGGATGGAATGTTTTTGGAAGCCAATCCTGCATTTTGGCAGTTGAGCGGATTGAAACCTGATAAGGCGCTTGGGCATACTCCAGTCAGCTTAAATATGTGGAGCAACTCACAAAAGCGAAGCGAGTTCGTTCAAGAATTGCTTGAAAAGCGTTCCCTGCATAACATTCCGGTTGAATTTGAAAAAGAAAACCAACCGCGCAGAACCACGATAGCATTTTACGAATTGCTTTACATTGATGATCAACTCTGCATTCTCTGCATGTTCTATGACGTATCCGAACAACGTCAGGCAGAACGCGCGCTTAGAGAGAATGAAGAACGCATGCGCGCCATCCTCAATGCCATTCCCGATATGATCTTTGAACTATCAGGCACTGGAATTTTTTTGGACTTTATGGCTTCTGCCGAACTATCTCCCGAGATATCGCCCGATCAGTTTATTGGAAAAAATGTAAAAGACATATTTCCGCCGGCAATTGCAGCGCAAACGATGTTTGCACTTGGGCGCGCGCTCGAAACTGATCAGATACATGCTTTTGAATATGGACTTCCCCCCGGCGAGGAAGTCCAGTTTTTCGAGGCGCGCATCTCAGCCATCACCCCCAACTCAGCAATCATGATGGTACGCGACATCAGCCAGCGTAAATGGATCGAGACTGAGCGCGAGAAACTCATTAATGAATTGGAGGAAAAAAACGGCGAACTGGAGCGTTTCACATACACGGTATCGCATGATCTTAAATCGCCGCTAATCACCATCAAGGGCTTTCTTGGCTTTTTGGAGCAGGATGCCGCCAGCGGCAATACAGTTCGCTTGAAGGCGGACATTCAACGCATTGCCAATGCCACTGACAAAATGCAACTGCTGCTCAATGAGTTGCTTGAACTCACGCGCATTGGACGCTTGATGAACCCGCGTCAAAGCATCAGTTTTGAAGAACTTGCGCGCGAAGCCGTTGAACTTGTGCAGGGGCAGATTCAGAGCAAGGGCATTCACGTCTCCATTCAGGAAAACCTTCCATGGGTGTATGGAGATCGCCAACGCCTGATCGAAGTGATTCAAAACTTAATTGATAATGCCGCCAAGTTTATTGGAAACCAACCCAACCCCCGTATTGAAATCGGACAATCCGAATATGAAAACGGCAAGCCGGTTTTTTATGTCAAAGACAACGGCATTGGCATTGACCTCATTCATCATGACCGCATTTTTGGATTATTCAATAAATTAGACGCCAACTCTGAAGGTACAGGAATTGGACTTGCCCTTGTTAAGAGAATTATCGAAGTCCACGGCGGCAGGATTTGGGTGCAGAGCGAAGTAAAAAATGGGGCGACATTCTTCTTCACGCTTCAAACCGAACCCGCCGCCTGATTTGGTGTTATAAATGGCATTATCTCATCTTTGGAGGATTGTTAATGAAACGTGCAGTCAGCATCAGCATAGGATCATCTAAAAGGAACAAAGCAGTTGAAGTAACCCTGCTTGGTGAAAAAGTCAGCATTGAACGCATCGGCACCGACGGGGATATAGAAGCCGCTGCCCTGAAATATAAGGAACTCGACGGTACCGTGGATGCCTTCGGCATGGGTGGCGGCGATTTGGGCGCCATGACAGATGGAAAATGGTATCCGTTTTACTCGGTACTGCCGATGGCGCGCTACGTCAAAAAAACGCCATTGGTAGACGGCACAGGATTAAAGAACACGCTTGAAAATAAAGCCCCCGCTTTTATAGACCAGAAAATTGGAGATTATATTAACGCTCGCGGTCGCAAAGTGCTGATGACAGCAGGTGTTGACCGCTGGGGACTCTCCAAAGCATTTGTGGACGCCGGCTATGAAACGGTCTTCGGCGACTTGATGTTTGGGCTGGACCTTCCATTTGTTATTCACACGCTTGGACAACTTAAGACGCTCGCCGCGTTGCTCATGCCCATTGCTGGGCGCCTACCCTACTCGTGGATCTATCCCCTCGGCGAAAAGCAGGAAAAGCGCACCCCCAAATGGGGAAAATATTACGAATGGGCAACAGTCATCGCCGGCGACTTCCATTTGATCCGAAGATTTATGCCCGATAAACTGGAAGGCAAGGTTATTGTCACCAACACCACCACAGCCGAAAACGTGGAAGAACTCCGCAAGGCGGGCGTGAAATATCTAGTCACCACCACCCCCGTTATGGACGGACGCTCATTCGGCACCAACATGATGGAAGCCGCGCTTGTGGCTGTCGCCGGCAAGGGACGACCGCTCACCTGGCCCGAATTAACTGAAATGCTCGACAAACTCGGCTTTGAGCCACAATTACAGGAGTTGAATTAATTATGGATGCAATCGTAACTGCCGGAGGAATTCCGCAGCCTGGCGACCCTTTATATGCTTATTCCAACGGAAATTCCAAAGCGCTCATTGATGTTGCAGGCAAGCCCATGGTGCAGTGGGTGTTGGATGCCCTCAGCGATTCGAAGGAAGTGGATAATGTGATCGTCATCGGTCTCACGCCGAAAAGCGGACTGACCTGCAAAAAACCCCTGCATTATCTTTCCAATCAGGGACGCATGCTCGCCAACATTGTTGCAGGCGTAAGTAAGTCTGTTGAGTTGAATAAGAAGACCGAGTATGTTCTGCTTGTCTCTTCAGATATTCCAGCGCTAAAACCAGAAATGGTCGATTGGCTGACAACCACCGCCATGGAAACCAGAGATGATATTTATTACGGCGTTTGTCCGCGTGATGTGATGGAATCGCGCTTTCCGGAATCCAAACGCACATATACAAAATTAAAGGATATGCAAGTCTGTGGCGCAGATGTAAACGTCATTCACGTCAGCATGACAACAGAACATCTGGACACTTGGGAAAAATTGATCGGTAACCGCAAGAGTCCCCTAGCCTCGGCGGGTGTCATTGGCTGGGATACACTTTTTCAATTACTTACGCGCCAGATCACCTTGCAGGGTTTGGCAGACAAAGCCTGCGCGCGAATTGGCATCAAGGGACGCATCATTATTTGGGATAAGGCTGAACCGTGCATGGATGTAGACAAGCCGCATCAACTGGAAATCATGCGTGAAGACCTTGCCAGTCAAACAAAGAAAGCAGTAGCCGCCGCAAAGCGGAAAGCCGCGCCTGCCAAAAAGAAAACTTCACCCAAAGCGAAAGCTCCAGTAAAAACGAAGGCAAAGCAAAAATGAATTTGCGTTCTTTGCTTGAACTTGACGCCCGTTTTTCTGCTCAAATGCGGGTGGCTGAAAAACCGGGCATGTTGCGGAATATCGCCGCATTCCTCGCCCACTCTGGCGATTCATGGTTTTGGGCGCTGGCGCTCATCCTTCTCTGGTTTTTCAGCAACCCTGTCTGGAAGCAATGGGAAGTCGTTGAGTTCTTCGGCATCCTCGGCTTGGCGGGCGTTGTGCTGGCAATCAAATTCCTCGTCCGCCGTGAAAGACCGCAGGGCGAGTGGGGCGGAATTTATCGCAACACAGATCCACACTCGTTCCCGTCTGGACATGCCGCACGCGCATTTTTGATCGCAGTGGTGGGCGCGGCGCTTGCTCCCCTTTGGCTGATCATCCTTCTGTGGGTTTGGGCTCCGCTGGTTTCACTAGCCCGTGTTGCCATGGGCGTGCATTATCTTTCAGATGTGATCGCAGGTGCAATTTTGGGCATTATTGTCGGCGTAATCGGCTTGCAGATTTACCCCCCCATGGCAGCCTGGTTAACCGCATGGATCGGCTTTCCGCTCTGGTAATTATTTTCTGAAACAAAAAAAGACATGGACGCAAACCTTGCTCCATGTCTTTTGAAACCCAGTATCTCACGTTGACAAATGCCTATTCCCATAGTAATATTTGCCCCGCTCACCACGAAAACGCCGAGGTAGCTCAGTGGCAGAGCAGGGGACTCATAAGCCCTTGGTCGGGAGTCCAAATCTCCCCCTCGGCACTCAAAACAACCTGCTAAA
>JFJP01011362.1_pt2 | contig 17789 bp, 14 predicted proteins | sample 431651 | NCBI WGS metagenome assembly JFJP01 (sample SAMN02602958, study PRJNA72255) | Microbial mat metagenome, whole genome shotgun sequencing project. | biome: fresh water; feature: sink hole; material: water; isolation source: purple microbial (photo- and chemosynthetic) mats found in...
CCCCCCCCCGATTCGGGGGGGGAATAAGGGGGGGGTAAGGTAGACATCACACGGTCAATGGTGGCTAAACTCTCGTGTAAACGTGCCGCCGTAACGCTCTCGTACGCTGAAATTTGCGCGGGGGGCGTTTGCAGGATACGAAAGAGGGCCGAGTTATTATGTAATAAAGGTTGAAATAACAGGTAAACATTGCCTAAATCATAGACCAATTGCCCCATCGTCCCTGTAGTATCATGAAACACATGCTGATTGAGAGCCTCTGCGACATTCATATCACGATTAGTTTCATATCCCCAGCCTAACGCCGCGCCGTAAAGCAACCCTAGATAACTGACGGATAGCGGCTGCCAATGCCCATTATCGCCCCAATCGGTGACTAAATAACCCACTGCGCCATATTTGAGGCCGTTTTCGGCAGCGACACGCAGATTAACTAAGGCGTTATCCGTGCGCCCCGCAAGGCTATTCCAACTGGAGGTGCCTGGGCAAAGATAAAAGGGTAAGCCCGACTCGGCGAATTTCGCCCCATGCTCGGCAAAGGGGTGATGGGCTTCATAACCCCATTCCAGGGTGATGAGGTCAGGCGGCAATTCAGCGACCAATTCAGGATAGGCCATGATGATGTCGCCCCAAGCCTGCATGGTGTAGCCGCGCGCCTTCACTTCTTGATATATTTGGAGTAGAAAATCAATGTAGACTCGCCCTTTGCCTTTTTCAGCGACAATTTCCGCACTCCGCCCACAACCTAACTCAACGGGTTCGTCACCGCCAATATTAAATTGACGACTGGTGAAATGGGGTAAAAGTTCATCCATCATGCTGCGGACTAAATTCAAGCTGCCAGGGTTGGATGGGTCAAGGGTGAAAGGTTCATCAAAGTAGCCCCATTCCTCGTTGCCCGTGTCGCAGCCGTCAGGACACTCGGCCAAGTGGCGATAGGGTTCATGGATAAGCCAGGGGCGCATGTGACCGAAGCTATTTTGGTTTGGCACCAGTTCAATAAATCGCTCGCGGCAATACGCGTCAATGGCTAAAATCTCTTCACCTGTCAGAGGGGAGGCGTTCTCCCACACGACAGGGTGGTGGCGATAGGCAAAAGTGTGTTCGAGATAAAGCTGAATTTGGTTAATTTTCCAACTGGCGAGCAGGTCAATCAATTCGTAAAGCGTCGCCATGGTGGGGACACGGTTGCGACTGACATCTAGCATTACGCCACGTTGCGGAAAATCGGGCCAATCGGTAATATAGAGAAATGGTAGATTGCCGTGACATTGGCTTAAAATTTGGCAGAGGGTGAGTACACCATAAAATACGCCGACAGCAGTGCTGGCAATAATTAACAAGCCCGTTGGTTTGATGGTGAGTTGATAACCTTGAGCCTGAGCCATGGCGTTAGGGACGACACAAATACGAACACCTATTTGGTCGTTGGGAACCTGGGTTCCCGCCACAATTGACCAATTGACTTGGGCATGGTTGGCGAGTGCTTGTTGCAAGCGAGTCGCTATAAAGCATAATGTGGCGGATTCAGGGGCATCTAGCACGATGAGTTTGTCATTAGCTAGAGCAAGTTGACCGTTTAAGTTGGTGAGTTGGCGAGGTTGGGGCAGAAGGGATAAGTTTAACATAAATTAGGAATTAGGAGTTAGGAATTAGGAATTATTTGCTTTTAAGTAGGTGAACATAAATTCTGCGGCAGCCCTTATAAGGCTTCAAGCCTTATAAGGGCTAAAAACAGTCCAAAATAGTCCGCAAAACTTTTGCTTGGGTACTTAATTCCTAACTCCTAATTCCTTCTACCCTTTGACTGAGCCAGCGAGTAGGCCGCGGACGAAATAACGTTGTAAGGAAATAAAGACGGTCAAGGGAATCGCCATGGTGATAAATGCGCCAGAGGTGAGCAAGTGCCAATCTTGGCCGCGTGAACCCACTAAATCGGATAAACGGGAGGTGACAATGGCGACATCGGGTGAAGTGCCGAGAAAGACGAGGGCGACTAAGAGGTCGTTCCAGACCCAAAGAAATTGGAAGATACAGAAAGAGGCAATGGCGGGAATGGATAAGGGTAAGACCAATTGGGTGAAGGCGGTGAAATGGGACGCACCGTCAATGAAGGCTGATTCGAGAATTTCGCGGGGGAGTTGCGAAATGTAATTGTAAAGCAGATAAATGGCTAACGGGAGGCCAAAGCTGGCATGGGCTAACCAAATGCCTAAAAATGTGCCATTTAAGCCCGTTGAGGTGTAGATACGTAATACGGGGATGAGAGCCATTTGAATAGGGATAACCATAAGGCCAATGACTAGGGTGAAAAAAAAGTCACGCCCTGGAAAATCCATCCAGGCAAAGGCGTAGGCGGCAAAGGCGGCCACGGTGACGGGAATGACAACGGCGGGGATAGTGACAATTAAGCTGTTCATAAACGCACTCGCCATGCCCTGGGCGGCAAAGACTTGGTAATAATTTTGTAATGTCCATTGCGTAAATTCAAAGGGGTGAGCGAAGACCGTCCACCACCCTGAAGAGCGAATGGCTTGTGGGTCACGGAAAGAACTGATGAAAATGCCAGCGGTGGGAAAAGTCCAGACCAAGCACATGAAAACGATAGCAACATGGACAGGGCTTTTTTCCAGAAATTTTTGTAAGGGACTGCGGGTTGGGCGGGTATAGGTAGTCATAGTTTTAATTTGATTTCCTTTGTTCTCGAAAGTTACGAATATTAACAACGATAATGGGAATAACGGCTATCAATAAAATGACAGATAAAGCACTCCCATGCCCAAAATCTCTGTTACGAAATGTTTCTACATACATGCGGTTGGCGATAACTTCCGTGCCATGTTGTCCACTGGTCATGACGAAAACCACATCAAAGACTTTTAAGACGGCAATGGCAACGGTGGTGGCAACGGTGATGATGGTGCCGTAAATTTGGGGAATAACAATGCTGAAAAAGATTTGCCATTCATTTGCGCCATCAATTCGGGCGGCTTCCATGAGTTCCGTTGGCACACCTTTGAGGGCAGCGGAGAGAATAACCATGCAAAAGCCTGTTTGTAGCCAAATCATAATCGCCATGAGGGCAAAGTTATTAAAACTGCGCTCAATCAACCAACCGATGGGGTCGCCGCCAAACATTACTAACAAAGCGTTTAAGATACCAATTTGTGGGCGATTGGCGGGTTGATAGGCGTAGACAAACCGCCAAATGACACTTGCACCGACAAAAGAGATAGCCATAGGTAAGAAAATCAATGACTTGGCGAAGCCTTCATAACTTACACGGTCAACCAAAACGGCTACCAACAGCCCAAACATCACACTACCTGTCGTAACGACAATCAGCCAAGTAATGTTATTGACAAAGGCTATCTTCATATCAGGTGAGGTGAAGGCAAAAACGTAATTTTGTAAACCGACAAAATTGACTGAGCGTGCATCCTTAAAACTGAGATAAATGGTATTGAAGGTGGGGTAGATTAAGAAAGTCACTAACATAGTCATGGCTGGCCCGACAAAAACAAAAGGGCGAACACCTTGCCGTAAATTCTCAGTGGGCAGCCAAGAAACTAAATTATCGGTACTCCAATATAATATCCAAACACCAAATATGCCTATGAACAGGCCAACGAGCATCACTAAAAGTTTAGGGGCCTCTTTATCATTCATGAAGTTAAAACTCCAATACATAATGATAAATGTAAGAACAGGGACAATCAAGGAGGCGACTAAACGTATAGGTGCGAGAGTTAAAATATCGGCTAAACTTTGAGGGGTTTTATTGCTTTGAAGTGACATTTTTTTCTGCCTATGGTGAGGGGTAGAGGTGACAGCTTTTAAGTAGCCCTTATAGGGTTTAGAACCCTATAAGGGCTTCCGAATTGAGGCTCACCTAAACCTGTCACCTCATATTTTTAATTACTTAGGCCAGCTATCTTCAATGGTTTTCAGAACGGTGTCAGCGTCAGTACCGCCAACATAATCGACCATGCCTTTCCAGAATGTCCCTGTGCCAACCGAGGCAGGCATTAGGTCAGAGGCATCGAACCCAAAGACGGTGGCGTTTTGCATAATCTCCGCTTGTTTGCGTTCCACGGGATTCGTGTACCAATCTAACGGCACAGTCTTGACGGGAGAGAGGAAGCCGCCATTCGCAATCCAACCTTTGGCCGCATCAGGCGTGGTCAAATATTGCATCACCGCACGAACTTCGGGGCGGTCATTCATCATGGAGAAGACATCACCACCACCTAAAACAGGCTTGCCTTGTTTCTCATCAATGGGTGGGAAGTAGAAGAAGTCTGCATCTTCGCCCACTTTGGTCTCTTTCGGGAAGAAGCCTGAAATCCAACCCGCTTGACGATGCATGAAGCAACTAGGTTTGGGCGTATCAAACATGCCTGTTGGAGAATCGCCCACATTCGTAGTTAAGATACCTGTCGGGCCGCCATAAACATACTTGTCATTCAACCAAATCTTGCCCATCACATCTAACGCATTCTTAATGGCGGGGTCATTGAAGGGGATTTCGTGCTTAATCCACTTGTTGTAAGTATCGGGGCCAGCGGTGCGTAAAACAATTTCTTCCAGCCAGTCCGTTGCCACCCAACCCGTTGCCCCCGCATGTTCCAAGCCGATACACCACGGGGTGTTGCCGTCGGCGACCATTTTATCTTGTAAGGCTTCCAGTTCGGCCCAAGTTTGCGGAATTTCATAACCTGCTGCTTTGAACGCTTTCACCGGATACCACACCAAACTCTTGGCTGAGGCTCGGTAGAACACGCCGCCTAATTTACCATCTACCGTGGCTAAATCCATCCATGATTGGATGTAACTTTTCTTTAATTCGTCCATCGGCATGAAGCTGCTAATGTCCAAAATTTTGCCATCTTTCGCTAAACTCGCCATCAACCCTGGTTGAGGAAAGCCCGCAATGTCAGGGGCGTTGCCACCCTCGGCACGGACGGTAATCAACGATTCAAAATCTTTTGAGCCTTCATATTGCACATCAATCCCCGTGCGAGCCGCAAAGTCTTTGAAGGTCGCTTCGTAACCTTTCACATCTTCGGCGGCAGAGGCCCCAAAAATGGTAACTTGCGTGCCTTTGAATTTACCTGCTTCTGCATCCACTAATTCCTTGTACGCCGCAGGGGTATCAATGCCAGATTCTTTACTGGTGTTGTCAGTTGTGCCAGAGGTATCTTGACCTGTGGCTTCCGTCGGCCAGCTATCTTCAATGGTTTTCAGAACCGTGTCGGCATCCGTACCGCCCACATAATCCACCATGCCTTTCCAGAATGTCCCTGTACCAACTGAGGCAGGCATCAAATCTGAAGCATCAAAACCAAACACAGTCGCATTTTGCATAATCTCGGCTTGTTTGCGTTCCACAGGATTCGTGTACCAATCTAACGGTACAGTCTTCACGGCAGAGAGGAAGCCGCCATTCGCAATCCAACCTTTGGCCGCATCGGGTGTGGTCAAATATTGCATCACGGCACGAACTTCGGGGCGGTCATTCATCATGGAGAAGACATCACCACCACCTAACACGGGCTTGCCTTGTTTCTCATCAATCGGGGGGAAGTAGAAGAAATCGGCATCTTCGCCCACTTTGGTCTCTTTCGGGAAGAAGCCTGAAATCCAACCCGCTTGACGGTGCATGTAGCAACTGGGCTTGGGTGTATCAAACATGCCTGTCGGAGAATCACCCACATTCGTGGTTAAGATACCTGTCGGGCCGCCATAGACATATTTGTCATTCAACCAAATCTTGCCCATGATGTCCAACGCATTCTTAATGGCGGGGTCATTGAAGGGGATTTCGTGCTTAATCCACTTGTTATAGGTGTCGGGACCAGCGGTGCGTAACACAATCTCTTCGAGCCAGTCGGTGGCCACCCAACCCGTTGCCCCCGCATGTTCCAAGCCGATACACCACGGGGTGTTACCATCGGCCACCATCTTATCTTGTAAAGTTTCTAATTCGGCCCAAGTTTGGGGAATTTCATAACCCGCTGCTTTGAAGGCTTTCACCGGATACCACACCAAACTTTTGGTGGAAGCGCGATAGAAGATACCATCTAACTTACCATCAACCGTGGCTAAATCTATCCATGATTGAATGTAGCTTTTCTTCAATTCATCCATCGGCATGAAGGTGCTGATGTCAACCAGTTTGCCATCTTTTGCCAAACTCGCCATCAACCCTGGTTGGGGGAAACCTGCAATGTCAGGGGCATTGCCACCCTCGGCACGGACGGTAATCAAAGATTCAAAATCTTTTGAGCCTTCATATTGCACATCAATGCCAGTACGAGCTGCAAAATCCTTAAATGTTGCTTCGTAACCTTTCACATCTTCGGCGGCAGAGGCCCCAAAAATCGTCACTTGTGTTCCTTTGAATTTGCCAGCTTCCGCATCGGCTAATTCTTTGTAACCAGCAGGAGCAGCCACAGCCTCGGTACTTGGAGCGGCTGCTTCCGTGGGGGCTACCTCAGCTGCTTTGGTTGCCTCTTCCTTTGGAGCCTCTGTTGGGCTGGCTTTTTCTGGCGCAGGCGTGGGTGGTGTACTCCCACCACAAGCGGTGAGCATGGTCAACATTAAGCTAATCACTAATAGTAAAGACCAAACTTTTTTAGACATGATAATTCTTTTCTCCTCTTGAATAACGTAATTTTAGTAAATAAGATTTTGAACACTTTGACTTGGATAGAACAGCTAACTTTAACAATCTGACTACTTTTTAAAGAGTGTCAAAATTTCATTTTTATCTATCAAAATGAAATTTTCGCACGCCTTAGCCCTAACCTAAACCTAATTCATGAGATAATAACAAGGCAGCAGCCCCCAAAAGGACAATATCAGCCCCCAAACTACTTACTTCAACATGCGTTTCTTTAACCAAAGCCGCGAAAGCGCGTTTATTTAATTCCTCTTTCAACGGGTCTAGTAACGCATCATTAAAACGAGCAATGGTACCAGCAATTAACACATGCTCAATATTTAACGCACCCACCAAATGAGAAATTGCCAACCCTAAATATCGCCCCGCTTTAGCCAATATAGGATTAAGCGTGGTATCACCCGCTTGAAAAGCCTCCCACAGATGGTCAACCGTAATCTCGTTGATACCTTTGGCTAAGACGAGTAATTTTGCATGAGGGTCTTTTTGGGCTAATAAACGCACTTCTTTCAAAATGGCTTGACTACTAGCAATAGTTTCCAAGCAACCATAATTACCACAACGACATAATTCGCCATTATCGACCACCACTACATGCCCAATTTCGCCCGCCCCAAACCCATCTCCACAAAATAACTGCCCATTAACGATTAAACCCGTCCCAATACCCCGCCCCACCTTAACAACAATAAGGTTATTGACGTTTTTGTATTGCCCAAAGGTGTACTCAGCTAAAGCGGCAATGTGGCTATCATTACCTAAATGAACGGGCAAATTATAACGCTCTTGGAGCAAATCTCGCAGCGGTAAATCTTGCCAATCCATGTTAACTGACCGACGAATAAGACCTTGTTTCGTATCAATTACCCCTGGTATTCCCAAACCAATGCCCAACAACGGGCGGTCTGTTTTGGTGATGAGTTGGTCTATTAAGTGATAGACTAGGTTGAGAGCAGTTTCCCCGCTATGACCATTAATAGGCACAGAAACTCGGTGGCAGATTTGGCCGCGCAAGTTAAGCACCGCCCCCTGCAATCTGCTATTTCCTAAATCCACCCCTATCAAATGACGGGAGTCCACCGCTAAACTGAGCAACGTGGCGGGCTTGCCACCAACAGACGGCGCATAACCAATTTCTTCCACTAACCCTTCTTCCATCAATTCCGCGACGTTGGCCGAAACAGTTGTACGTGTTAGGGAAATAAATCGCGAAATATCCACCCGACTAATTTCTGCATGGTTATAAATGGTGTTAAGAATAAGGCGTTTATTATGGAGTTTGGTTTGCTCGCGAGTTACTTTGTTATCTGATGGTAAGGATTGCATTGTTTATTGCCTAGTTAGTTAGTCTAATGAACTTACAAACCAGATTATAACATGCTTTTTTTATCTTGTCAAGCCCCAATTTATTAGAGTTTATACCGATTAAAAAATTGTGGTCATTTCGTAAGGGCAATGCCTTGTGCTTGCCCTGTTTTGGGCAGGGACAAGCCCTGCCCCTACGAAAATCGTTAAATCGGTATAATGTCTATTAAAAAAGCCACAAGTTTGTAAAAAAACTTGTGGCTTTTTACACCAAATAAATCAGGTGGGGCTTACGCAAAAACCTCACCCCAACCCTCTCCTACATAGGAGAGGTAGCAAAATTTCCCCCTGATGTCGGGGGGATTAAGGGGGGTAGGTTTGATATTTGCGTAAGTCCTTGTATATCAACCCTAATACAACTGTGTTCCTGTAATGACGACCCCATCCGCTAATTCAATTTGTTGAGGGCTACGATTGATTAACTTCACGCGGCCTTGTAAACAGATATTACGTCCAAATTTAAAATCACCTTTAATGGTAAGTTGCTCACATTGGAGTAATGAAGGCGCGCCATGTGGAAATCGTGCCTCTAAATCCGTAATGAGTTTATAATAGCGCGAGTCAAGGTCAATGGCTATTGGGCCTAAAGTACGTTGTGGATTTAACACCACCCGAAAATCAGCCGTTAGAGTATAAAGGTCAGAGCGAATGGCTAAAAAATCATTCGTATTTTTAACTGGGGCAAAGCGTACACGCGGCACGCGCACCGCCTGCGCGCCCTGAAATAAGGCAATCACCGACCCCATGGCCGTTTCCAATTGATAAACTGGGGTAGAACGAGCATCCGTTGGGTCAACAGTTTTACTATTACGAATCATGGGCAACGCCAGAGTGTTGTCACTACTTTGTAATATGGTCTTTAAAGCTGACAAATTCAGCCACAAGTTATTCGTATTAAAATAGGCGTGATACGTAATATTTTGGAAAGTGGCTTGGTCGCTTTCAGGACATTGCGCCGACTCCCGCAAAATCAACTGCCCGTCGCTCAATCGCTGCGCCAAATGCCCCCCTTTTTTATCGGCCTCAGTTCGGTCAGCTACCTCTATGAGAAAAGGCAATTGATTATCGACCAAATACCCCAAAATCGCTTTATCTATCACCGCGCCTAAATTATCGGCATTGGAGACAAAAACATACTCATAACCTGCCTCAAGGAGTTTATCTAACATGCCACTAGTGACTAAGGCCAAATAAATATCCCCATGCCCAGGCGGACACCATTCCAACTCAGGATTACTAGGCCAATGAACGGGACTTAAATCGGCTTGGCTGATTTTGGGAATTTTATGCTGTAAAAAATCAAGTGGAATAGCCCCCCAAAGATTAGGATACTGTTTCAGCAAAGTCAGCGAATCAGCTTGAGTGGCAAAACTGTTCATTAATACTAAAGGAATGCCCGATTGTTCCGCTTGATGAGCCGTAATATCTAAAAAGGTTAATCCCTCTTTAATCGTTAGTAACGATTTAGCCTTATCCAACCCCATGCCCGTCCCCAAACCGCCATTAAGTTTGAGTAACACCGTTTTGGGCAAAGCGGCTAGCCCAATAGATACCAGCTGTTCAGCAAAAGTTTTACTATCAGGCAATTTTCCAATAGGTTTAATGGTTGCTTCAGGTATAAAACCTGTGCCTCCTTCAACCAATTGGTTATAGTAATGTTCAAAATTTTTAGTAACTATATCTGGTATACCTGCACTTTGCATCAGGTGGGCAAAAGGCAAAAATTTTTCCGTTTGTTTAAACATGTTATCCCCCATAACATAAAAAGCCACACAAAATTGTGTGGCTTTTTAAACAAAAAAGTAATACATTAATCTAACAATCACTCAACCAAAATCAATTTACTTTGTGCTATTTAATGCCTTAAGTGCATCATCAACCGACGGATGAAGGTCAGCATACTGAGTTAACCCAACCATGCGAAATATTTTCTGGAAATGCGCGCTCAAACCAGTCATTAACAATTTCTGGTCCCGTTTGCGTGCTTCCGTTACAATGCCGATTAATATTGCGATACCCGCGCTATTAATGTAGTCATTTTCTCGAAAGTTGAAGATAATATTTGTTGCACCATCGGATGAAATGCTTTGGTAGGCTTGGTTGATAGCTTCTTCTGCAAACGTGGTCACGTCTCCAACAAGGTCTATGACAGTGGCAACATCAAAAGACCTCACCGAAACTTGAATTTCATCACTCATTACGTTATGCCTCCCTTATTTTCCGCGCCTGAGCCGCTTTTATCTGATGTATCAGGTTCACTGCCTTCATCTGCGGGGCCTTCATCTGCGGGTATGCGATAGATAACCATACGAAACTGATTACCTTCATCTTCATTATCATCTTCATTTTTAACAAAACCAGCCTCATCAACCAAATTTCGGATGATAAAAAGGCCCATACCCCCCCACCGTTTTTTCTCCTCAATCATGCCACGAATATCAGGAATATTTACGTCGGAAGGTGGAGCCCCGCTAATTCCGGGGTCCTTGATAAGGATGTCAAGTTTGTCATCATCAGCACTCAAGACAACAACAACTTTCATCCGCGAGTCACCACCACTACCATAACGAATGGCATTAGTACAAGCCTCGCTAATAGCCGTTTTGATATCTTCGATTTTTTCTTCTCCGAAGTTCAAACGGCGGGCAACGGTGGCAACAGCTTCACGGGCTATTTTTTCATAGCCCAACTCGCTAGGAATTTTTAGTTCTACGACCCTGTTACTTGGCGGGCGCATGCGCCCTCCTCCCAAAATTAGTTTCTAGCCGATTATACCACAAAATACTATAAAGCAAAATAAGAACTTAGAACTGTTATTCACTCGTTAGCGCGCCAAAAAACTATCTTTGGGTGCTTTATCGGTTGTCCAATTGTCCTCAATTGTTACTTGCTTTTTAGTATCACTCAGCCAGGTTGAAAACTGCTCACGTTTAGCTTGTTCATAATCTGAGGATGATAACTCATGGTCACCACGCTCAACAACTTCAAGCACATGCCAACCAAATTGTGATTCAACTGGCTCATCACCCACTTTACCGACAGGCAATTCAAAAATCGCCTTATCAACGGGTTCAACAAAACGGCCCTTTGACACAAATCCTAAATCACCACCATCGGATTTACTACCAGTATCATCAGAAAATTCTTCGGTTAATTTAGCAAAATCCTCGCCTGCTTTTAACCGTTTAATAACATCCTCGGCTATTTTCTTAGCCTTAGCTTTCGCTTCTTCCTCGGCTTTCGCTTTTTCCTCTGTGCTTAACTCAGGAGTCGCTTTACCGTCAGCAGGTGCATTATCTTTCTGCCAACTTATTAAAATATGGCGGGCATGAGCTTGTAAAGCCTTTTTGGGTGTTGCATCCGAGATGGCTTCGCGTACTTTATCGCTTAAAACCGTTTGACGGATAATTTGGCGATAAGTAGTTTCATCAATACTAACATTTTTATTAAGCACCTGTAACCAATTGCTATATTGAGTAGAAAGTTGGCTACCCTGTATCACATTCAGCGTAGGAGTAGGGCCTGGTAACGGTGTATTTTCGGGTGTCGCCGTTGGCGTAAGCCCTTTAGTAGAGGTCAACGTTGCTTCAGGGGTAAAGGTGGGAGTCGGTGTCCATGAAGCTGCAGTAGTAGTCGCTTGAACTTGAGCCGCTACTGTTTTCTCAGCCGAGGGCTGCGTAATTCCACCCAATTGGCCCGCCATTAAACGATTAATGTATTCATTGACCTCATCATCAGCGACCTTAATACCACGTTTGGTGGCCTCAGCCTCTAACAATTTATCATCAATCATTTGGTCAACCGTTTGTTGGTCAACCACTGAGCGTTGTTGCAAAACTTGGTTCGCCAACTGCTGATAAAATTGAGCAAATTGCTCATTCCCATCTTTTTTTAAGTTTTCCAATTGTTGAGCAATTTGCGTATATTGTTGCTCTAACAAAAATCGCTCATAACGGACACGGTCGCGATATTCACCCACCGTAATTTTAGTACCATTGACCGTAGCAATTGCCGCATTAGGCTCAAGGTAATAAGTTTGTATCAAACCAAATAATAACACTACCGCCACCAAACCAGCCACAACAGCTAAAGCTGTGTAAACGAGGCGCAGTTGTTCTTGTTCTTGTCTGGAGTATGCAATTTGTCTACGGGTTCTAATTTGCTCTTTGGACATAATCCCTCAACGTAAAGGCTTAGGAATTTTGAATGATAGCCCCTTACGTTACTGATATACAAGGAAAGGGCAACCCCAATGGGTCGCCCATTTTATTGCCTACAATATTGGCGGCAACTTTTCTGGTAGTCGCCAACATCGCGAGAGTTTAATTAATCATCACGCTGATTTCGCATCAAGCGCAAATGTTCATTGGTGAAAGGCAATAACGCCATTTGGCGCGCCCGTTTAATCGCAATAGCCGCTTTACGTTGCAATTTTGCGGTGGCTCCAGTTTTACGACGAGGGCGAATACCACCACCCTCACCAATAAAATAGCGTAAGCTATCAATTTTCTTCCAATCAATTTCTTCTATGCGAATAGGGCAAACTTTACGACGGGTGGGGAAAAAACCGGCTTTTTTGTTAGCAAAGTTATTATTTTGTTGCTGATAGCCACCAGGCACTGGTTTTTGGCCGCGCCCACCCTTGCCACCAGGTTTACCACCTCGACGGCCCCTACCACCACCATCATCATCATCATCATCAATATACATCTTAATTTCACCTCAAGGTTAGATACTTTTATGGGTTTCAAAATCTATCGGGTCATCCGTAAACTTAAAAGCCAGAGGTTCACTCTCATCAATTAAGCCATGCGTCCCGTTATGTTTGTCTCTAGGGCCTAAGATAATCATCTCATTAGCCACTACTTCTGTCCGAAAATGGCGTTGACCATGTTCGTCTTCCCAATTACGAGTTTGTAATCGTCCTTCAACGTACACTTGTTGACTCTTAAACAGTTTTTGATTACAAATCTCGGCCAAATTTCCCCAAGTAATCACATTGAACCACTCGGTTTCTTCCCGACGTTGCCCGTCAGGGGCCGTCCATGAACGGCTGGAGGCTAAACTAAATGATGTCACAGGTTTACCAGATGGGGTATAACGCATTTCTGGGTCTCGTCCGACATTTCCAATAACCATTACTTTATTTAATCCTCTAGCCATTTTCCCTACTCTTTTTATGACTTAAATTTTAAGATTTAGTTCTCTTTTTTGAAAACCAAGAAACGTAAAATGTCTTCCGACAATCTGAACTCACGTTCAATTTCTTGCACGGCTAAAGGAGGCAGATTGGCTTCACACAAAACATACGTCCCCTCGCGGTGATTCTTAATCGGGTAAGCCAAACGACGACGACCCCAGATATTCATAGCCGCCACTTCGCCCTGGCCTCGGCCAATATAGCCCGAAACTTTATCTACAATGGCCGTCACACCCTCTTCATCAATATTCGGCTTTATGATAAAAGCCAGTTCATACGGTTTCATTTATTTTTCCTTTCCATGGATTTTAGCCTTTAATCAAAGTTAAAGGCAGAAAGTATAACATTTATCAACAAGTTGAGTAATATATCACACTTGCCGTTTTTGAGCAAAATCAGCCCGCCTAAGTGCAAGTGAAGTGACACGCCCCCTCGTGTTATACTCAATACGGTCAGAAACAGGAGTCAAAATTTAAAGATTTGGACTCCATTATCGCCACGATATTGAGCCATAAGCGAAAGTTCTAATGGTCAAAAACCTGGTCTTAATTCCCTGCTTGCAAAATGGCAATAATCGTCCGTGCATCTGCTATCATGCGCTCGGCCCCTGCTAATTTGATGTGGTTCGCTTGTTGCGCCTCCACTTCATGAATGAACGCTTCTAACTGGTTTATCGCCGTATGTATCTGACCCCGTTCTATTGAATTTTGCGCGGATTCTAACTTGGCATCTAAACTATTCACGATTCCCTGCGCGCCTGGCCCGAATATCTCGCCCAAATCAAATAAAATGTGTTTGGTGCAGATAATTCCCGCCACATCCGCAGGTAACGGAATGTGTTGCACAAAGGTCGTCACCCAATCGGCATAATCCGTGCCTGTTATGGCTACGGTATGATCGCCCAACTCCAGATACATCAAATTGAAATCTTCATCAACAGGTACACCATCTACCGTCACCACTACGTCATGCAAGCCTGAAACTAAATCCCGAATGGTATAGCCCAACGCGGTATCACAGCGACTCAATCGTTCTGCATCTATTTCCACAATGGGCGTGGTCAAATCTATTTTGAAGGTGGCTGTTTGCACAGGTTCAACATTACCAAAGTTATCCTCAGAATAGTAATGAATGGCACGGTTGCCTTCTAGCGAGAAGGTGAAGGGTTGGCTATATTGTAACCAATTTATCGCCTGACGGTTTGTAACCATTTGCAACGTGGTGAAACGATAAAAGGTGGTGACCGAAACGGGCGGTGTCGTCACAAAGGTAAAGGTTAGGGGAGTCCGATACCACTCTTGACTACTACTAAGTGTGCCACTGATGAGCAACTGTGTTCGGAAGGTTTGGGGGCTTTCGGTACAAGTCACAAAATGGGCTTGGGTGGGGATACCACCCATGACAATTGGCAGATAGGTGGGAATCTGGGTCTTTTTTATCACTCGAATCGCGAGATTAACTTTGACCGTACAGTTTTTAGGGTTATTACTCTCACGTAAGATAATGTAGCCTGTCTCGTCACGGGTTGGTAACGCCCCAAAAACATCACCTATATAAAGCGTTAAGGGGCTACTTTGGCTTACCTCCCCTTGTAAAGCGGACACCTGAAAATAGCTGCCTTCCAACCTGGCTACTTCCCAAGCTACCTTGCCTGTTCCCACATTCATTAACGATAAGGTTAAGCCATAGTTCTGGCCTGTAGGGGAAATCATTCCTGAGAGTTGGGTCGTGTTGACCGCTAGACGAGGTGTGGCCTCACGATAGTAGAAATTGAACTCTTGGCGGGTGGTGTTGCCTGCGTTATCGTAAGCTACGAGGTAAAATTGATAGGCTTTACCCTGTTCTAAGGGCAAGTTAGCAAGGGTATATTGCGTTTGCTCAGGCAAGAAAGCTGCTATATTACTATCCCCATCATCGGCAACTTGATAAAGTTGCACAATACGCGGCCCGCTGTCCACATCACGGAAGTACCACTCTATCGTTGGCAAACTGTCTTGCCAATAGTTATGTAAAGCTAAGGTAAATGTTGGTGGCCTACGGTCTACGTCATAGTCGTAATGAATTTCCTCCTATTTTGGGGATAGGTATACAAATGATACCCTACATTTAGTTGTTGACCATTACAATTTAAGTCCCAGGTCTGGTGCCCCGTATTCTGAACGACTAAACCGAAAGCATATGAGGTATCATAACTCAAAATTAAGGGGGCAGTTCGTTGATCATTCAAGGTACGTGGAATTTGTCCTTCCGAAATGTTTAAGCTTAAGATATTAAATCGCCAATCGTGTGAGGGGCGTGGCTCCATGCCCACAAATTCAATTTGGGTTAGGTAATGGGTTAAGAGTTGTGAAGCATTATAGGGCGGCAACAAACCAATGTCATTTTGTCCGATGGCATAATGGTTGGCATTAATTTGTGCTAGACCTCGAACATGACCAACATTGTCATGGTAAAACCCCGCTGGATCATAAATGCGTTTGTGGGGTGCCATGACTCCATCGGTATCTTGGTCATAATCAGCCGTCCATCTTTCGGAGGTATTGCGATATTGAGCATCAAATAGGCGGTCATTGTAAGCTAGAGTAACGCCATCAGTATCATCAATGGCCTGTTGGTAACGGTCTATCTCGGCTTGTCCCATATTGGGAAGGCGAAGCCAATTATTGCGTACTAGCGGGTTATAGACTTGTTTATTATCATCATCCATTCCGTAATGTATCACTTGGTCCACTTCAACTGGAAAATAACGACAGTTATGATAGGCCACGGTGCGGGCTAAAATTGCCATGGCGCGTAAGGTTTCGTCGTCAACAGGGCTGAAATGCGGAACGACAGGTGCAACTTCGCCCATTAACACGCCCAACAGATAATTGACATAAGTTTGTCCGTTATCTTCCACCTCACCTGTGTTAAAGGGAATGGATAGGGGACGGTCAGGGTCAGTGCGGTTAAATTTTGTGTCTGGGTTGTCTAGTTGGATCCAAATATTATCAGATTGGGGTGGACAGTCAGTAAGAGGGTCTTGGGCATGTACTACTATTGGAAAGAGATAGAACATGCTTCCTACTAAGATGAATAGTAAGACGCGGTTAGGTAAATAGCTCATCATGATTCTATTTCCCTCCTTCCAGCGTAAGGGTGGCAATCCAAGGCTTTTTATCTCCTTCGTGGCTATAGATAATAGCCTTACCCGATGGAGACCAAAGTATATTGCCATTGACTAGGCCATGTTGGGTCAACTGCCCCAAACCGTTACCGTCAGATTTGATTGCGTAAACATTCTTAATATCTGGACTTTCCCAATCGCGCATCTCAAAAGCAAGATATTGACCATCAGGCGACCAAACGGTAGAGGCAGGGGGAAAATCTCGTATTAAAGGGATTGTAGTGATTATTTTACCTGTTAGATCACTAATACGAATCTCATAACGATATGAATCGCCATTGAGTATTACAAAAAGAAAGCGGTCACTTTGCCGCGACCATGGTTCACGACCAAATCCCACAATACCACCATATTCCAGCTTAATCACCTCTATGGGGCTGTGGCCTGCCCCTATTTGCTTCAGGATTACTGTATCTCCTCTTTCCCAAATTCCCCATTGGTTGTCAGGCGAAAGTTCTAGATGACTTCCTTGCCCCACTGGCGGACTGTATTGTTGAAACTCATCAATAATTGTTTGGTCAATTTGGGGATAAGTGTAAGTGGTTGGGGTAATGGTCTGTTGACTCATGGAATATTGCCAATAAGTCGCAGGTGAATAGCCTGATTCCAAAATCACCATATCCTCGCTTGGCCAAGCCACTATTTGGACATTGCCAATCCCCATTGTGGTAATCAGTTCAGGGGAAAGCAAAGGTTCATCACTAACCAAACGCACCGCAGGTATAATGGTTGGGCTAGGAGTCACAATCGGTGTGGGAGTGTAAGTTGGCCCAATGTAGCCAGGCAAAACATAAATAGGATTACCCATAAAATCCGTGCTAACGGGAGAGGGCATGGGAAAAGGTAAATGGCTGTAATCCGTGGTTGGGGTGGCTGTGGGTTCAGGCATTTGGGTAGGGGTAACTTGGGGGGTAATAGTTTGGGTAATGGGAAACTCAAACGCAGTACCGACAGGAGTCACTTGGGCTAGGGTAGCGGGTTGATTGGTGGGGAGAACTAACCAGAATAGCAGGCTGACTAACCCCAGGAGGCTGGCCAGGTAGAGTAAATTTTTGAGTGAATTTTTGCGCCAAGTGGTTTTGGGCTGTGCGGGTGGTTGAGGAGGTTGTCCCTCAGGCTGAATAGGTTGCTTACTATTAGGTTGTTTCATTTGTTCTGACATTTGTTTAACTCCTTAATTTAGGTCAATTAGATATGCAAAAGTCCAAGTCTTCAGATTTGGTTACGGCAAATCTAAAGATTTGGACTCCAAAAGCGCAATTTCTGCCCGTCTTGAGTATAACACGAGGGCATGCTAACTCCTCAGTAAAGAAACTATATTACTCCACCGATTGCACCCCATTTTTCACCTTGCCGTTTAATAAAACAGAACC
>JFJP01038386.1_pt1 | contig 17786 bp, 15 predicted proteins | sample 431651 | NCBI WGS metagenome assembly JFJP01 (sample SAMN02602958, study PRJNA72255) | Microbial mat metagenome, whole genome shotgun sequencing project. | biome: fresh water; feature: sink hole; material: water; isolation source: purple microbial (photo- and chemosynthetic) mats found in...
GGTTGCTTATAAGGGTTCCGTCTCTGGCATAAACTCTGGCCAGCGTATCGGTACCTGCTACGGCAATATACTCACCAGATCCGGAGAATATTGCTGTTGAGACCAATCCGGGAATGTTTTTAATAATGGTTTTGACAACCCCTTTGAAATCGTAAATAAAAAGATCCTGCGACTTAGGAGTATATTCATACATATTACCCATAGGAATGGGTATGAACTTTGTGCCATCTGGTGAGAAAATAACATTGAAAATCTGATCTTTATTTGGATTATCAATTTTCATAACCATTTTTCCCTTTAGGTCATATATGCGCAAGGCTGTATCAAGTAGCATTACCATCACATTTTTGCCATTGGGTGTAAAACAACTGTTGTATACATATCCGTGATCAGAGCGAATAAGTGATAAAAGTTGACCGTTAAGATTCCAGATGCGGGTTGTACTGTCTGCAGCGGAAGTAAGCAAATTATTTCCATCAGGGCTAAAAGCGGCAGAAGTAATAGGGCCATTATGACCTTTGAGTGCAGCAAGTAGTTCACCATTTATATCCCACAAATACGCAACGGAATCATATCCTGCTGTAAGCACCTTATCGCTACCAGGTGACCATACAGCTTTAGATAAGCCACCATTGTGTTTTTTGAGCACACGCAAAGGAAAACCATCGGTATCCCAAACTATGGCAAGCGAATCGACCGAGGCAGATACAATATATTTACCATTGGGCGAATATGAAGCATCGGAGATGGTCCCTTTATGGCCTATGAGGGTTGTTAGCAATTTCCCCTCAGTATTCCAAAGATACATTTCATTGGTCCAGTCAATACTAAGTAATTTTTTTCCGGTTGGCGAAGAGAGTATTTTAAGTATGGGAGCGGTATGCCCTATCAATTTTTTACGATAGAGCAAAAATTTTTCGTTTTGAGCCCTATAGTATATATCTGTCAGGTTTTTTTGAACCACATGGTGAGTAGAATCCAATTTGAACGCCTGTTCGGCAATACGTAAAGCCTTGGTAGGATCGCTATAAAAAGTTTCACTGGCTACAGTAGCCAAATACAATGCTTGTGCTTGTCTGGCCCTTATGGTCGCCTCAAGTTCTTTGGCTTCTGCCAGACTAAGTGCATCAGTAGCTTGAGATTTTTGTTTACGTAAACCTATGGCGCATAGCTCAATCCAATCATCAATCACCAATGCAGAATCGGAAGGCAAGCCCCGCAGGTTACGTGCGGCATTAAATTCAGTAAGCGCCTGATAATATTCTTGTTCACTGTAGTAACGAATGCCCTTATTGATGTATTTTCTATAACTAAATTCTTGAGAAAATACTGTTTGTGAGATGAAATATATAAAAAGAAGGAGGAGGATTCTTCTCATGTAAATACTGTTTTTGAGTGATATGATAAAGTTAACGGTTTTTTTTATGAAAATAATGCAATCCGTATCACTTTAATATGCATGAAAACTTCAAAGTGCTGATAAAAGACAAAGCCAGAAAATACAAAGTCTGGTTGTGATATCTGGTATAGCCTCTATATAATTTATTTACAATATATTATCAAGTTTTAGGCGTAGTAGGTTTAATGCATGGGAAGTAGCTATTCGTATATTTATTTCCCTGTTTATATTGAACTGATAAGTGCGTGCCTCAACCCCACCTTCCCAAGCCAGAGCATACCAAACAGTACCCGCAGGTTTTTCAGGAGTACCCCCGTCAGGGCCGGCTATACCGCTGGTTGCAATTGCGTACGTGGTACCCATAAGTTTGCGGGCCCCTGAAGCCATTTGCTCAACAACTTGTTTACTCACAGCACCAAATTCATGAATGTCTTTATCTGAGACACCAAGCACATTAACTTTTATCTGATTGCTATAGGCAACCACAGAACCTTTGAAGTAAGCAGAACAACCCGGGATTAGGGTTATCTGATGCGCAATATTCCCACCAGTGCAGCTCTCTGCTGTAGAAAGGCTCTCGCCTAGTGAAATAAGCCTTTTCCCAATGGTGATGGGCAAGTATTCACCGTCATACATTCCTATGATGTATTTGTCTATAATGGTCGTAAGTTTCAGTTTTTCAATATTCAACGCTTCCATTAGTGGCTCATATTGGTGGTACTTGCCAGTGAGGCGAAGTCTAAGCCCCTCGGGCGAAGGAAGATAAGCCAATTTGATGAAATTTGGCAAATTTATTTCCCAGTCGTGAATAAGATCTGCCATCATTGATTCGCCAAGGCCAAAAGTGATGATGGTTTCATGCTCAATAAATGTACCCGGCAGTTTGTTTTTCAGCCTTATCACAATTTCCTTCATCAGTTCTTTCATTTCAAAAGGAACACCAGGCATGCTTACAGTTATGACACCATTTTTTTCGAACCACATACATGGGGCTGTACCCACCGGATTGCGAATAACAGTGCATACATCGGGTACTTCCGCCTGCTTTATATTCCGCTCATTGAGCACCCTGCTGCGTCCCGACAGATAGCGTTTGATATCCTCGAGTACTTCGTTGTTTTGTATGAGCTTCCCGCCAAAATAGTTTGAAAGTGTTGGTTTAGTAATGTCATCGGCTGTTGGCCCCAGTCCACCGGTAATAAGTATAACCTGTGCGCGTGTATGCGCATCGTCGAGCGCTTTTACAATATGCGCAGCATTGTCTGATACGCTGGTAATTTGAAAAACATCAATACCAATATCGTTCAATTGACGGGCAATATAAGCAGAATTAGTATCAATTATCTGACCTATAAGTATTTCGTCACCAATGGTTATTATCTCAGCTTTCATAATATATCAGGAAATTTAGGATTGGAAGGGAAAAATTGAGAGCGGCAAATGGGATTCGAACCCACGACCCTCAGCTTGGGAAGCTGATGCTCTACCGACTGAGCTACTGCCGCTTAATGCATATATTAGAGCCACTAATGGGACTCGAACCCACGACCTGCTCATTACGAATGAGCTGCTCTACCGGCTGAGCTAAAGTGGCAATAATAAGTGCGAAAATACAAAATATTCTGAAATAAAAGCCACGAGAGGACATTTTTTAGCACATAGACGTATGCTCAATTTGCTATTCAGTACGCGCGTACTCCCAATTTTCAATTCCACCTTGCAGCCACCCTACATGAGTAAAATGCAAATCTTCGAGCCAAGCAGCCATAAGCTTGGCAGTAGTTCCGTCAGATGAAATAATTATCAAATCTTTGTTAGCCATAGCACTAATGGCCTCAGCGGAATCTCTGATCATCTCGTTGATGGGGTAATTGATAGAATTAGGTATATGTCCGGTTCTGAATTCCTCAATGGAGCGAATATCTATCAAAGCGAGGGTATCTTTGGCTTCTATCTTATCGCGCAATACAGCCGGGCTGGTAGATGTAAAAAACCAAGCACTTATGCGCATTTGCAAAAGTCGTTTACTATTGACTTCAAGATTATATTTCTCTATATCTTTTTTCAGATATAACTCATGCATGGCTATAGGTATGGCCACAATGATGGTAATAATCAACAAAACATTTTTAAAGGTATTCATGTTATATTTTCTTTTATGCTATCAGATTCCAACAAAATTATCAGGAAATTGAGAATACACAAAACAATTGCTCGCGAATAAAACTTGCATATCCATGTGTAAGAATGGAATAAAATGCGATAAATCAAAATTTTAACAAGAATTAAATACTTAATTACCAATGCATGTAGTAAATTTGTAGTGCTAAAGAATGCATATGAAAGCTATATTATACCCACTTCTTTTAATCATAACATTCATGCCTCGTGGGTGGGCTTCAGGCATTCCGTGCAACCTACAAAATGCTTATACCGAGCAAGCTATACATGATTTGCACAAAATAGTAAACTATCATGAGCTCAATGCTGCCGATTCGGCAGATTTTGTGCAGCAACGTGCCAGCCAGCTTGCATTGCAGGCAGACTCAGCTATTCCACATCGTTTCCGCATTCCACCTGAGCTAATATCTTACCGAAAATCAGGCAACAAACAATATTTCATTAAGTACAATACCTCAAGAAGTACCTTTCTGGGATTCGTGCCCTCCGATTTGGTGTCATATTACGAACTTATTTCATATAGATATTATAAGAAAGACAAATTTTTATATCCTTCACTATCAGTAGTTCTAGCGCAACAATTTACTGAATCGCTTTTTAATCCAACACTCAAAGGCGATGGGGGTAAAAGTGTAGGACTTCCGCAGTTGCACAGGCCAACAGCAAAATGGTTATTAGAAGTAGATCGTAAAACCTGGGACAGATTTTTCTATTTCGATAAAAATATGCAGCACTTTTTCAGAAATATAGCCACACAGGTTGAGTTTCCCTTTCTTTTTTTGCCACATTACAAAAAATATACACAAAATGCAAAATTTGAAGGGTTGAAGCGCTACAATGGTGCCGGCCAGAAAGCCCGAACATATGCTCAGCTAATAATAGGGCGAAGTATATTTTATGAGGAAATATTAAACAAAAAGTATAACGACGAGTTGGATACAAATGTTTTTAAAAGACAAGTAAAAGATATAATCAATATGGGGCTCTATAATAAAGAAGTAGATGCGCTCGATGATTCAGAGTTCGATGGCATTTTTGGAGAAATACAAGCCCTATTCCACCGCGGTATGCGCATACAAACCTATCTGAATCAAATATCAGTAAATGACCTCGAAAATTCCCCCATACAATTGGCCAACCTAAGCCAGTTTGAGATACCTACAGGAGGCGAGAGTTATTTTTTCATTTTAGAGGAAGGCCGCTCTTTATTTTCTTATTTTATGAGTATGGATGAAATGGTTCAAACTTTGAATATGACTGAAAATGAGCTAATTTATATTTTTTTTTACAATAACGGAGATTTAATAAAAATAACTACCCGAAGCCAAATGACCGGACAAAAAGTATTTACCAATGCCCGGCCTGGCGACAGGATATTTTTAAAACCCGGCACTCGTATATACTCACCCGATGCAGATATTGTTATTCGGGTAGCATCTAAGTAATTTTTTTACTAATTTTGTAGTATAATATATTTATAAAAAATACGTTACTTGCCTAAATGAAATAACTATGCGAAAACTGGTAGGATTTTTATTGATGTCAGTATTCACCTTTTCTGCATTTGCACAGCAGAAATCAATACAATGGTATACCATAAACGAGGCGATGGAGCTCAACAAAAAAGAACCTCGTAAAATGCTTTTTGATGTATATACCACATGGTGCTACTGGTGTAAGGTAATGGATAAAAAAACCTTTACAGACCCGCAGGTAATTGATTACATAAATAACAATTTCTATGCCATCAAACTAAATGCTGAAAGTAAAGATACCATTGCTATAAATGGCGTAAGATATGTAAATCCGAATAACGACGATGACCCATATCACCAACTGGCTATACATTTACTCAAAGGTCAGATGGCTTTTCCCAGTATCACGTATGCCAATGAAAACAATGAATACATAGCAGTTGTGCCAGGTTATTGGCAACCAGCAGACATGCTCAATTTGCTCAAGTATATAGCTGAAGGCAAATACGAACAAACAAGCTGGCAAGATTATCAGGCATCTACATCAAACAAATAGTAAACCCATGAAAAATATATATTTTTTGCTGCTCTTTTTGGGCAGCAGTGCCGTAGCTTTGTCGCAAACCATGGTAAGTCCGAGCCGCATATTGTGGTATGACCTTGAAACAGCCGAAAAACTTGCAAAAGATAATCCGAAGCCTTACTACATAGATATGTATACCGACTGGTGCGGATGGTGTGACCACATGATGAAGACCACTTTTGCCAATGAATACATTGCCAATTACATCAATACCAATTTTTATCCTGTTCGTTTCAATGCTGAAGGTTTTGATACCATTACCTGGAAAGGAACTACATATTACAATTACCCGATTGAAGGCAGGAAAAGTACGCATGAATTGGCAAAATTGCTCATGGACGGACGCATGTCGTACCCTACTATCGTGTACATTGACAACGATGGAAATAAATTTCCGGTGCCCGGATACCAGGATTTGCGCAAGCAAGAGCCCCTGCTATATTATTTTGCCGAAAATATTCATAAATCTATCATGTTCGATGAGTTTGAAAAAATGTTTTGGTATACATTCCCCAAAGCATACAATGACCAACTTTCAAAACTCGACGAAAGCCAAAAAATAGATACTACCGGCGTGGTGAAATGGTATACTTTGCAAGAAGCATTTGATCTTTTAAAAACCAATCCAAAAAAAATATGGGTAGAATTATATTTGAGCAACAGTGTTGGAAGCAATGTTACAAACCGAGTTTCATACAGGAATAAGCATATAGCCAAATACCTAAATGAGAACTACTACCCTGTCAGATTTGACGCCCTCGACAAAAAAGAATACCAACTGTTGGGAAATACACTTAAAAATCCGGGCACAAATCATCCATTTCATGATTTTTCGGTAAATTTTGCAGTAAACGGAAATCGCATCATTTTTCCAACCTATCTTATTTTCGACGAGAAGGGTCAGCCAATAAATCGCCTGCAGGAATTTCTACCCCCAAAAGGATTGGAGCTTATACTCGATTATTTTGCAACGGGTGCCCATAGCAAAACAACTTTTACCGAATATCAGAAAATATTTATAAGCAAACTCTGAAAATTGTAAATAAAACGAAGAATTATGCAAGCTGTAAGGAAATCGTTTATTCTATTAGCCTTTTTAATCATTTTTGTCAAACTTAACAAGGCACAACCATATATTGTAATAGATACCATAGAAGTAAAGTGGATGACCTTCGAGCAGGTATCTACAGCATTTGCCAATAGGTCTAAACCTATATTTATATTCCTGTATGATTCGTCGGACTCGTCGCGTATTATGAGCGACAGTACGTTGCGCGACAAAGATATATGCAATTTCCTGAATATTTATTTTTATTCTATTCGATTAGATGTGAATTCGAAGGAATCAATCACGTTCTTCGATGGGGTAACTTATAAACCAGGAACAGGTTTCAATGGTATGCATGGTCTGGTTGAAAAACTTGCAGGTCCGGCGCCATCTTTCCCCTCGTTCATAATTTTCAATAAAGAAGGTACAGGCACCATGTATATGGGAGGACGAAATAAAATTTATATGTTTCCGGTACTTATATACTATGGCGAGGAAGTGAACAGACGAGTAACATATGATGCATTCGTACCACATTTTCGAAAAGTTTTTCCCGAAAAAAACAATACCGGATATTCCATAGTGCGTAGCGTAGTAAAGTGGATACCACTGCCCGAAGCGCTTGAACAGCAAAAGACGAATCCTAAAAAACTGCTAATAGACTATTATCTGAATGAGCGCAACACGAGCACCATCATGTATATGAGTACCTACAACCACCCCGATTTAGGTAAATATATAAATGAAAATTTTTACCCGGTACATTTCAATGCAACCTCAAAAGATACGCTCAATGTATTTGGTGGCACATATCCACCGGGTACCGCCTACCCATTTCATGAGTTGCCAGTAGCTATGCTTCAGGGCGAAATGTTTTTCCCATCTTTGCTTATACTCGATGAACAAGGAAAGCTCCTAGACCGTATTCAGGCATACCTGACCCCAGAACTGATAGAGCCAATTCTCGCATTTTATGCCCAGGACAAGCACAAAACCACCACATTTGCGGAGTTTCTAAAAACCTTTCAATCGAAATTAACGCCACAGCCAAAATAGATTTCCATTTTGCTATAAAACTACTTTCAATACCTTTGCAGCGAAAATAACTAGCAAATGCAAAAATTCATAAAATTCGTTGTACGCCACGTGCCCCGCACCACCATGTTGCGTTTGGGGGGCGTATTTGGTAAAATGGCAGGAATCATGTATTCCGGAAATAATGTAGAATGCAGCATTTGCGGCCACACATATAGCAAGTTTTTGCCTTATGGCAATCAGGGGCGCGACAACAGGCTTTGCCCGGGCTGCCTGTCGCTGGAACGTCACCGTTTGCTTTGGCTTTTTCTGAAAGAAAAAACTAATTTCTTCAGTGCCCCACTCAGCGTGCTTCATATAGCACCCGAGCAGCCATTTCTGAAACGTTTCAAAGCACTTACAAACCTAAAATATACCACTGCCGACCTAGAATCGCCTTTGGCCGATGTGCATATGGATATTCGTAGTATGCCTTTTGCAAACGATTCATTCGATATACTTTTATGCAACCATGTGCTCGAGCATATAGACCAGGAGCAAAAAGCACTGAGCGAAATAAAACGTGTACTTAAACCTAATGGATGGGCTATACTTCAAGTTCCCATTGAATACAACCGCGAAGTAACTTTTGAAGATAATTCCATCACCGACACGGCTGAGCGCGAGCGTCTTTTTGGTCAATACGACCATGTAAGGGTGTATGGCTGCGATTACCCACAACGCTTAGCACAATCTGGCCTCAATGTTGATGCCAATGAATTTGTAAAATCACTCGATGAAAAATTGGCCGAACGGTACCGCCTCGACAAACACGAAATTATATACCGGGTGATAAAGAAATAGGTATTTTAATGGGTGTAATTTTTCTATGAAGAATCGTAAACGGAACAGGCTTGCTGGTTTTGACTATTCTTCGCCCGGAGTATATTTCCTAACATTGTGTTGCAAAAATAGAATTCATCATTTTGGATATGTTGAAAATAACGAAATGATATTAAATGAATGTGGGGAAATTGCATCACAACAAATCGATTGGTTGGTACATCAATACCCATATTTATTGATTCACAATTTTGTGGTTATGCCCAATCATGTTCATATTTTGTGCGAAATATTCATCGATGAATCCGATTCCGTAGGGACAGGTCGCGATGATGTAGGGACAGGTCGCGATGATGTAGGGACAGGTCGCGATGATGTAGAGACAGGTCGCAATGATGTAGGGACAGGTCGCAATGATGTAGGGACAGGTCGCGACCTGTCCCTACGACGGGATATTCAATTCAAAAAAATAAAATCGATATCCGAATTGATGGGTGCATACCAAACCACCACATCAAAAAAAATTCATTTGGCCGGAAATTTGGAATTCAAATGGCAACGTTCGTTTTATGACAATATCGTTAGAAATTCCGATGCATTCAATCAAATAAATAATTACATCACAGAAAATCCATCGAAATGGAAGGAAGATTTATTCCATAACCCAATTTCTTCAGATTAAAAACATATTATAGCCCCATCATTCCCCTATTGAGCACGTTTATATTCATACGTAAAACCATCTGAAACCATATCGGTGAGTATAAGATAGCCCAAATCCTTAAAATATATAGTTTGCGACATGGTACTATCCGAGTACATGACTTGTTGCATCGCATCTTCCGTATTTGCGCCATTGCTAATAGTATATTTGCATTCGCGCACCATTTGTCCATCTATCATCATCCTGAAAATTCCTTCAGGGCCAAATTCTACAAATATTATCTTCCCAGTATTTTCAGGAGTTTCATACACACCGGCTAAACCACCGGATGTGCTTACCCAGTTCCAATTACCCACAATCAGATTATTTGTAGGAGCTGGTTCATGCTTGCGACATTGCATGAACAGCATTGTTACCAAAAACAAAGAAAGGATAACTATTTTTTTCATATAAGTCGAAATTTAATTTCATATACAAAAAAATAACGAAATATTTAAACAAATTGGTATGCCTTTAATCATATATTAGTATGTTATAAAAAATATTCCTTTTACCGACAATTTTTCTATTTTTATCCGGATTATAAATCTTTTTTAAATCATAATAGAATGAAACACATAAAACTTATAGTTGTGGCTTTGATGCTGGTACTAGTAACCGGATTTCCGGTGGTACGTGCCTGCACAAACGTGCTAGTGACTAAAGGGGCTTCTACAGATGGAAGCACCATGATTAGCTATGCAGCCGACTCACACGCCCTTTACGGAGAGTTGTATTTTTGGCCGGCAGCCGAATGGCAACCCGGAGCTATGCTCAAAGTATGGGAATGGGATACCGGAAAATATTTGGGCGAAATACCTCAAGCCCTGCGCACTTACCGAGTGGTAGGCAATATGAACGAATACCAGGTAAGTATTGCAGAAACTACTTATGGTGGACGCGAAGAACTTGCAGATAGTACTGGTATGGTAGACTATGGCAGCCTCATATATGTTGCGCTGCAACGTTCAAAAACTGCACGCGAAGCCATAAAAGTGATGACAGAACTCGTTACACTTTACGGTTATTACAGTACAGGTGAATCCTTTTCTATAGCAGACGCCAATGAGGTTTGGATAATGGAAATGATAGGAAAAGGTACAGACATGAAAGTAGATAAGAAAACCAAAGCCAACTACAACGCCAACAAAGGTGCAGTATGGGTGGCCATTCGTATACCAGATGGTTATATAAGCGGCCATGCTAATCAGGCACGTATACAGACATTTACATATCAAAAGAAAAATTTGTGGGATGACCCTAACGCCACAGTTTTCAACTCTGCTGATGTAATTTCTTTTGCCAAAGCAAAAGGTTACTTCAAAGGTGAAGACAAAGATTTTAGTTTCTCTGATACATATGCCCCGGTAGATTTTGGTTCAGCTCGTTTCAGCGAAGCCCGTGTTTGGTCGTTCTTCCGCAAAGCCAACAAGGAAATGGATAAATACCAGGACTATGCAATGGGTAAAAATCTGACCAACCGTATGCCACTTTTCATAAAACCAGACCACAAAATTAGCGTTCAGGAAGTGATGTCATATATGCGCGACTTCTATGGTGGTACACCTATGGATATGACCCAGGACGTAGGCGCTGGCCCTTATGGCAACCCTTACCGTTGGCGTCCGCTAACCTACAAAGTAGACGGTCAGATGTATTTCAATGAGCGTGCCGTAGTAACACAACAAACCGGATTCTCGCACGTATCGCAAATGCGCAGCTGGATGCCACGCGAAGTAGGTGGAATTTTTTGGTTTAGCGTTGACGACAATGGTACTAGTGTATTTACTCCTATTTACAGCATCAGTACCAAAGTTCCACGTAGCTATGCCAAAGGTTTTGGAAGCATGATGGAGTTCAATCCAGATGCTGCTTTTTGGGTGTTCAACCAGGTTTCGAATTTTGTGTATACCCGATACAGCGATATGCAACCCGAGGTAAAAGCTATTCAGGACGAAACTGAAACCAAATATGTAGCGATGGTTGCCGATATGGATGCCAAAGCACTAGAAGCCTTGAAAACTGATAATGCTGCTGCTGTGCAAATGCTTACAGATTTTTCGGTAAATACTGCCGAAGCTACTGTAGCTCGCTGGAAGCAATTGTATGGTTACCTTTTTACAAAATATATGGATGGTAACATAAAATGGCCTAATGGCAACGAGCAAAACCCGAACATAAAACAACCGGGCTATGGCGAAAAATGGAACCGCATGATAATTGAAAAAACAGGCGATCACCTGAAATACGAAGGTGCAGGCCACTAATCTGGCAATAAAATCAAAAAAGGGGAATTTTTAGTTCCCCTTTTTTTATGTAAAAGATACATAGAAGTAATATAAGATACACTACTCAACTTTAGCGATTTGGCTATACTCCAGACATCGACACTAGATTTATTTAATTTCGTAACAATCAGTATACTAATTACTTACCATTATTGCAACACAAATTTGGGTGTCTTAAGTAGATCTGAAAAAAATATGCCACTATATTATTGATATTAAGCATTTTAAGAAATATAATATCATTTGTTTAATTCAAGGGGGACGGAATATCAAATTCAAGTTATCTGACAATGGGGGGTATGTCTTTTACGCAAAAACATAGTGGAAAATGAGTATTGGAAATACCACCCCGGCTTACAGCCACCCCGCCAGAGGCGGGGAATTGAGCCGCAGTAGCATTGGCACCCCTCTGATAGAGGGGAATTTACGACGTCACCCTTCGGACAAAGACTATTTAAAAAGTATAAATTACCTGACTTTGACAATTGTCAAAGTCAGGTAATACACTACTCTATTTCAATGATTTAGCAATGCTAAGGCAAGCACTGCTAACAAGAGTACCAAATGACTCCATTTTGGTGATATCCTCATTGTACGAAGTCTGGGTAAAATTACCGTAGCTAAATAAATCCTGCGAAACTTCAATTTCATTTTCGGAAATACATACAGATTCCGCTTCTTTTATTTTCTTCCCTTTCGCATCATACACAGTAGCATCTATTTTTACTTTTATCTTGGCTTTGGTTTTATTAGTTCCCACAGCTACACTTCCACTTCCTACAGTAGTGGTTCTGGTTGTAAAAATACCATTGGGTACAATCTGTATCTGAAATTTCAAATAAGTTTCGGCCACACCTGACTTACCCGCTTTTTTTCCGCTTGCTAAAGGATATCCAAGCATATGGAAAGGCACTTTATTCTTGAGGTCTGAAACCGGGTGAAGAGTATAGCCACCTTCAGATACGAGTGCATTTGTCAGTTCTGTGTATAAGCTATCGTAAAATGCCTTGTTTTGCATTACCCCCAAATTCTCGTCGAGATTAACCCAAAAAAAGCTAATAGCAGTATTTTGTTTATTGATTTGTTGGGCTTGTAACGAAAAGCCCATAAAGAGAAAAACAAAAAATGATAAATTTCTAATTTTCATAATGATAGATTAAAATAGTGAATAAATTGCTTTAGGTAAAACCGAAGTTCTGTGATGTATATAATTATCTTGGAATACTGTTCAGCATTTGCTCAATTTCCGGATCATCCTCGGTGCTAAGTCTACGTGCAAATTCGAGGGCTTTTTGGGCGTCTTCTATCTCATTAGCTTTTATAAACAGATTGGCAATATTTTTATAATATTTAATTGTTTCAGTAATCTGCTGATTGAGCTCTTCAATTTTGATAGCAGAGTTAACAGGATCTAGCTTCTCAGTAATTTTAAAAACCTCGAGTGCTGCCAGATAATTAGATTCACCATGACTGATGAGACTATCAGCTCTGGCAAAAAGAATTTTTACTTCATTGGTAACACTCTTTTTTACCTTAGCCTTTTGGTTGAGGTCTCCAAATTCAAAAACTTGTTCAGCAGCACTATACTGTTCAAGTGCCAGGTCGTATTGTTGCTCTCTGAAGAAACGGTCGCCCTGCCCGATAGCGCCTTCATATTGTTCTTGTTTCAGCTGAGCCAGTAGGTTTCGGGCAGCCTGCATTTGAATGAGCGCAAAAATTCCAAACCCCAACACTGCAACAGCAATAGCGGCTGTGGCAAGTACAATCTTACGCTGCTTCTTCTGTGTAGATTTAGCCTCAATCTCGTAGCTGGTGTTTATAAACTCGCGCTGAAGGTTGGTAGGATCGGGTTTTTTGTTGGTTTGCTGCGCGTTACGTAGCCAATTCATGGCATTATTCATCTCGTTGCCACGTATGAGCAAATCATGCGATTTATCGGCCAATTCCCACTCGCGTGCCCTTTGCGACATGCGTGTATGTTGTTCTACGTATTCGCGGTCGGTATCGAGAGTACGTATTAGATCGGGGAAAGCTTCCGAAAACTCACGCGTGTCGAAATCAATCCATTGCACTGCTGCAAGTGCTTTGGGCATGGAATCCGGATCAATGGGATCATATAATAGGGTAATAAATCGTTTATTGCGCTCGGAAGCAAAATTCACTTCATCGGCACAATAAGAAGAATTGATACTATGAGGGGAAATTATGAAAACAAAATTGTGGCTATTTTCAATTCCCTTGTTTATTTCCTGCTGAAAATCAACGCTGGATGCGATGCTTTCTTGGTCGAACCAGGTAGTTTTGCCGGCTACCTGTAATTCCATGTTCAGCTTACGGGCAAAATCACTGTCTTTGCGGCTATACGAAATAAATACCTCGCTACTGAGAGTACCCGATTTAGCCACGCTGCTTTCTATAAACTCAGCATGCAGTTTCGTAATTTTATTTTCCTTTTGTGCGGCTAGTTTTTGCCAAGCAAGGGCATTTTCGAGGTTGTACCCACGAAGCAGCATGCTATCAGAATTTCCGCTTCTGACCCACTTCAAAGCTTGCGAGAGGAAAATCTTATGCTGTTCGTAATATCGCTTATCAGAATTTATTTGAGTAACAAGCTTGTTAATCGATTTTTCATAAGGTGATTTTTCTTTACGTGCTTCTAAGTCAGCTTCAACATCATTAACCGAAGATACGGTAACATTTTCGCGTTCCTTTCTATCAGTAAAATCAATATACTGGATTTGGAATAGATTCGGGAAATTTTTGAGAACAGCGGAATTCTGATTTTTGTCTTCAATATCAAAATCGAGCGATTCTATGAGCAAAGGGATGATACGTTTGTTTAATTCGCGGGTTTTGGTATATTCTTTTTGGCAGTATGACGAGCCAAGCGACTGAGAAGAAATAAGCATCACTATATTTGTAGCCTGCTCAATGCCGACTTCAATTGCCGACTCAAAACTTACACCTGACTGAATATCGGTGGTATCTGACCAAGTGGTAACTCCAAAATGATTGAGTGAATACCTTATCTTTTCTTTAGTTTCAAAGTCGGCTCTATCGTAAAGCAAGAAAACATCTGTACTCAAGTTTTCACCATTTTTGCGCGACTCACATATGTATTCGGCTTGAAGATCAATTACCTGACATGGAGCAGATATTTGCACCCCTTCGTTGCTAGTGAAACTTTTTTTCAGAAGCCATTCTTCAGCTTTCTTGCGTTCTTCGCCAGAGAGAAGTAGCCTGGATTTGAACTGACTGTTGCTCCAGTTTAGCGAACTGTCCAAAAAATGGGTATGTTGCCATACATATTGTTTGTTTTGCTCAACAACTGTAATCAGTTCTTCAAACTTTTTATCAAAATCATCAATAAATGCCCACTCTTCAAGCGGAACAGAAAATTTTTCTTCCTGCCGCATGTATATCCAATTGAGTTTAGAAATGGCAGGATTCACTTTATCCCAGCAATCGGTAGGCTCAACGTGAAGTATGGGAATAATGCGTTTGCCGTATTTGAGGGCCAGCATGATTTCTTTGAGGCAATAAATAGATTTTACAGAGTGTGGCGAAATGACAAACACAAAATTGTGGGCCTTTCGTATGCCATTGTCTATTTGTTCCTGAAAGTCAACCCCAACAGGAATATCGTTCATATCGAACCACACATTGTAATTTCGGCTTTTCAGGCGATTGTGCAGTTTGCGGGCAAAAGCTACCGAGTGCCGGCGGCCATAAGAAATAAATACATCGTTGAAACCTTCTTGCACGCCCATGTCTTCTTTGGTTTGGGCTGCCGAGTTGAGGAAAACAACTATGTCGTCAAGGCTTCGTTTCCAGACCCCGCCATTGTGAATTACCTTCTTCCCAATGCGTTCGAGTTCAATAATTTGATTATCCGAAAATTTTTTATCGCCGTCAACAGGCAAATAACAATAAATAGTCTTGTCCGTTTTCTTGAAACTGTCGTCTATCACCTCAGCTATAGCGTAGTAGCCTTCCATATGCGGGGTGAGTACGTACAAATTGAAATCGCAGTGTTCGCGTTCATATATTTCTTGTAAACGCGCCTCTTCAGTCCATTCTGCAACTACCGGATTGAAATAATCGACCTTAAGTAGCGGAATTACATAGTCACGCCATTTTGACCCGGCAACGGTACCCCCAAGAAATACTTTCATAGATTGTACATAAATTTACTATGGTAAATATACAAAAAAGAATATTTAAAACATTATTTGATGAAAAACAATGCAACCCCGATTACAGTAACTATTGCACCAAAAATTTCGCGCCAGGTAACTTTTTCTTTAAATAAAAAAACCGATGGTGCTATGATCAAAACGGGCACAATTTGCATGAGGGTGCTGGCTATACCCGCCGATGTAAACTTAACGGCTATCAGGCTCATTGATACACCCAGGAATGGGCCGAATACCGTACCAACTGAAAGATTTTTCATGGCAGGTATGTTCGAAAATGCATTGCCTACGTTTCGCCATTTTCCCAAAATGCTTATGATGAAGGTAAATCCAATAAATCCGGTGATGACACGAATTTGCGACGAAGCAATGGGATCGTAGTCTTGCATGCCATATTTGCTCAGCACCAAGCCAATACCCTGCCCCATGGCACCACCAAAAGCAAACAGCAAGCCTTTGAGTGAATGAGTAAGGGTTATTTTTTGCTGGCTGCCATCGTCATTGGTTTTTCGTTGCAAAATAACAAGTGCTATACCGGTCATGGTTACAAACATACCCAGCAGTGCGAGCCAGCTCATATTTTCGCCCAATGCCAACCAACCACTAAAAGCAGCTATGGGGGGTGCCAAAGCCATGATAAGCATGGATATACGAGCCCCTATGAGTTTATATGCTTCAAACAGAAATAAGTCGCCAAGCACAAAGCCTATCACACCGCTTATTGCGAGCCATATCCACTGGTGCATACCTGCATCTGCGGGGTAAAATGTGCCTTGGTAGAAAAATAAAAATATGGAATAAAAAACCATTGCGAACCCAAGCCTCAGTATGTTTACCACCAGCGACCCCACTTTGCGTGAAGCTTGCTGAAAAGCCAATGCTGTAATTGTCCAGAATACAGCGGTAAGCAGCGCTGCAAATTCACCCAAATAATTTTGAATCATAATGTTATATAAATAAATAGAAATAAATAATATGCAGCAAATCTATATCAAAACTTTATAAACCATATGCACAAAAAAACAGGGCAGGAAATTTATATTTTTATTCCCTGCCCAGTTCTGAAAGCTTAAATCGTCTTTGAAATGTGAGAATCTTTAAACATAGGGCGTTGGTTACTGAGCTTGTCGAAGTATGCCCTATGCTAATGCTCATGCCCTTTCAGGGCATTTTAGTGCATATTTTTCGTTAACAATTTTCCATTATCAATTATCAATTGAATTACCAATCCTTTTCGGTCTTGATTTTTCGAGATTGATTTTTTTGCTTCATCAGTTTTTCCTGCAATTTCTTTTCATCGTTTTCTATGGCTTTCAGCAATTGGTTGGCCTGTTCTTTTGAGAGATTTTGCGGATTTTGCTTTTTATCGTTCTGATCCTGGTTTTCTTTGTTTTGCTGTTGTTTGTTCTGGTCTTCCTTCTGATCTTCTTTCTGGTCTTGCTTGTCTTTCTGATCCTGATTCTGATCCTTATTGTCTTGCTGCTGATTTTGCTGGCTTTGCTTCAGCTTTTGGTTAGCATATGCCAGGTTGTATTTGGTTTGTTTGTCGTCGGGATTCCTTTTCAGCGATTCTTTGTAAGCTTTTATGGCATTTTCATAGTCCTGCTTTTGCATATACGAGTTTCCCAGATTGTGGAAAACCGATGCATCGGCTTTGGAATTGTCCGAAAGTTTGGAAGTAACATCAAACTGCTTGATGGCATCGTCGTATTTGTTTTGTTTATACAAAGCATTGCCGCGGTTGTAGTTGGCTATGAGCGAGGATTCGTTTTTCTCAATGGCCTTTTGATATTCTACTTCGGCATTTCCAAATTCGTTCTTCAGAAAAGCTTCGTTTCCACTTCGAATAAATTTTCGTTCGAGCTGTGCAAATGCCTGTATGCTAAGCATTAAAAATAAACTTATGAACAGATTTCGCATCATATTATTTCAAAAAATTACTTTTAAACAACCTGAAATTTGAAAATTTTACATTGCGGGCATAGCCTACGAAAAGATCCATAAACAAAATGATAGCAGCCAAATATAAAAACCAAGCATACTCTTCGTTGTACTC
>JFJP01012338.1_pt1 | contig 17784 bp, 17 predicted proteins | sample 431651 | NCBI WGS metagenome assembly JFJP01 (sample SAMN02602958, study PRJNA72255) | Microbial mat metagenome, whole genome shotgun sequencing project. | biome: fresh water; feature: sink hole; material: water; isolation source: purple microbial (photo- and chemosynthetic) mats found in...
AGGGACAGGCGCTCCCAGTCACGCCGATTGCACTCGTCGAGCAGGAGATCATCTTTGGCACAGACCCCACGCAATGCAACCAGATCATGGATGACGCTTCCATTTCCGCTGTCCATGCCCGACTGCGGCAGACCGAAGACGGCGGGTTCCTTTTGCTCGATACCGGGTCAATTGCGGGCACATGGGTAAACTATGACCTCATCCCCCGTGAAGGGTATCGTTTAGCGCACGGGGATATGGTAAACTTTGGGTATCTAATGTATCGTTTCACACTGAGGGCGCTACCTGTGATATCCAAACCCACAATCGCTGTACAAAATATCGAAGAATGATTCGTTCTTCGCTTCCCCACGTGCATGTATCTGCGCTTAGCCATGCTGGAATGTCTGGCAAAAATAACGAAGATCGTTATGCCATTTCTTCATTCCACCTCAGCAAGGATGACCCGCGCCCGGCAGTGTTAGCTGTGGTTGCCGATGGAATCGGGGGACACCTTGCGGGAGAAATTGCCGCAGAGCTTGCTGTTAACTTCATCACGGCGGGGGTTGCAGAAAGCAACGCAAAAAAACCGGTCAAAATTCTTGAAAACGCAATTCAAAACGCGAGCCAGTCCATCTCCTCTCATTCTGCAAGCAACGAAGACGAAACCGGCATGGGGGCAACATGCGCCTGCGTCTGGATCATCGAGGACAGACTGTACACCGCCTATGTTGGGGATTCTCGCATTTATCTCTTGCGTGGAAAATTCATCCAGCGGCTGACCATTGACCACACCTGGGTACAGGAAGCCTTTGAAAAAGGCATTATCACTGCCGAACAAATGCACGACCACCCCAACCAGCATGTCATCCGCAGGTATTTGGGCGGCATACGATTACCCGATGTGGATTTTCGCCTGCGAATTGATGACACAGAATCTGACGAAGAATCGGAAAACAATCAGGGATTTCACCTTGAACCAGGCGACACCATTCTAATTTGCAGTGACGGCTTAACCGACCTGGTCTGGGATGATGAAATTCAAAAAATCATCCGCTCCAAAAGAGATATGAAAGCGGCGGCAGATACGCTTGTCAACCTGGCAAATGAGCGCGGCGGACACGACAATATTACAGTGGTGCTCATGTCCATGCCCAAACTGGAAGAGACCATGCAAAGAAGACGCAATATTTTAGATTGGATATTGGGAACAGAATAAGAAGTAAGAGCCTTGGTTCGCTGCCAAGGCTCTTTTTATTTTGAATGGAAACCCGCTTCGCGCTCCGCCCAAGCCTGGTTGCAATTCACAGGCAGAATCTCAGCCCGAGCTTTTTTCGCGGTCAAGCCATAGCTCACGATATTTGCGATTCCAATCTGTCAAGAATCGAATGGCGATCACAACGCCTGCGCCCAATGTCACCCAAAATGAAATGTCACGGATATTAAGCAGCCACAAGGCGGGCGCAATTAAAATTCCGGTGAAGACACTTGCGCGCGCCGAGTGACGAATTACCAGCACAAGCAGAATGAGAAGCCCAAGGCTGATGAGAAATATCAGCGGTCTGATTGCAAGAAAAGTTCCACCCGCAGTTGCCAGCCCCATGCCGCCGCGGAATTTTGCGAACAGGGACCAGCAGTGACCCACAACCGCAAAAGCGGCTGTCAGCACAACCACGTAAGTCGGGATGAAATCCAGACTCGCTGCAAGATACGTTGGGATAAATCCTTTTGCAATATCCAATACCAGAACCAGCGCGCCCCAGCCAAACCCCGCCTGACGAATGGTATTGGTCGTGGTGGCATGACCCGAGCCTGAGTCGCGCACATCCACGCCTTTGGCGTAGCGCGTGATCCAGATGGCAAAAGGCAGGGAGCCAGAAAGATAACCAAGGACGGGAAAGAGGAAAGGGAGAAGCATTTATAAAATAACCCGCTCGACCTTGAACGGTGTTTCGTCGGGATCAATCTGCTCATCGAATTCGCGCGCGGCGAGGTGACCGTTGAATATAGCCCGGGCGATGATGTTGGGCGCTTCGGCGTCACCGATCAGGCGCAGAGATTTCAGTTTGCCTTCTTCCAGCGCCGGCTTCAGTTCGTGGTAGAGCGCGTCGTTGGGCAGCCTATCTGTGACCAGTACGACGGCATCACAGGGGAAAACAGTTTCAGCAGAGGTAAGGACATTCGTAACCGTGACAGTGGTCGGGTTGAGCGAAGCGACAAAATGTCCGGGGAGCAGGGAAACGCTCAAGGCGTTGAGCCGCTTATGAATGCGATTCTGTTCCAACGTGAACTGAGTCCAATAAGAAATGGATGGGGCGGGAGTCACCAGCGTAACTTCGCAATTATTTTGCACCAGCAACTCAGCAAGCACGCCGCCCATGTAATAATGATCGTCGTCATAGATTACAACCTTTTGGGGTCTATCGGCTTGCCGACAGCGTTCTAAAAAGTTGCTGTTGGAATCCATAAGGTCATCGGGGCTGAAAATATTTCCAGTGCCGGGGATGGGGCGCGCGAGATAACGTCCTACGCCGTCACGCCGCCAAGTGGAGCCGGTGGCGAGGATGACATGCGGCGCGCCCGCTTCGAGAATATCCCCGGCAGTCATTGGGCTGGAGGGGTAAAAAAAGATGTTCGGTATTTTGTTGATTTGTGTCAGACGCCAATCCATCACACGCCGCCATTCGATGAGACCAGGCAGCGCCGACTCGAGCGCCACGCGTCCGCCGGCTTCGCGCTTTGCATCGGTCAGGATGACGTGATATCCGCGTTGTCCGAGCGCGCGCGCTGCTTCCAATCCCGCAGGTCCTGCGCCAACGATCATGATTTCATCATCGGATTTTTTCGGAGCAATTTTTTCGGGATGCCAGCCGCGCCGCCATTCCTCGCCCATGGTGGGGTTCTGCGTGCAGCGGATGGGAACGTAGCGCGTATCGCCGGTGACGCAAATATTACACCCGATACACTCGCGGATGTCTTCGATGCGTTCTTCCTTGATTTTGTTTGGCAGGAAAGGGTCGGCGATGCTGGGGCGCGCCGAGCCGATCATGTCCATGATTCCGCGCTCGATGGCAGATACCATTGAATCGGGCGAGGTATAACGCCCCGCGCTCGATGGCAGATACCATTGAATCGGGCGAGGTATAACGCCCGACGCTGACAACTGGTTTGGTGGTCAATTTCTTGACGAAGGAAATGTATTTTTCCTGATTGCCTTCTTTTTCAAAACGGGATGTAGTCGAGTCGTTCGACCAGTTGCTAATGTTGACATCCCACAGGTCCGGCAGTTCGGCGAGCATCCCAACGATGTCTCGCGCTTCGCCAGCGGATTGCAGCCCCGCGCTGCCAAGCAGCTCATCCACTGCAAAACGCAGGGCAACGCCGCAGGTATCGCCGACTGCATCTTTTGTGTAAAAAACGGACACGGTTTTCGAGTGAACCGCCATATTCATCGGCGCGATCATTTTCTTTGGAAAGGAAATGAAATGCGAGCGACAGATTATGCGCCGCGTAACAACTGATAATATCGAAGCCCGCCTGCTTTGCGCGGAGGGCTGCATTGCGGTGCCACTTGCGGATTTGTTTGATGTCATCCTTGCTTGCGGCGCGAGACTGTCCGGGTTCATATCCGCTGCCGCCCATCAATCCACGCGAACGCAGGTCAAAGGGGGCGGCGCGCGAATACAAGTTGGAAGAATCGTGCCCGTTGTAGGTCAGTTCAATGCCCGCCAGCGCGCCATGCTTGTGAACTGCCTCGGTCATGATCTGCAACGCGGGAATGTCGCCATCGTTCCAGAGTCTGCCTTCAAAATATGGCGAGAGGTCGCTGGTGTGGTGGATTTCCACCTCTTCGGTGTTGACCACGCCCCAGCCGCCTTCGGCTTTCATGCCGCGCATGGCAGACAAGCCCTGCGGCATCCGCCAGCCGAATCCGTTGCAGTGCGGCACTTGATAGAAGCGATTTGGCGCGGTGACGGGTCCGATCTTGACTGGTTGAAAAAGAATGTCGTAACGTGAGGTCATGTTGGGTTTCCTTTGTAATGAAAGCCCCTAAAGGTATTAAAAACTTTAGAGACTGTTTCTTAACTCACTGGCAAAACCCTAAAGGTTTCTTTTGCTAACGAAAGCGCCCGTTTGACGGAAGTTTCTCGCAAATTACGATTCTGGTTTGCAGGCAAAACCTTTAGGGTCTGACTTAAGAAAAGCTCTCTTAGGGGCTAAATTTATTATGGACAGGTTGAGTAGCCAGGGGAAATCATGGATGAATATTCATCCAGCAATAATTTTGCTTCAAGGGGGAATACGATCATGGTTGAAATGACCCGGTTGGAAGTGTCGTTTTTGACCCAGTATTTAACTCTGTATTCGAAACCTTGATTCTGCGTCTCGAATTCATATAACCGTAACCCCGTATTCGTTTTACATTCAGCAATCAGGGTGTAGCTTTCATAATTTTGAAAGATGGTTTTCCAGTTTTCATCACTGTAATATATATTCAAGTCAGGCTCTTCATAACTGCACGGGAAGATAATTGCCTCAAGATAAACAACTGCTCCCTGGGCATTGTTCAGCCAGGTAACTGAAACACGGTTATCGGCAACCGTATAATTTTTCTCCCATCCAAGCCCGTCAAAGGTGGTATTGGTAAAAGAGAGCGCGCGGTCAATATCTCGTTGAGTCGGTTCGGGAGAAATGCAAACGGGCGTGGCTGCGGGAAAAGGCTCTTCCGTTGGATTGATTTTTTGCGTGGGAGATGGGGATGGGGATGGCGTAGCGGGAGGAGGCGTGATCGTGGGAGGTGTGACAACGGGCTTCCCGCATGATGAAAGCATGATTGCAGCAGCAAGGAGTAAGAATAATTGTTTTTTCATATTATCTCGTCTTTACAAGGAAATTGACAAAGGCGAGTATAGCACGACAAAATTAGCGGGGCAATTGCCCAATCCTCACCCTCACCCTTTGGGAGAGGGTGAGGGTGAGGATCGCAATCTATCTTGCGTACGTCCTAACCTAACCCAAGTAGCCACCCTATCAAGAAATCCCAAACCCTTGCCGCGAATTTCGCTACTTTGCGCAGATTTTGTATCGTTTCAATATTTCGGGATAAATAGGCGACAGTCACCTTTCCCTATATTTTTGAGAAGATACGAACATGCCTGATAATGATTTGGGTGTGTTTCATTTCAGTTGGACATTGCGATTTGTATCGTGTTCCGTAAGCCTTCAAACGGAACACGATACACGCAGCACGGCTTTCTCTCAATTCATTTGAAACGCACCCTAATGACTTCATCCATTTGAATCGACGATCTCCTTCACACGTCCCACCTGCCCATCCATCAAGCGGACTTTGATCCCATGCGGGTGATTAGGCGACTTGGTAAGAATATCCTTGACGATGCCTTTGGTCAACTTGCCCGTGCGTTGATCCTGTTTCAAGACAATCAGCACGGTAATGCCAGGTTTGATGTTGGAGCGGGTTTGTCCGTTCATGAAAGGTTCCTTTTACCGCGCAGATCACAAAGATTCTCTGGCACGATTCACGGGCTTTGCGATTTAACAAGACTGCAAAGGTTACGACAGCAACCCTTTGGCAAAGGATAAAAACGCCTGCACGTCATTGAAGTTCGTGACCATGCCCACAGAGATGCGCACTGCGCCGCTGGATTTGCCGTCGATACAAAGGCGGAAGTCGTCAATCGACATTCGGTCTTCGTTTCCAGGGCGGGTAAAGCAGACATCCAACTCCACGCGCGAGATTCCGAGCGCGACTTCGCCTGCGCCAGGGTTGCAAAAGCAGCCCGTACGAAGCGAGATGTTCATTTTATTGGCTTCACTTTCAACATAACGGTGGTCGAACGCTTTGCCGTTTTTATCGTAAAAATTAACCGTGACTGCGCCGCCTCTGCCCTCGGTCGAATTGGGACCGAACAACCGCACCAGTGGTTCGCCTGTGCTGTGTTTCATGGCTGTGAGATGTTCCAATAGCCAGCCGGTCAGTGTCTTGACCCGCTCGCTGATGACATCGTAGCCAATGGCGTCTATGTGTCTGAGTCCAATTTCGAGGGCAGGGATGTTGAGGTAATCGAGTGTGCCGTCTTCGAAGGCAGCGGCGCCATCTGCCAGGTAATATTTATCACCCAGCACCGACGCGACCGTGATCGTTCCGCCTGCAAACCACGGACGATGCAATTTCGCCAGCGCCGATTTGCGCGCAAGCAATGCGCCAAGTCCTGTGGGGTAGCCGAAGATTTTATAAAATGAGATCGGCACAAAGTCAGGCTTGACCTGACTCAAGTCCAGTTTGTTGGTGGGGACATAGGCAGCGGCGTCGAGCAGCACATCCCAGCCGTGGACGTGAGCTTTTTCGATCCACTCCAGCGGATGTTTGACTGAGGAGAAATTCGACTGGGCTGGGAAGGCAAAAAGGTTGTGTCCGCTCTTCGAAGGCTGAGCCAGTTCCAGGTCGAGTTGCGAAGCATCCAATTGCATTTCGGGCAGGATGACCGGGATGTAGGTCACATCCGCGCCGCGCGCGTGGGCAAATTCCCTAATCCCATTGACCGAATTATGATTGTCAAAAGTCAGCAGGTAGCGCCCGCCTGAGAACGGATAGGACTCGCCAATCAGCTTTAACGCGCCGCTGGCGTTGGAGGTGAAGATGGCAAGATATTCCTCGGGGTCAGCGTTGAAAAACTTGAGGATGTAATTGCGCGCGCTTTCGACAACCTCGGTTGCGGCGAGTGAGGTTGGGTTGGATGAGTGCGGGTTGCCAAAAACATTTTCATTCAAAAGTTGATGATGCTTTTGGATCTGCGACTCAGCGTAGATGCCGCCGCCGGTGTAATCGAGGTACACGTGTTCGCCGCGATCGAGACGCGAGTAATCCTTCTTGCGAAGCACATCGATGGATTCAGTTTTTTTGTATGTGGGATATTTTTCGAGAAAAATTTCAAGTTCGTTTGTGGTCATGGAACATCTCCTAATTATTTCGTCATCCCGAAAGAGCGTTGGGCAATGTGAGCGAATGGGGGGCGCCTATAGTTTCACCGGATTGGTCAACTTCCCCAACCCTTCGATTTCCACATCCACCACATCGCCGTTCTTCAAAATACCCACACCAGCGGGTGTGCCTGTGAAAATAATATCCCCTGCCTCAAGAGTCATTATCGAAGAGATGTAGGCGATCAGGGTACTGACATTGAAAACCATGTCGCGGGTAGATGCCATTTGGCGCATCTGTCCATTCACGCGGCAGGTGACCACTGCGTCAGATGCGTCAAACTCGGTATCGATCCACGGTCCGAAGGAACAGAAGGTGTCGAAACCTTTGGCGCGCGTCCATTGACCGTCTGTCTTTTGCAGATCACGCGCGGTGATGTCGTTGCCGATGGTGTAGCCGAAAATATATTCCTTTGCGGTTTCGGGTGTGATGTTTCGTCCGCGCTTGCCGATGACCACGACCAGCTCCGCCTCATGCTCAACCTGATTTGACTGCGGCGGCAAAAGAATATGCTCGCCATTTGCAATGATCGAAGATGGCGGCTTCAAAAAAATGAGCGGCACTTTTGGAACTTCATTGCCAAGCTCTTTGGCGTGTTCCACATAGTTGCGTCCCACGCATAAAATTTTACTCGGCGCGCAGGGCGCGGCAAGCTGCACATCGGCAATGGGCGTTTTAGCTTCACGCCTGCGATATTCGCCGAAGATATCACCCTGAATTTCACCGATCTTGTCTTCCAACATCCAGCCGTATACCGCCTTTTCCGGCTGGCGCACAGCTTCGCCAATGGTTTGATAACGAACAATTTTCATAATTCTCCTGAAATACAAAAGAGTCCACTGCAAAAAGGTCTTCAAACACAAAGGGCACGAAGTACACGAAGGTTAATAGATGAAAGGCTTTTACTTAGTGTTCCTTAGTGCCCTTCGTGTTTAATTGGTTTTTGCAGTAGAGTCACAAAAGAAAATGCAGGACGAAGCGAGTTCGTCCTGCATCTATTATACAAGCCAATTTCAAATTAGTGATTGGATGACGATGACGACGGCGGCTTGGGCAGTTGCGGAATGATCCAGTTGATCAGCGCCTGCGGTGAGCGGGTTTGGATGTAAATCTTGCCGGGACCGGTCAACTCGATGACAAACCCTTCGCCGCTGAACAAGGTGGATTTGAATCCGCCGATGGGTTTGGGCTGCACGGTCATCGTACCGTCAAACGCCACAAGATGGGAGGTATCCACAATATATTTTTCACCCGCGCCGAGAACCTTCTCGAAGACCGCGCCGTAGGATGAAACCAGCAGTGTGCCTGTGCCCGTCGCTTCGAGCATGGAAACGCCCTCAGCCGACATCAAGGCTTTGACGCTGACCTTGGCAGTCAACTCAATGCTTGTCTCAGAAGCCATGTACGAGCCAGCTTGCACCATCAGTTTCTCACCGGTCATTTCGATCACCACAATATCACCAGGAAGTTCGGGCGCAAGGGTGATCTCGCCGCCTTCGGCAGAAGCGAGAAAAAAATTCTGAAAGAAAGATTCGCCGCCAAGCACGGCACGCCCCAACGATTTGAGAAAACCGCCTTCGGCTTTGGTCTCGATCGACACACTGCTCGACATGCTAACCATCGCGCCAGCCTCTGCGCGGATGCGTTCATTGGGAGTAAGTTTGGCAATAGCCAGTGAATACGACGGGCGGTGAATGACTTCAATATCCATTTGTAAATCTCCTTTGGTTTTCATTGTAGGGCGAATTTATAACCCGCCAGGTATTTGTGAGTCCACTGCAAAAAGGTCTTCAAACACAAAGGACACGAAGTACACAAAGGTTATTAGATGAAAGGCTTTTACTTCGTGTTTAATTGGTTTTTGCAGTAGAGGCATTTATGTCTTAAAAAACCGTCAAGTTGCAAGCCTGACTACTACTTAAATAATTTGATGTCACTGCGATCCATCTCATCCAGCAATTTGTGAATGGGCTTGCCCAAAATAGGATGGACAAAATCAGGCGCGATCTCAGCCAGGGGAACCAATACAAAAGCACGCTGATGCAATCGCGGATGCGGAATTATAAGCGGCGGTGTGTCCATTACCAAATCGTCAAAGAACAAAATGTCAATGTCAATCAGGCGCGGTCCATTTTGAAAATTGGGAGTGCGCCCCAAAGCTGTTTCCAGCCGCTTCAAATGTCCGAGCAGCGCCTGCGGCTTGAGATAGGTTTCAGCCATGACAACCTGATTCAAGAATTCAGCCTGGGCTGTGAAGCCCCAAGGCGGCGTTTCATACACCGACGATTTATTCTTCACCGACAATTGCGGTGTCAGGTTGGCAATTGCCGCCTTGAGATTTGCAAGACGATTGCCCATGTTACTGCCGAGCGCCAGATAAACAATGTAATCCATGCGTTATGCCTTTGCCTTATTGAATTTCAACCAGGGGCACAATCTCTGCCTCGCTCAAAACGTGATGCAAGTCCGCGCTTTTGAGGATGATTGCCGTATTGCGGATTCCCGACCCGATGGAGATTTCCTCTTCATCCATCACGCTCGGATCGATCAACACCTTGAGCGGATGCGGCAATCCGAAGGGACTCACCGTCCCGACGCGGTACCCAGTCACCGCCAACACCTCATCTTCCGCAGCCATCGTAATGCGTGACAGCCCCAGATATTTACGCATGATTTTCCACGATATTTGCGCTGAACCAGCGATCAATACCATTACAAATTCATCTTCTGCAATGCGGAACAAAATACTGCGCACCACCTGCGAAACCCGCTGACCGCGCTCGCCAGCAGCCTGCTCAAACGAAGTGACCGGGTTCTCATGCCGAAACACTTTATGAGGAACGCCAAGTTTTTCCAATGCAATACTAACGGGAGGGGTATCCACTTTATCACCTATCTACTTCGATAATGTCACAGTTCAAAACCTTTTGCCACAAATTTTTCCCTTCGAGCTTTTGAGGCGTCGCGCCTTTGTGGTTTAAAAGCAGGCTTATTAAACTTAATGTGGCATTGTCAAAATACTTGTGTGCCTGTTTTCATATCTGCCCGCATCCCATAATCGCACAACGCCCGAATCGGGCATATCTCACAATTGGGCTTGCGCGCACCGCAGACCTCGCGCCCCAGGCGGATGATATTCAAGTGCGCGGCATAATACGTTTCAGGAGGAAAGACAGATTCCAAATGCGGGTGAGCCTGCTCGACCGTCATTTTTTCGGGACGCAATCCAACACGCCCGCTGACACGATAGATATGCGTATCCACCGGAAAGGCGGGCATGTCCAGCGAAAAGCATAAAACAATGGCGGCAGTCTTGGGACCCACACCATTGAATTTCGTCAGCCAGGCACGCGCCTCTTCGACGGATAGACCCTTCAAGAAGTCGAGATTGAGCGAGCCGCGTTCTTCTGTAATGGCGCGCAAAACCTGCTGGATGCGCGGTCCTTTTTGATTCGCGAGTCCGGCAGGTCGAATGGCTTCAATCACATCTTCGGGGCTGGCTTCACGCACGGCATCCCAGGTGGGCAATTTTGCGCGCAAGGCGTTAAAACCTCGATCACGGTTTATATCATTTGTGTTTTGCGAAAGGATGGTCGAAACGAGTTCATCAATGGCAGGCAAAGGCGTACGCCAGATGGGTTCCCCAAAGACCTCAATCAGTTTTTGATGGATGGCAAGCGCGCGCCTTTGTAGATTCTTCATGCAAAAAAATCAAACACCGGATGCGATTCGCCGGTTATAAGTCCGCGATGGTTTTTAAGTTGTTTCGTAGGACCAAAGCCCGCGAGTGATTTTAATTGAACCTCATCCAGGGCTTTTAACTGACGTAAAATTTCAAGCACAACAGCAGGGCGCACACGGGCACTGGATACCAGGTCATCATTCATGCGTGAAGCATCGCCGTCTGTCACTTTGAAGGCAATTCCCACGCCATTCTCGCCGTACACACCGGGCAGTAGTCCGACGATCTGGAAACCTTCCGCGCCGCGTTTGGTCACAATTTTACCTGCGCCGACTTTCATCAACTCACAGTCGAATTCGCCGTAATTGCCCACCATTTCGGAATGGGTTGTCATGGCGGCAGTGATTTTTTTACAGGCGGTTGCGCGGGACTCGCTCAATCCGCGCGGGTCACACAGGCGCGCCATGCCCAACGCCGCATTCGCAAGCGGCATGGCAAAGTTCGGCGCGGAACAGCCATCAATGCCCAGTTCAATTTTTTCCTTCCCGATTCCACACATTTCAGAAAGCGCTTCAAGAATATCCTGTTGGATGGGATGGGCGCGGTCGAGATAATTCTCCAAAGGCAGCCCGCGCATTTTGGCATGTGCCAGCATGGCGGTATGTTTGCCAGAGCAATTGTTGAAGTTGGCGGTTGGGATAATTCCCTGCTGGATCACCAGTTTCAACATGTCCGCGTCACCTGGCATGTGCGCGCCGCATTGCAAATTTTCTTCCCGAACGCCAATCTTTTCCTGCATTGCCTTCACAGTGTCAAGGTGAATTTGCGCGGTCTCGTGCGAAGCACACGAAATCGCCAATTCCTTTTGCGTAAAGTTGAAATGCTCCGCGCCGCCGCGTTCAACAAATGGGATGGCTTGAAACGGCTTGGCAGATGAGCGCAAAAAGGCGACCGTGTTCGGGTCGCCGCATGAATGTAAAAGTTTGCCTGTTGAATCCACAACAGCAATCGAGCCGAAATGAACTGCCTCCACAACGCGCCCGCGGGTTAATTCCAGGATGGGTTGGGATGTGCTCATTATTGGCTGTCGTTGAACTGACCGGAAACATGGCTTGGGCGCGAGTTGTAATGGATCAAACCGTAGCGCAGGCGCTGGGCAAATTGCTTTTGGCGCGCCGCCGGGGCTTTGAACCATGTCAAAAGTGAAGTGACCAGTTTTTCAGTAGCGGCAGGGTTTTGCTTTTTTGTTATTACCTTATCCAGTTTTTCGTGGACATGTTTTATAAAATCAAGCTGGGTCTTGACGATGTTTGTCGTGACCACGCCGCCGCGGCTGCTAATAATGGTGTACCCTTTGAAGGCTGGGCTGAGTAAAAGGTCAAGCGCCGTGATCCAGTCAGTGAGGTTTGCGCCCGCAAAGAACGGGGGTTGATTTTTAAGTACGGCATCACCAACAAAGACAATTTTTTCCTCAGGCAAATGTACCCAAATGGAGCCGCTGGAGGGACCCGCATGATGTTCGAGCAATACAGGCGTCTCTCCCCAATGAAGGGTCATTTGATTGAGAAATGAAATTTCAGGTGGAACCCAACGGACACTGCCCAAGCCGGGAATTGATTCCCAGTCGGCGCCGGTCTCTTCGCCTTGCGCCTTGAACGTATTGGGGCGGGTGCGAAACGTGCCTGCGGTTTTTTCATGCGCGATCACAATGCAGTCCATCGCGCGCGCGCCAAGAGTCCGGTCTGGATGAGCGTCCAGGTTGATCAGCGCGCGTTCCATGCCGCCGCCCAGGTTCATGAGCGCGGCGCGCCATGACCTCGCGTCTTCAGGCGAAGGCGGCGCGTCAATTTGAATAAGTCCACGCGGGGTGACGATCACCCCCAACGTAACGCCGTGAAACTGATCTTCAATATAAATGTTACTGATTATTTCCTGCATACTTCTCCTAGTGTTAGCTATTAACCCTTAACTGTCGGTCTTTAGCGCATTACCAACCGCTCATGCTATTAAGCTGATCTTTCTTCCTTCATGACCAGCCTGCCTGTCTGGCGCTTGAGCTGTCCGGTTGCCTTCTTTTGCGCAACAGGCAGGGTGACCCAAAAAGTGGTCCCGTTACCCAATTCGCTTTCGACCCAAATTTGTCCGCCATGCCCTTGCACTGCCAGTTTACAAAATGCCAACCCCACGCCAAGTCCGGTGGGATTGGTCTTGCCGCGCAAGCGGGTAAACTTCTCAAAAATTCGCTCCCGATCTGTGGCAGAGATGCCGGGACCATTATCGCGCACCCAAAATTTTACCGAGGTTCCGCTGTCTGTTTGCGCGCCGATCTCAACCCGCCCGCCCGTTGGGGTGTACTTGATTGCATTTTCCAATAAGTTAATAAAGACGCGATGAATCATATCCACATCCACCCAAATGAGCGGAAGCACGCTCATCGCCTTATTTTCCAATGCATGATGACGGCTCGCCGCAGACGGCTCGACATCCTTGAGCGATTCGCGAATCAGCACCAATGGGTCTATGGCGTGTTGATCCACGATCTGCTGTCCCGATTCAAGGCGGTTAATATCAAGCAGAGAGTTGATCAAGCGCTGGATGCGCCCGGTCGAGTTTCTGGCAATATTGAGCATGGTACGCAGGGTTTCGTCTGGCGGAAGCATACTGTCCATCAACTCGAGGCTTGAAACAATATTACCAAGCGGCGAGCGCAGGTCATGATAGATCATGGCAGTCATATCGTCGCGCAGGGCGTCGAGTTCCTTGCGTTCGGTAATGTCGCGCAAAATCCATTGCACAGAATCTGTTTCTTCAAATTCAACACGGTGCGCATGGACTTCTATGGGTCTCACAACCTCGTTTTGCTGGCATAAAACAGATTCATAATTGCATTCGCCATCGATCTTGAGCATTTCAAAATTCAAGCCCGTTTTGTTCCACTTGACCTTGTGCAGACGGTCAATACTCATGGCGTGCAAGGCTTCGTTGCTGTAGCCGCTTAACGCCACAGCCTGCCGGTTTGCTTCCAATATTTTGCCTTCCCAATCTGTGATGATGATCGGGTCAACGCTGTCTTCAAATAACTCACGATACCTCTGGTGCGCTTTTTGCAAACGATCTAAAAATTGGGCATTCTGGATGGTCGTCCCGGCGAGGCTGCCCAACCCCGTCATCACCAATAATGCATCCGGATCAAACGCGCCAGAAATTGGATTGATCGCCATCAGCACGCCGATAACTTTTCCCTGAGATTGGATTGGGGCAATGACAACAGCCCGCATCTCGATTGCCCCAAAATTATCAGCCTCGCTATAATGCGGGTCTTTTTTGACGGCTGGCACCACCAATCCGCGCCCATTACTTACAACCAGTCCTGCCAATCCCTGCCCGCGGAGGATATGCCTGCCGGGGATGTTTCCTGAGTTGTTTCCGGCTGCCGCCTGAAAAACCAGATCATCATTCAAGTTATCTATCAAAGCCAGAGCCACTGTTTCAACTTGCAAGGCTTGCATGGTCTGGTTGAGAACACGCCGCCAAACATCGGGCATCTCCAGCGAGGCATTGATTGCGGCTGCCGCTTCTGCCAAAGCAGTCATCACCCGCGCCGTGCGCTGGCTCTCGGTATATAGCCGCGCATTCAAAACCGCCACACTCGCCTGATCGGCAATGGCTTGCATCAAGTCCAGATGTTGTTCGTTAAAAGCATTTGGCACGGAATGGACAAGTGTCAGCACCCCCACCAGCCGGTCACGCGCCATCAACGGCACACAGATCGCAGACTTTGCTCCGCTCTTGTCGATGGAATCATCTGCGCGACGCAGCCAGCGTTGATCCTTGCTGGTATCGGGCACAAGCGCAGGTTTGCGATATTGCACCACCCACCCTGCAAGACCGCGCTCCACCGTATCGCGTAATTGTTGGGTGGTATGCTCGTGGAATTGCTTCCCGTAGACAATGGTTGCATCTACAGGCTTGCCAGCATCATCCATCACGATGATACTGCTGCGTTCCCCCCCCACATGCTGCATTGCCGCATAAAGCAGGCGCTGTAAAACTGTGCGAAGATCCAACGCCGTCGCAACTTCACGACTGACATTGATCAATAGTTCGAGCAGGGGTTGGGAGCGATCTTCTGGCATGTATTTATTAAATCACATTTCACGATAATTTTATACGCTTAAATCGAAGTATAGCCCTTTTGGTACAATTGCGCCATGTCCCTTGATTTACCGCGTATAAAAGCCCTATGTTTCGATGTAGATGGAACGCTAAGCGATACGGACAATCTGTACACCCAAAAGATTATTCTTTTTTTTCCGCGCTTTCTGTTCAAAGACCCCGCACGCGCTGCGCGCCGCTTCATCATGTGGATCGAAGCCCCCGGCAATGCGCTGCTTGGTCTAGCCGACACACTCGGTATTGATGATGAGATGGTCGCCATTATTCACTGGCTGTCCCTTCGCCGCAGATACTCGCCAAAAAAATTTCTGCTTGTTCCTGGCGTGGACGAGATGCTCAGGCATTTGCGCGGACGTTACCCAATGGCAGTCGTCAGCGCGCGTGATGAAGACGGCACAATGGCTTTCCTTGAACAATTTGATCTGGTCAAATACTTCGATGTGATCGTAAGCGGGCTGTCGGCGAAACATACCAAACCCTACCCCGACCCGATCCTGCTTGCCGCGCGAAAGATGGGGGTTGCCCCTGAGAATTGTCTGATGATCGGCGATACTACTGTGGACATCCGCGCGGGAAAATCTGCGGGGGCGCAAACCGTAGGCGTGCTGTGCGGATTTGGCGAAGAGCCTGAGCTGCTGAAAATGGGGGCAGATTTAATTTTGGAAGATACGACCAAGCTAATCGAAATTCTGAAACCTTCAACAAACTTACAGCGCAGTTAATACTCAAAATATTTCTTTAGGTTTAACATACGCTTCTCGAGCAAATGCCATGTTAGAAGCGAGCCTAGGGCTGTGACAGCATAAACTGCAACGGTATAGGCAAGATACATCTTCCATCCCTTGAGGCGGGTATCATACATGGGGTCGAGCAATAACAAGGCAACCGGCATATGTAACAGATACATGGAATAGCTGTATTTACCAAAGAATCCAAGCAGCTTATTTCGAAAAATTATCCGTAGTGGATTTTTCACCGGATGGGTTAACAGCACGCCAATCAGACTGGCAGAAAAAAGCGGAATAAGGGTGTACGACCAAAGCGTAAGCGGCATATTGCTGTAATAGGGAATTAACCCAGGGAACAGGTTTACGCACAAAATGACAAACCCTGAAAAAGATACAAGAAAAATTGGCAGGGAGTATGAACGTATTCGCTCGCGCCAGGAATTATCCACATAAAGCGCAGCCAGCAGCGCGCCAAATATGATTTCTGAAAAACGGGTAAATATGTCAAAATAGAAAAAACTGGCAATATGTTCAGGATTTTCCCAAAGCATTACCGCCTGAATCCGGTAAAAAAATGAAAGCAGGATAACGCCCAAGCTGATCTTTATCAGCATTTCCCTGCGGAAATAATACACAACCATGGGCCAGATTAAGTAAAACTGTTCCTCAATCGCCAGAGACCAGGTAGCCGCCAGATGCGCAGGCAACCCTGGCGCAGACGCGCCAAAATATCCCATCCAATTTTGCAGGTAAAGAAAAAGAAATGGAGCAACCACAGGCACACTTGCCGCATATTCAGGGACAAGGGTGGGCAACCAGACAAGCATGACTGCAATAAAAACATAATAAAGTGGAAATATTCTCAGGATACGCCGCGCGTAAAAATTTCTGAAATAGTAATTTGCATCTTTGGTTTTCAATAAAATGGATGTAATGAGAAAGCCAGAGAGGACAAAGAAAATATCCACGCCCAGCCAGCCAATATAGCTGAGGTTGGAAATAAAGTGCAGTGTTTCATGCTTTGTAAAATAAGCAGCCCGCTTAAGCGTGTGAAATGCAATGACAAGAATGATCGAAAGCCCTCTTAAACCATCCAATTCTTTAGCGCGTTCATCTGTCATTATGATTCCTCTTTATTTATTGATGTTATAGGTGTACAGATAAATTCTTTCCAGCTTCTTTTATAAATGTCGTTGCGAGGAGCGCACTTGTTCTTCCCTGGCACAGCCCGCCAGGGCAGGTGTGCGACGAAGCAATCTCAGCACGATAGGAGACTGCTTCGTTCCTCGCAGTGACATATCTTTTGAAGTATTGGAAAAGACTTTTCTGGATAACTGTACACAACATCCCGAAGGCTCATTACAGAAACCTTCGGGATGTTTCACGTAATTGGTAAGGCAAGTTGATTATTTTGCGTGGATCGGGAATTTTTTATACTTTAAAAGCAGAGGTGAACAATGCCAGAGTACATGACAAAAACATAAAAACCTCACGCCGCCGCAACCACTCAGGGATTTTATCAGCATTGAGCAGCAAGTGGTTTGTAGATATTGCAAAGTCGACATCCACCCAGACAGGTTTGAATCCCAAATCCCTTTCGTAATCATCCAATTTTTGCGCGCCAAGTTCCTCCCCAACGCGGCAAAAATAATAATGCGAGGTCATCTTGAAAACGTCGAACTCTTTTTCCTTGGCAAGATTATATTCGATGACCGCGCCGAGTTCACCATCCACGCTGAGCAGGGATGCGCCGCATTCTTCGCTCAGTTCACGCGCCAAAGCCTGCTCGTGGGTTTCGCCCTCATCCATGCCGCCGCTCATCCATGCCGCCGCCTGGGAATTTATAATCGCCAACATTGGCGGAGTAGACCATCAGCAAGTCACGTCCGCGCTGGATAACCGCGCGAACGGCAGTTCTGTGAACAGTCTTTCCACTTATATTGATTCCTTCGGTTCGATGGATTTCTGTGAGGATTTGCATAACGCGATTGTATCGCAAAGAAAAGACTTCCGAGTTCTTAAAGAACTCGGAAGTCTAATTACCATTTACCAATTACCAATCCCTACGCCCCTTCCACTTCTTCCTGCCGTTTGAATTGGCTCATGTACAGGTCGTAGTAGAAGCCCTTCTTCTCAAGCAGTTCATCATGCTTGCCGCGCTCGATGATCTGACCATCTTTCAGCACGAGGATCATATCTGCGTTGCGGATGGTGGA
>JFJP01038387.1_pt1 | contig 17780 bp, 9 predicted proteins | sample 431651 | NCBI WGS metagenome assembly JFJP01 (sample SAMN02602958, study PRJNA72255) | Microbial mat metagenome, whole genome shotgun sequencing project. | biome: fresh water; feature: sink hole; material: water; isolation source: purple microbial (photo- and chemosynthetic) mats found in...
CATTCGTGTTCGATTTGAAATAACAGGTATCGATTGCGATTTGACCCACTGCACTCTTTCTAATAATTTAAAACTTGTAATGATTTTTCTGATTAAAATATTACATTTATACTAATTCTGCTTTGAAGGGATTGGGGTTTTTAAATGCATTTCTGAGTGTTTATAATACGTTCAAGGAATCGGGTGAGAAAAACCATCATTACCATTACTTTATCAATTGCAAGAAAAGTTGATTTTTACGATCTGTCATCGCAGAAGCAATTATTGAATTTTGCTCAACTTAAGCCACTGACATGGAAATTCTTGACAATCCACTATCGATTGAGATTCAAGGCAGTTCAATCAGATACTATAGGCAAGGTAAAGGTGAAACAGTGCTTTTTGTTCATGGGATTACCACCTATTCATTTATCTGGAGGAAGATTGCCCCCTATTTCCAAGAAAAATACGATGTTATTCTCATTGATCTTTTGGGCTGCGGAGATTCGGGCAAACCTCTGAATGAAGACTTTTCATTAAAACGACAAGCTCATTTATTAAAAGATTTTTGCGGCAAATTGCAGCTTTCAAAATTCCACATGGTTTGCCACGATGTTGGAGGAGGAATCGGACAGATTTTTGCTGTCAATTTTCCCGAATTACTTTATGATTTAACACTAATAAACTCCGTTGCCTATAATTTCTGGCCTGTTCAGCCCATTACTGCAATGCGAACCCCGATTATCCGGCAAATTGCTATGGCAACTCTCGACTTTGGTATGTTTGAGCTAATTGTAAAAAGAGGCTTATACTATAAGACCCGTTTATCGGCCGAACTGATGGAATACTTCTGGAAACCCATGAAAACAGTCATTGGGAGAAAAAGTTTTCTGCATTTCGCCCGATGTCTCGATAATAAAAACCTCACAGAAATTGAAGCTGAAATAAGGCAAATTAAAATTCCAACATTGATCATTCGCGGAGAAGCAGATGTATATCTGAATGCTTCAATATCAAAAAAGCTTCATTCCGAAATACCTGGCAGTACAATGATCGGGATAAAAACCGGAGGGCACTTCATTCAGGAGGATGAACCTGAAACCATCTCAGATCATATTTTAAACTTCATAAAACGGAAATATGATTACCAAACTTGACAGCTACATTATCGAATTGGAGTCGAAGATTCAAATTCTTGAGCGGGAAAATGAAACATTGTCAGCCAAAGCCGAGGAAAATCTACTCCTGAACCGTGCATTTGAGGAAATCAACCTTTATGATGATATCGAACATTTATTATTAAACACACTGGAAAGCATCTCAGTTTTATTAAGCATTCAATTTTCGGGCATCTTCAGTTTAAACAACGATCATTTCTCCTGCAGATGCAGCTATGCGTTGTTCAGTAACGAGGACACAACAGACATACAACTCGAACTACCTGAAAATCTAATTGATAAATTAAAGTCATTTGAAACTTGTCTCCTCAAAGGGAACGATACCGGAGTTGCACTTATTTACCCGAACACCAGCTTTTCCGCACATACCATTGCTATAGTTCCTGCTGAATCCGAGATATTGAAAAATCAATTTTTTGTTTTTGCAAATGATACTGACGAGCAGGATTTAAGTGACCGGAAAGCTCTTTTTGAAAAAATTGCAAGGATCATTTCCACCAATCTGGATAAAATATATTATCAGAATGAGCTTATCCAATTAAATGAGAAGCTCGAACAAAAGATAGAATCACGAACCATCGACCTGATCAACCAAAACAACGTGTTTGCAACCTTAAACGAGCAATACAAAAAGATCAACGAGGAATTGTTAATATCCAAAGAAAAAGCTGAAGAGAGCGATCGTCTTAAAACTGCATTTCTGCAGAATATGAGTCACGAAATACGCACTCCGATGAATTCAATTATGGGTTTTGCCAGCTTGTTGTCAGACAATTACCAGAACAAATCAAAACTCCAACAATTTTCGAAGATAATAAATCAACGTTGCAATGATTTACTTGATATCATTAACGATATTCTGGATATTGCTAAGATAGAATCAGGTCAGCTTCACGTTTCATACGAAGATTGCAACTTACCCGAGCTGTTTTCCGAGTTAAAATCATTTTTTGCTGAGCATCAGACCCGAATCGGAAAGCAGCATGTCGGTTTTAATATGATTTGCACCTGCGAATCAACAGATCGAAAGATCCAAACCGATACTGTTAAATTGAAGCAAATCCTGATTAACTTAATTGTAAATGCTTTCAAATTTACTGAAACCGGATCTATTGAATGCAGCTGCACCCATGATGACAAAGAGTTGGTTTTTTCTGTTTCAGACACTGGAATTGGAATTCCGACTGACAAACACGAACAGATATTTGAGCGTTTTACCCAGCTGCATCCCATGGGAAGCAATAACATGGGCGGTACAGGCTTAGGCCTTTCAATAGCAAAAGCACTGACAGGTCTATTAGGTGGAAATATTTGGTTGGAATCAGAACCCGGTAAGGGAAGCGTTTTTTATTTTTCCATTCCATATCACATATCTCAAGCTCCGCTAAAAGAAACAAATATTTCCCCGAAAGAGGAAAAAATTCATTTCAATAATAAAAAAATCCTGATTGTTGAAGACGATCTCTACAACGCCGAGTATTTAAAGGAAGCCTTATCCGATTACGGCTTTGAAATATCCGTTACAGGATATGGGAAAGAAGCAATTCAAATCGCATCCTCTCAAGTTATGGATTTAGTGTTAATGGATATCCGCCTGCCTGATCTGAATGGCTATGAAGCGGTAAAAAAAATAAAAGAGTTAAAGCCTCATATTAAGATAATTGCCCAAACTGCCTATGCAGCGCAAGAAGAAAAGCAAAAAGCTCTGGATGCAGGTTGTGTTGATTATATAAGTAAACCTATTAAACGGGATATTTTGATCCAACTGATTGGTAAACACATTTCCTGATATCAGAACAGAGGCCCTGCTAAATTGATCCTACAAGATTTTTATCATCTTTCGGGTGCTTGAGTTTTGGTCCGTCACCAAGGTATAATAATACACCCCGTTGTCAAGGTTCTCAGGATTATAGTCTATCTGATGGGTACCCTTGGCTTTTATTCCTTCAGCATAATTTGCAATCAGCCTCCATTTTGTGTCGTAAACCCTGAAATTGACTTCGCTGCTAGCCGGAATGCTGTATGTGATGACTGTGTTTTGCCGAAAAGGGTTTGGAAAGTTCTGGTTAAGAATAAAATGCGATGAGGGAACCTCAACGCTTTTTATTCCGACCGTAGAAAAGGGGAACGAGTTGGACCACTCGCTCCATTTCAGGTTGTGATCCCTGTAACGCACTCTGAATGAATACGATTTGTTCCAAGCTAAACGAGACGATTTGATGCTTGTCTGATACAAATTGGAAGTGCGATTTTTGTCGATCGGAATAAATTTGCTATCCACGCCATAAATGTTGGTCCAATGCATAAGGGTGTCAAAAACCACCGCTGAATTACCCGAATCGTCAAGAACCTGCAAATGGACCGACATGAGTGAATCGACACCTGAGAACTCCGATGAGAAAAAAGTTACAAGTTGGTCATCAATCTGAATATTTTCTGCTACCGGAGTGGATGGCCCGGGCTGGTCAATCTTACGGTACCAGCTATCTAGCATTTCTGAATCTCTTGGCTTACGCAAATCGCCAAGGCTATACATATTTTCAACCCAGTAGTTATTTGCGATATCGATCTCCAGGATCTGAAAGAAATAGTGATCGAGAGCGATATGGATATCATGGTAGTCGTAGTTTTCAAAAGCACCCCAGGTATCCAAAGGGCCTCCTCCCCCGCCACCACAAACCGTTCTGAAGTCGCTGTCTTTGGTTGGTGAGAGAATAGTCCCCCGCTCAAAGCCATGAGTATGTCCGGTATGCACTTGTTGCACTTTCGAATATTTTTTAATGATGGGGAACAACATATCTCTCACATAATTTGATCCTCCATCGAAAGTATTTACAACAAACCACAGTTCTGAAAATGGAGGGTGATGGAAAAACAGAAAAACGAAATCGATACCAGGGTCGTTCTCCACCTCTGCCAATTTAGTGTTTAGCCAGGCCGACTGTGCATTTCCGTATTGCTCGGTGATATTGGTATTCATGCCAATGAACAAGGAATTCCCAACTTGTACCTGCCAGACCTTTTCTCTGAGGGCGGGATTGAGCGGGAAGACAGACTGTTCATCAAGCTTCAGGTAATTATAAAAGATCGGGTTTTCGCCTTCATGGTTTCCCGCCACAACCATTGTTGGGAGATAGGGAGACAAGGCAGACATGGGTTGGAAGTATTGAACCGTATATTGTCCGACGGAGTTTCCGCTTACAACTACGTCTCCGCTGTGAAATATTCCATTCACATGGTTCTCGATGTCGGGACCGTACAATTCGGCAATTTTCGCGCGGGCGGCTCTCAGAACCTTTCCGGCCATTGTGGTGTCGGAAGCATGGGTATCGCTCAGGAGAACAAACCTGAGTTTCCCGGTATAGGATTCATCGGGGTGGGTTTTGAAGGAATGCACTTCCGAAATCCCATTTCCACTCGCTACCCTGTAATAATATTTTTTGTTCGGCTCAAGGCCGGTAAGTTTCACTGTATGCCAGCGGTAGGGCTGACCGATCAATTCGCTGGATCCGAGTGTAGACGATACCAGAGATAAATCATCACCATACTCGACTTTGGTTCCGAGGGCTGAAGTATCGTGCCAGCAAATCGTCATGGTGTTTTTGCCTGCAGCCTGCAGGTAGGGTATCCTTGTCATAATTGCCGGTCCTGTGTAATGGCCAAAACCGCCCAGCTCAGCCACCTGCTCAGCGTTAAGGGTCTGGTTCCAGATCGAGAGCTCAGAGCAATGTATTGCTCCATCCTCACCGTCTTCATCGGCAAAGATCAATAATAAACTATCAAGGGCAAAACGGCCATCAACAACCTGGATATTTCCGTTATGAAGGGGACTGCCGTCAAGATAATAGGTGAACGAGGTTCCGTTTTTCACAGAAATAACAAGTCGGTACCACTCATTCGGAACAACAGTAAATCCCGTATAACCAACTGCAGCAACACCAATGTTGCCGCCGGTGTTGATAAACAGATCACCGTCGCTGTTATTGTTCACGCTAGTCTGAAAGAAAGAATGCCAGGAATCTATTGTCGGGACTTTGAAATCGAATTGCAAGGTGTATTCGTTAACCAATGTTCCTCCTCCATTTGCAGAGATACCATGCTTCATTTTGTAATAACTGCCAGATCCGATTAGCACTGCCCCATTTCCCTCTTCAGGTCCGGGGGAAACTGTTTGGGAACCAACCAAGGTCAGGTCATTTCCATAACCGGCCTGTACGCGGGTAAGGTTTGATTCATCGTCGAATTTCCACCAACCCGCTCTTTCGGGAATTATTGCGTGAGTGTAGGCAGTGATGAAAAATAAACCAGCAAGAAAATACAAAGTCTTTTTAATTCGCATATCAACATCATTTTAGTTGGAGAAAACATGGTATACCTAATAAAAGGAATTGCCTGAAAAGCCTCAAACTGTAATCATTTTTTCTATTCTGCAATTACTAACATAACAACGGTTTTTCATTAACCGATGAAACGGGCTTTTCAGACAATCCTTTTAAAGGCAATTCTAATAGATTCTGTTTTTTACTTAATCACAATCATTTTACGAACACTGGTTTCATTATTGCTGTTCATTTGGAAATAATAAACCCCATTAGCCAATTTATCCGAGCGAAGTTCGAGATTATATTTCCCAGGGGATTTCACTCCCTCGCTTATAACCTGCACTTCATTTCCTGCCATATCCAGAACGCGGAAGCTAACATTTCCGGTTTTGTTAACCTGGTAAGAGAAGGTGGTACTGTTTGAGAAAGGATTGGGATAATTCTGATCCAGTCCCGAAGTATTCCTGATTTCCCGTTTCAAAACCGAGGTGGTGATAGGAGTAGATGCATCGCCCAATTTAGCCACTTGGTCAGCCGTTAGAGACACATCCCAAATACCTAGTTCTGAGCAGTAAATTGCGTTATCGTCGCCATCGTCATCGGCAAATATGAGAAGGACATCCGATAGGGCAAACCTACCATCAATTGCTTGTCCGGCAGATTGGAGCCAGGGTTCTCCATTCACAAAAATCTTAAAGAACACACCGTTCTTAACAGAGATGATCATTCTGTACCAGCCTCCTGCCAAAACGGGATTGGAAGAATATCCGGTTGTGGCTGTGCCGATAAAATTAGCCGATGAATTGGTAAACAAGTCAGCATCATCAGAGTTATCGACAGTGGTTTGAATAAAGGCGTGCCAAACATTTACCTCAGGAACACTGAAATCGATCTGTATAGAATAATCATTTACCATGGTCCCGTCACCGTTGCCGGAGATTCCATGATACATCTTAAGATAACTCCCAAGAGACAAGTTGGTTGCACCATTTCCTGCTTCAGGTCCTGCAATTGCTGATTGCGCACCCATAACTTCAAGATCAGAACCGACATCTGCCTTCAGCAGATTAGCGGAGTCATCAAACTTCCACAATCCAACGCGCATCGGGACGGTTCCAACAGGATCGCCACCTAATTCCATCACTTCGTTATCGGTTAGAGCCACTTCCCAAATACTTAACTCAGAGCAAATAATTGCACCATCGTCGCCATCATCATCGGCAAAGATCAGCAGAATATCATCGAGAGCGAATCTCCCGTCCTTATCCTGGCCAACACCATCCACCCAAAGGTAGCCGTTAACATAAATCTTGAAGAACGAACCATTTTTCACAGAAACAACCAGTCTGTTCCATGTATTCGCAGTAATGGAACTTGTTGAATAACCAACAGTTGCATTTCCAATGGTGTAGTCGCTACTTTTGGTAAACAACTCGGCATCGGAGGCATTTGCAGCATCTGTTTGGAAGAATGCATGCCATTTACCCGTTTCCGGAACCATAAAATCCATTTGGATGGAATACTCATTAACAAGAACGTCTTCCCCATTGAGGGCAATTTCATGATTTACCTTGAAATAACTGTTCAAATCCATTTTCACAGCTTTGTTATCTGCTGTAGGACCAGCAACTGATTCCTGTGTCCCAACCAATTCAAGCGGCAAACCGATTTCAGCTTTCAAGAGATCGGCAGCGTCGTCGAATTTCCATGAACCCATTTTTGTTCTTACCCTTGCACGGTTGCCTTCGGCATCGCCAAGCTGATTGACCTGATCCTCATCAAAGGCCACATCCCATATCCCAATTTCCGAACAGGTTATGAGATTATCTTCCTCATCGTTGTCGGCAAACATCAGAAGTGTTTCCCCCAGTGCAAAGCGACTGTCAATTGACTGCACTGCTCCCTCGAGCCAGAGCTCGCCATTCATATAAATTCTGTAAAACTCGCCGTTTTTTACCGTAACAACCATTCTGTACCAGGTTTCGGCCGAAATTCCTTTGGAGGTGTATCCGGTAGCCTGAGTTCCGAGGGAATTGCTGCTACTGTTTGTAAAAAGGTCAGCGTCATCAGCGTTTGCCATTTCAGTCTGAAAGAAAGCATGCCAAACGCCAACTTCGGGCACAGAGAAATCAATCTGGAGGGTGTATTCATTTACCAATGTTCCGCCACCATTACCATATAGCCCATGGGTCATTTTCAAATAACTGCCAATCCCAATTAATGTAGCCCCGTTACCTGCCAGGGGACCACTCGCTGATTCCTGAGTTCCAACAAGTTCCAGATCGGAACCAATGTCAGCCTTCGTCAGGTAGGATGCTTCATCAAACTTCCACCAGCCAGACCTTTCGGGAAGCTGGGCGCTTACGGAAAAAACCGCAAACAGGAACAAAGCGATTACAAGTGTCAATTTTGTTTTCATAATGCAATTGTTTTAGTTAAAGATTTGAATTAATTAATAATTGATATTTGAATTCCATGCACATTTTTATTTAAGTATCCACATAAGCTCGTTAACATCATCATTTCCCGAGAACTGGCGGTTAATTGCCTCCTCAACCCGGTTCCTGTTAAATGACAATTCCTTTGCGGGGTACATCCACCTCCGGGGCATTTGACTCCTTATCGGATTAAGATTTGTCAGCTCATTTACAGGTAATTCCGGATAGCCGGTTCGTCTGCATTCATAGAAAGAATTCCAGCCATCCTGCATGAAACCCATAAAATACCGTTGCTGAAAAATTTTATTTAGCTGCTCTTCCAAGGTACCCTCAAAGGCAACAATAGATCCCTCAAGGTAGTTTTCGATGATTTCAGGAGTAATCTTTATTCCATGGCTGAATTGTGGTTCGTCGGGGGTGTTTTCGGCCGTGAAGAGCATGGCAGAGCGAATCCCCTCTTCATAAAAAAACTTAGCATCGCCGTCGGTCCATCCCCGAACAATTCCTTCTGCGATAATAAAGCACTGTTCAGCATAACTCAGAAGGAAAGTTGGCTCGCCTTCTTCGAGTTCATAATACCTTTTGTTGATCCCACTGATTTCTTTCCCCGAATATTTGGCACTAATCAGGGAAAAATCGTCCGACGGATCAACACCCGTATAGGCGCCCCATTCAGTCGGCAAAGCCCCTTCGGCCATTCTGGCTTCGGAGGGTTCCGCAAAATAAAACAAGCGATAATCCTTGAACTCTTTCATCCTGTCGACAATGGTAGTGCTCATAATAGGGTATTTCCTGAAACTGCTGTTGAAAAACGGATAATGCTCGTTTTCCAGACTGGAGTATGAAAGCTGAAAATTGTCTCCATTCGACTCCATTAGCAGATTGCGGGTAACGATATCGTTGAACCTTGAAACAACGTTCATATCCATATCGGATGTTTTCTTCCACAAATGTGTAAGGACTTTAAGAGAGAGGTTGTTTACCGACCTCTGCCATTTCAGGGTGCTTCCGCCAAACACAGGGTCTCCCGGGAAATCCCTTCCCAAAGCAAACAAACGGTTTGCCTCGTCCAATTCGTTTAAAATCCCAATGAACACTTCTTTCTGAGTATCGTACAGGGGATTGTAAACCCCATCCTCAGCTTTGATAGCCTGCGAATAAGGGATATCGCCAACACTAAGTGTCAGGCTGAAAAATGTATATGCCCGGATAAACAGTCCCAAAGCCCGATATGAATCTTCGTAAACCGAACCTTCCGATGCACTTACCATCTTATCAACGTTAGTGAGCCTGATAAGGGAACTGAAATCGGTTCTCTCTATTTTGTTGTATTGGTAGCTTGTTGCCCCCTCCATATAAGAGATATACTTGGAAAGCATGTCCTTGTAAAGAAAATCCTTTCCTATCCGCGGATAACTGGCTGTTTGCAAAATAAGGTGAGTAGCCAGCAACTGGGAGTTGGCGTTAGCTGTTTTGTCGGGATCGGTGTTAAACTCCTCAAATTTTGAGCAAGAGGCCACAATCGTTAAAAAGGTAATTGCCAGCGGGATATATCCAAGGTTCTTCATGTCTGGCGTTTTAAAAGTTGAACTTGAGGTTTATTCCGGCATATCGAATAGAAGGAGAGACCAAATCCGAGGTCTGACCATAATCAGGATCGGCAAACTTGTATTCCCTCCCCCAGTAAAGAAGGTTTTGCCCAATGAGAGATATGAGAACATCCTTCATCCTGAGCCTGCGCCTATACGAGTCGGGGAGTTGGTAGGTCAGAGCAACTTCGCGAAGTTTAAAAAAAGTTTCATCGAGGATGTCCTGACTTGCATAGCTCCAAGCTCCCAAGGCATAATGACTGCGCATATAACTTTCGTATGAGACCTGTACATCATTTTCGGAAAAAACCCGGGTATCGGAAGCAACTCTTCCATAAGTGTCGTATGAAACTGAACCGGAAACTACCTGCACGCCCGAACCAATGTAATTAGTTGCTCCATTTACAACCTCATCGTAACGCCATTGATTATCAGTGCCTATATGAGCACCCGAGTTCCACAGCAGCGCGTCAAGGCGTGAGAACGACACTCCCCCCATCCTTCCATCGATAGAAAAGGAAAAGGAGTAGTTTTTGTATTGGAGATTGGAGTTAAATCCAATAATCCAGTCAGGATTCGAATATCCCGCTACAGAAAAAAAATTCGACCGCACCGGGTAGCCATTGCTGTTTATGATGTTGCCCTGAGAGTCACGCTCCCAATCCTTAACGGTATATGCATCCAATCTTGAACCTTTGCTTACCCAGAGTTCATCGGGCGAATACTGCTCATCAAGTTTGCTGTAGTAGCCAATGTCACGCGACCAGTTGAGGTTGGTACTCCATTTCCAGTTTTCACCTTCAAGAGGAGTGAGTCCGAGAACAATTTCAACTCCTTTCTTCAGTCTTTCTTCGCTTGTGTTGACATATTTGTCCAAAAAACCGGTTGCATCGCTGACGGGTGCCAAAGCCAAAAAGTCATAGACACGTTTCCTGTAAACGGTAAAATCGAACCTCAGCCGGTTTTCAAAGAATATTCCGGCCGTTCCAAATTCATAGGTTTGGGAGGTTTGCGGCCTGACATCGCTACCCCGCAGGCTAAAAGGATAATAGGCCGAACTCAGGCCTCCCCAGACATCATTGTTGATTATATAATTATTGCTGATATCATAAATTCCTGCAGGGGTTTTCGACATAGCCCAGGAAGATCTGAGTTTCCACATTTCAAGCCAGGAAACGGATGGAAGAAACTCCGAAATGATAAGACTGCCGGCCAATGAAGGGTAAAAATAGGAGCGTGTGTCTTTCGGCAAGGTGGAGCTCCAGTCATTTCGTCCGGTAATATCCACAAATGCATAATTGCCCCAGGAAAGGGAGGCTCTGCCATAGATACTGTTAACCTGATTCCGCCGAATGGCATTATCCCAACCGATGGGGTCAATCGATGCTTTTAAAGAATAAAAGCCGGGGATAGACAATCCTCCCCGGGTAAAAGCATTAAAATTATCGTCGCTCGAATAGAACAGGGTCCCTCCCAACAGCCCTTCAACACGAAAATCCCCGTAACTTTTGTCCAGGGATAGCAGCAGGTCGTTGTTAAGACTAAAACCGGAATATTTTTCGATCCCGAAATAACCGTATTTGCTCCATGCGTTTCTGGCGCTTACCGGGTTTTGGGAGGTGAAGCGGTCAATATACGAATCCATACTGGAACGAAGTGAAACTTTTAACCAGGGGCTCAGCAAATAGGAGGCGGAGAGAAAACCGGCAAGTATATCCCGGTCGGATTTCCTCACTACTTCATTTGCCAAAAAGTAGGGATTATCGTACCATTCGTTGTTAAACCAGTTTTGTGTCTCATCCTTCAGAAGCCAGTAATTGGAGTAGTCTCTCACATCCCATTCTGTTCCGAGCCATCCGATCAGGTTATACAAAAAACCACCGGAATACTGGTTACCGTGAACATTCGGCGAGACTTGCTTGGAGTAGGAAATTTTTGATTCCAGGATCAGGTTGTTCACCTCAATATCACCTCCGAGCGAATAGCTGATCTTATCGTATTTCTGATTTGGGAACTGTCCCTTATTGTGCACATGCGAAACCGATGATCTTAGACTGCCATGCTCGCTCTGATTAAGGAAGCTGACATTGCTGTTTGTGATGAGCCCTAATTCCCGAAAGTTTCGCAGATTATTCTTTCCTTTTGAAACCAATGGGGTATTTTCTTTCCATACCATTTCTATCGGATCCCAAAGCGTAGCAGTACGACCTATGTCGAGCTTGTCGCCCCACACATAATCGTTTCCGTATTTTCCGTTAAAGCCGGAGGAATAAGAGGTTTGGATTTCGGGGCTGGTAACGAATCCGAGATTTAGCATGGTTGAGGAATTCACAGAAACCGAAAGACCGTTCTCACGCTCCCCTCCCTTGGTTGTGATCATAATGGCTCCGTTTGCGCCCCTGTATCCATAGAGAGCCGAAGCTGATGAGCCTTTCAAAACGTCGATACTTTTTATGTCGTCGGGTGCAATATCATTGATTGTGATATTGGTAGAAGGCAATCCGTCCAATACAATAAGTGGATTCTCGCCTCTGAGATTGATAATGGGCTTTGTGCCAAAGTTGGAGCTGTTCCTGACCAACAACCCGGAAATCTTTCCCGTTAATGAGGTAGTTGGATCAACCACCTTTACGGTTTGTATCGATTCGCCGTCGATTTTCTGAACCGAATAGCCTAAGGCCTTCTCTTTTCTTTTTATACCAAGGGCGGTAACAATAACGCTCTCCAATTGGGTTGCCAATTCATGCATTTCAACATTGAGGAAGGATTTGTTTCGGATTGAGAACTCCAGAGGCTCATAGCCCAGGTACGAGAAAACCAGAATATCATCGGATGATGGAACTTCAATCGTATAAAGTCCTTCGTTGGTTGATACGGTTCCCGCAGAACTGCCTTTTACCTGTACTGTTAACCCTACCAATGGCAACCGGGTTAACTCATCAATCACCCTCCCGGAGATTTTTTTTGGCTTCGCCGAGTCGGATTCGTTTTTGGCAGGACTGAGGATAATCTGATGGTTTACTGTGATGCAATTCACCCTCACCTCCCTGAACAAACTGTCGAGGATATCAATTATAGCAGTATTAACAAATACCGCATCGACTTTCCTGTTTACATCCACAAATTCTTCGTTTAGGATGAAGGTATACTCACTCTTTTTTTCAATCTCGTTCAAAACATCATTTAATGGCACATCCAAAAGGTTCAGGCTGATCCGGTCAGACTGTGCATTCAGGCAGGCCGGAAAGACAATCAATCCCAGAAAGAAATAAATAAGAAAAGACAATTTCATTTTTAACATGCTTGAGCCTTGAAAAATATTTTTCATCAATTTTTTGGACAAGAGCAACTCACCCCTTTATCTCTGCGTTACGGGGAAGTGTCAAAATTCAGTTGAAAAAATTATTATTTTCCTCCTTGTAAATGTACTATCGGGCAACAGCTGCGGGCTAACCTCCCGGAAATCGATTGGTGATGACATTTTCAACAATCTTAATAATTCGTTTAAAGGTTCATTCTCAAAAGTTGCCCTGAAGCGGTAGCTCAATATTTTATCCCCCTGGATTTCAATATCCACATTATACTGAAGGCTAATTTTTCTCGCGACTTCCGAGATTAAATCATTACGGAACACGAGCTTCCCGTCTTTCCATGCAATGTGCTTATATATTTCCTCGGTCTGGATACTGGAATTCCCACTTTGTGCATTATAAGTTAAATGTTGGTTTGGAAGCAGAACGGTAACAACACCATTCTTCTTGGCCGGGTTTAAGTTTAGCACGGCAACTTTACCTTCGGCAAGGGTTACGCTATGTATTAAAGAATTTTGGTAAGCCATAACATTGAACCGAGTACCCGTTGCTTTAACCGAAAATCCGGAAGTATTTACAACAAAAGGGCTTTCCGGATCGGATTGCACCTCGAAATAGGCTTCTCCAACAAGGAATACACTCCTTTCATTCTTACTGAATTTCTCAGGGTACTTCAAACTGCTTCCCGCGTTGAGCCAGACTTTGGAACCATCGGGCAATTCCATAGTGGAGATCGATCCAAAAGCGGCTTCCACATTTTTGTAAGAAAAGCCAGACTCGCTGCTTTTACTTCCCCTGTGAATAGCAACGTATAGCACCGACAAAAGCAAGGGTATAAAAAGAATTGCAGCGGCTTTTTGCCAAAAACCCCATAATGTAATTCCATTATTTTTGGACTCAATGCGCTTCATAACCTTCCCCAAAGCCTTTTCGGTCGAAACAGGAAAAGTTTCCGATGCCTCCCAAACCCGCTTCATTTCGTTAAAATGCTTCTGGTTATCTTTCGATTCCTCCAGCCATGAAGTTAGCAGTGCTATTTCCTCATCAGAGTAATTCCCTCCCATATAATTTGCAATTACCGTATTGATAACGGTTTGATCTTTCTTTCCCATAATTTTATCCTGATGTAATAAAGACGGTTCAAATCGGATGACCCACATCCAAAAACCGAACTTTATTAAAAATAGTGTTACTTATAAGTGCCTAAAGTGCCTAGAGTACTTGGAGTGCCTGGAGTACTTGGAGTGCCTGGAGTACTTGGAGTGCCTAGAGTACTTGGAGTGCCTGGAGTACTTGGAGTGCCTGAAGTGCCTGGAGTGCCTGGAGTACTTGGAGTGCCTGGAGTGCCTGGAGTTTAGTGAGGCAAACAAATTTTATGAGAATTCGAGAAAGTTGAATAAAGCAAATCGATACTCAATACTTTTCCTGCTTTCGAGAGAAATAGCATATTCTGAGATATAAACCAAAAACAGAGATCGTATTTTGTAAAAGTATCAATTGTCAACTCTAAGTACTCCAAGTACTCTAGGCACACTAGGCACTCTAGGCACTCTAGGCACTCTAGGCACTCCAAGTACTCCAGGCACTCTAGGCACTTAAAACGTACTTTAACTCAGGTAGTTTTGCATTATCAGTAAAAACCAAAGAACCAGATAATCCTTAAGTTCGTCTCGCAGGCACAACAATGCCTTGCTGATTCGCACCTCAACGGTCCTAACAGAAACCTCAAGCTTTTCCGCAATTTCAGAATGGTTCAGAAACTCAAACCGGCTCATCCTGAATACCTCGGCATATTGAACAGGGATATTGCTAAGCGCCTTTTCAAGGTTCGATTCAAGTTCAGAATGCAATACAAAATTCTCTGTTTCGTTATCCGACAATACAGTATTCCCCAACACTGAGGAGGCATATTTTTGCTTTATATTTGTGTGCCTGAGCCAGTCGAGGCTTCGGTTCTGGACTGATTTCAGAAGGTACGACTTAATCGAACTTTGAATAAAAAGCTTGCTGCGGTTTTCCCATAACTTCACAAAAACATCCTGAACCAATTCTTCAGAGACATCCGGATTTTTTGTAAACCTGAAGGAAAACCGAACCAAATCGGCATAATAATTTGTAAAGATTACCGAGAATGCAGACTTGTCGCTTTTTTTGAGCTTTTCAACCAATATCTTCTCATATGAAGCCAGTAGGACAGACATATTTTTTTACAAAGCCTTTTTGCGAATATATTTCTTTTTTTAATGATAATTACTACTTTATGTTATTGGGCATTTACCCTGATTTGTGCTGTTTTCAAGTAAACTTAAAGCTTAAAAACAAAATCACCAAATCAGGTTAACAACTGAAAAACTCATTTCGTATATTTGATCCCTCTAAAAAAAAAATATGCAGGAATTTTCAAAACTCATTGCCGCGAAACTGAAACTTGGCGAAAAAGAGGTGTCAAACCTGATTGTCCTCCTCGAACAGGGCGCAACCATACCCTTTATTAGCCGCTACCGCAAAGAAATGACGGGCAGCATGGATGAGGTTCAGGTTGGCGATGTTAAGGATGAACTTACCCGCTTGAAAGACCTCGAAAAGAGAAGGGAAGCCATTTTGAAATCCATTGAAGAGCAGGACAAACTCACACCCGACTTAAAAGCAAGGATTGAGGCCTGTTTGAATATGACAGATCTGGAAGACATTTACCTTCCCTACAAACCCAAAAAGAAAACCCGCGCCAGCATTGCCCGGGAAAAGGGTCTTGAGCCACTTGCCGCCATGATCATGAAGCAAAAGGAGATGGATATTCACGGCAAGGCCGCAGGATTCATAACGGATGATGTTCCTGATATAGAGGCTGCATTGCAGGGTGCCCGAGATATTATTGCCGAATGGGTAAGTGAAAATCCGAAAGCCAGAAATATCGTGCGCTTTCATTTCGACAAATCCGCCCTGATCAGCTCAAGGATTGTAAAAGGCAAAGAGGAAGAAGGGGTTAAGTTCACCGATTATTTTGCTTTTTCGGAGCCTCTTAAAAGATGTCCCTCCCATCGCATACTGGCCGTTCTCAGGGGTGTTTCGGAAGGATTCCTCAAGCTTTCAATCGAACCGGAGGAAGAACCGGCTCTCGAGGCCCTGAACGGGGTTTTCCTGCAGGGTTATTATGACGTTTCACAGCAGGTTGAAATAGCCGTAAAGGATTCCTACAAACGCTTGCTTGCCCCATCCATCGAAAATGAATTCAAGGCTTTATACAAGGAGAAAGCGGATATTGAGGCCATCCGGGTCTTTGCCGAAAACCTTCGTCAACTGATGCTATCCTCTCCCCTGGGACAAAAAGCAGTAATGGGAATCGATCCTGGTTATCGGACGGGTTGCAAAGTTGTGTGTATGGATAAGCAGGGTAACCTCTTACATAATGCCACAATTTATCCACATCCCCCGCAGGATGACAAGGGTGGGAGCATGAAAAAAATAGATACGCTTGTGGAACAATATAAGATTGATGCTATTGCTATCGGGAATGGAACGGCTTCCCGTGAAACAGAGCATTTTATTAAAAAGATTCGTTTTAACCGCGACATCCAGGTCTTTGTGGTTTCGGAAGCCGGAGCCTCCATCTATTCGGCCTCGAAAGTGGCCCGCGACGAATTTCCCGATTACGATGTTACTGTGCGAGGGGCTGTTTCCATTGGGCGCAGGTTAATGGACCCTCTGGCTGAACTCGTGAAAATCGATCCTAAATCGATCGGTGTAGGGCAATACCAGCACGATGTTGATCAGGGCAAACTCAAAGACAGCCTCGATCAGGTAGTGGAAAGCTGTGTGAATCTCGTGGGAGTGGATGTAAACACGGCCAGCAAGCACCTTCTCACCTACGTTTCAGGTTTGGGTCCGGTTCTGGCTCAGAACATTGTCGACTATCGTAAAGAGAACGGAGCCTTCCGAAGCCGAAAAATGCTGATGAAAGTGCCCCGGATGGGAGAAAAAGCATTCGAACAAGCCGCTGGTTTTCTCAGAATCAATCAGGCAGAGAATCCCCTTGATAACTCGGCGGTGCACCCCGAAAGTTACCACATTGTTGAACAGATGGCCAGAGATGCCAGAAGCAGCGTTTCGGAACTTATTGCCAAACCGGAGCTAAGGAACAAAATTGAAATCAAAAAGTACATCACCGAAAAAGTCGGGATACCGACCCTGAAAGATATCATCGACGAACTGGCTAAGCCGGGAAGAGACCCGCGCTCGAAAATCGAGGTTTTCGAGTTCGCTCCGGACGTTTTTACGATCAACGACCTCAAGCCCGGAATGGTTCTTCCAGGGATTGTAACCAACATTACAAATTTTGGAGCTTTCGTCGATGTAGGCGTCAAACAGGACGGGCTTGTACATATTTCACAAATCGCCAACCGTTTTGTGAAAGACCCAAATGAAGTTGTGAAACTGCACCAGCACGTTAAAGTAAAGGTTCTTGAAGTCGATGCTGCCCGCAAGAGAATACAACTAACCATGAAGGATTAACGAACACAAGGACCTCCCGGGATGACCTGCAACTTTTCCAGTCATATTAGCCTATTCCCGACAAATATTGTCTACATTTGTGCTCGCAAAAAAAGAGTCACTCAGGTATTGATTTTAAGACACATGATAGAGCACAGGTGAACTTAACACCGGATGCATTGTTGTAGTTTAACTTAAATTTAACCGGATGGGATCAGAAGAAAAAATTACCACACTTAACGGAAGTCTCTATTTTCAGGTTTTTATTTCCGGAGCAAACAAAATTCTGGAAAACCAAAAATTACTTAATAAAATCAACGTATTCCCTGTTCCCGATGCCGACACAGGAACCAATCTGGCATCCACCCTTCGGGCAGTCATCGATAATGCCCGCCCTTCAGACTCTTATAGAGTTACAGCAAATTCTATAGCTGTGGCAGCTTTGAATGGTGCCAGGGGAAATTCGGGTGTCATC
>JFJP01049845.1_pt1 | contig 17779 bp, 16 predicted proteins | sample 431651 | NCBI WGS metagenome assembly JFJP01 (sample SAMN02602958, study PRJNA72255) | Microbial mat metagenome, whole genome shotgun sequencing project. | biome: fresh water; feature: sink hole; material: water; isolation source: purple microbial (photo- and chemosynthetic) mats found in...
CTCTTTGCTGCCCCACTCGATGTGCATTTCGACGATGCCAATATCTTCCAGCCCGATGTGCTGTTTGTTTCAGTAAAACGCAGCAACATCATACAAAAATGGATAATGGGGGCTCCCGATTTTGTGGTAGAAATAGTATCGCCCCGCCTCCGAAAAGCCGACACCGAAACTAAACTGAAGGTATACGGCAAGTACGAGGTAGTAGAATACTGGATAGTATACCCCGAAGAGCAACAGGTAGAGGTTTACCAAAACCACAAAAGCAATATGCAATTGGTGCAAACCGCATTCAAAGGTAATACCATACAAAGCTTGGCCATAGAGGGTTTTGCGCTAGAAGTAGATAAGATTTTTGAATGATGGAGGTATGAAAACACAAAATCCGGATAAAAAATTATTCATAGAGTTCCTTCAACTGTCGAAACGCCTGTTTTGGGACATGGATACAAAGAAACTAGATCCTGAAAAATCCAAAAGAATCATCATAGAGCGTGTTTTGTCTCGTGGAGATTTAGACGACATTCGCCTATTATTCAAATACTATGGAAAAGAGCTTATTAAGGCAGAAGTAACAGAAGTGGGCTACTGGGATAAGAAAACAATGAATTGGCTGAGCCTGATATTAGAAATTCCATTAAAGAAATTCAAATGTTACACAAAGAAGCAGTTGACCCCAACACACTGGAATTGATCCGACAGTTGATTGCCGATCATATATTATCTAAGTTCTATTTAGTAGGTGGTACATCACTTGCCTTACAAATAGGTCACAGAAAGTCGGTAGATATTGATTTATTCACAAATGATGACTTTGATGTGCTAGCACTTATGCAATATTTAGAACAAACATATTCTTTTCATTCAGATTATTCCGCCAATAATACATTAAATGGTAGCATAGAAGATATTAAAATAGACCTTATTACACATAACTACAATCTTATATACCCGCCGCAGGAATTAGATGGCGTAAGAATGCTTTCGAAAGAAGACATTGCAGCCATGAAAATAAATGTCATCGCAGGAAATGGTACACGCTCAAAAGACTTTATTGATTTATACTTTTTATTGAAAGAATATAGCATATCGGAGTTATTAAATTTTTACAAGCTAAAGTATTCGCAAAGAAATTTAGCACATGTTGTTAAAAGTATAGTGTATTTCAATGAAATAGATACCGGAGATTGGCCAGTTATGATCCTTGAAAAGAGATTATCTCTAAGCAAGCTTAAAAAGCACATCACCAATTCCGTCAGTAACTCAAATCTGGAAATATTCTAAAATATAGACATTCATAATAATAAAAATGGACACAACTCTTAGTGCTCTGCAAATTTCAGTGGTTTCTCCCGTATATGGTTGCAGTTTGCTGGTATACGAGCTTTATACCCGCTTGGTGGCTGTGCTCGAAAAGCTCAATGTGCAATTTGAGATAATCTTGGTAAACGATGCCAGCCCCGACAATGCCTGGGATACCATAAAGCAAATAGCAGCTAAGGACAAAAGGGTAAAGGGCATAAACCTGTCGCGCAATTTCGGGCAGCATTATGCCATCACCGCAGGGCTCGACCACGCACACGGCTCGTGGGTGGTGGTGATGGATTGCGACTTGCAGGATCAGCCCGAAGAAATAGTAAAACTCTACGAAAAAGCACTAGAGGGATATGATATAGTCCTTGCACGCCGCTCCATCCGCTTCGACAATTACTTCAAGAAAATGTCCTCAAAGATATTTTATACTATGCTCGGGTATTTCTCCGAAACCAACCAGGACTATACAGTAGGCAATTTCGGAATTTACAAACACATAGTCATTGAAAACATTCTGAAACTGGGTGATGTGAATAAGTTCTTCCCGGTTATGGTACAGTGGGTAGGTTTCAAATCTATCAAAATAGATGTACAACATGCAGAGCGTAAGCTGGGTACCACATCATACTCATTCAGCAAACTGTTCAATCTGGCCCTCAATACAGTCCTTTCGTTTTCAGACAAACCACTCCGCATGACTGTAAAAGCTGGACTGTTCATAGTGTTTCTATCCATCCTAATGCTAATTTTTCAGCTTTGGGCATATTTCACCGGACAGATTACAGTTCCGGGTTGGGCTAGTATTTTTATATCCTTATGGATGCTTTCCGGATTCATCATTTTCACACTGGGTATAGTAGGATTATATGTAGGCAAAACATTCGATAAAACCAAGAACCGACCAGTATACATCATCAAAGAAACCACCCATGAGCTATGAAATATTAAAATGGGACACTAATTTCTTTGGATTTGCCATAGGGCGTATTTCAGGTGCAAGTTTCACCCCTCCTCAGTTTGAAAGTTTATTGAAAGAAGCTAAATGCAATGGCATTGCGCTACTCTATTGGTTTACGAATCCAGAAGACGAAGTACAGCAAACTTTGGCTCACTTGTATCAAGGCTTTCTGGCAGACCAAAAGGTAACTTATACGAAAAATATTAATAGTCAGCCAAAAGCCACACCGGACCTGAATATTGAATCATACTCCTCAGCGGTAGCCGATGAAACTATGAAAAGCCTTGCCTTGCAAAGTGCAGAATATTCAAGATTTAAAATAGACCCCGGTTTTGATGAAGATGCCCACATCAGATTATATGAACAATGGATTCATAACTCAGTAAACCGAGCTTTTGCAAATGAAGTACTTGTTTTTAAAGACAATAAAGATATACTTGGAATGATAACCCTTTCTTTAGCAGCACAAATTGGGAAAATAGGCCTTATTGGAGTTGATCTTAAAGCCAGAGGAAAGCAGATAGGAATGAAACTCATGAAGGCTGCAGAATCATATTTTATACAACATAATATATCTGAAATAGATGTAGTTACCCAGAAATTCAATATTCATAACCCCATTGAAGCTCTCTATACAATGAAAATAAGAATATCCGGTCAATCTTACCATCTTTTTCCATTGCTACTTGCCTCAATTTCATTGCTTTCAATTCCTGCTTTTAGTCTGTATAGTTGGAAATGGGCAGATGATTTCGAAATGAGCAATCTGATAAATCAATACGATGGTATTTTTAATTACCTCATCACCCGATACCTTACCTGGGACGGGCGTTTTGCAAGCCTCAATGCCCTGGTGCAAACAATACTCATGCACTACGCCGGAGCCAAATTGAGTGTTTTTGTATGGGGAATATCATTCATTGCGTCTTCCTATTATGTTTACAAACTTCTCTATGCAAAGTACAGACAGCAAATTGTATTGAAATTGAATGTTTTTTTAGGGGTTTCATTGATAGCAGCCACTTTGTGGTTAGGTATGTTTTATGTTTTGGCTCAGGTCATATACTGGCAGACCGGAGGTGTGTATTCATTTGCATTGCTTACTGGGTTGGTCTGGATATATTTTCACTCTACCCTGAACCAAAATTCTAGAACACTCCCCAAAATATTGTTCTTCATTCTCAGCATTTTTGCCGGAACCGCTTCGCACAACCTAACCATTGCTCTTATGGCATGTTTCACTATCGACATGTTCACGCATTATTGGACTAAGAATGCAAACAAAAGTCTGTATACAGGATTTATAGGACTCATGCTGGGTGCGTTTATTGTTTTCTTATCTCCGGGCAATTACAAACGTTTAGGTTTGTATTCCAATACCATGAGTTTCGGCATCACCGATATAGCAAATAATTTACTCTTTCTACTTGGCAGATATTTCTATTTTTCGATGCCGGTTTTAGCTTTTGCAGTATTAGGGGGCATTGCACTGTTTTATCTATTGAACAACGAATACAAAAGTGAAAAATGGGACTTTATATGGTACTTAAACAGATTCAGATGGCTGATAGTGGCATTGTCTACTTTGGTCATATTTCTGGCTGCTCCATTTCTGGCCGAACCTCGTACTTCAGTATTTTTTATGGCATTCTTGTACCTGTTTGTTGCCGACAACACTTTGTATTTTTTTCCAAAAATTAAAAGCAAGTGGCTCGTAATACAAAGGATTAAAAGCCATTGGGTGCTTTTTGCTGTATTTTCTATTCACTTGGCTATTGCAGGCCATCAGTTTTACAAAGCAACCCGCGTAAATCCAAAATTCGCGCAAAGGTTCGAACAATTGGAACTTGCACGCAATACCAATACCGACCTTGAAATATCGCCCATAAATCCAAGTCATGTGCCTTTTATTCTTCAATTCAATGATATCAATGAAAATAAAGATTTTTGGGTAAATCAGCAGATGGCAAAATTCTACGGTTTGCATTCGGTGAAACTTACTTATACCATTCAAAAAAAATAGCTGTTATGAATGTCCCATTCAATAAACCCTACCTTACTGGAAAAGAAGCACATTATATATACGAAGCCGTATACACATACGGCCATATTTCGGGCAATGGTGCATTTACAAAGCGGGTACAAAATTTCTTTGAGGAAAAATATGGTTTCAGGAAGACTTTAATGACCACTAGTTGTACCGATGCATTGGAAATGAGTGCCATGCTTCTGAATATACAGGCCGGCGACGAGGTGATCATGCCTTCATTCACTTTTGTTTCCACTGCCAATGCTTTTGTACGCCAAGGGGCGCATATCGTTTTTGCCGATAGTCGTACCGACCATCCGGGAATGGATGAACAAAAAATAGAAGCACTCATCACCCCAAAAACAAAAGCAATTGTGGAGTTGGCTCGCAAATACAACATATATGTAGTAGAAGATGCTGCGCAAGCCATAGACTCATATTACAAAGGCCGCCCACTGGGCGGCATAGGTCATCTGGCTGCATTCTCATTTCACGAAACCAAAAACATACAATCGGGCGAAGGCGGACTATTGGTCATAAATGAAGAAAAATTCATACACAGGGCTGAGATTATATGGGAAAAAGGCACCAACAGAGCCGCTTTCTTCAGGGGTGAGGTTAACAAATACGGCTGGGTAGATGTGGGGTCCTCCTTCCTGCCATCAGATATCCTCGCTGCTTTCTTGTACGCTCAGCTTGAAAACATAGAAGACATTCAGCACAAACGACTACAGATATGGAACCAATATTATGCTGGCTTGCTTCCATTGGAGGAAAAAGGGATATGCAAACTCCCAAAAATACCGGAATATGCCTCAAACAATGCACATATGTTTTATTTGATATGCAACTCACTAGACAAGCGCACACGCCTCATTAAACATTTGAAGGAAAATGGCATATATGCAGTCTTTCATTACCTTTCCTTACACAAATCGGACTACTACCTGAGCAAGCACTATGGCAGACAGCTACCCCTGAGCGACTTGTTTGAAGAAACTCTGCTGAGACTCCCTATGTATTATGAACTTACACCCATAGATACGGATAGCATAATAGAATGCATCATTCAGTTTTATAAAAAATTGTAGTTTCAGCTAAAACCAACAAACGAAAATGCCAAACACAAACAATCCTTTGGTGTCGGTTCTCATGACGGTATATAACCGCGAAAAATACATAGCCGAAGCCATTGAAAGTGTTATAAATAGCAGCTATACAAACTGGGAACTCATAGTCGTGGATGATCGTAGTACCGACCGTAGCGTTGAAATAGCTCGTAAGTATGAAGCCACCGACAGCAGAATAAAAGTATATATCAATGAGAAAAATCTGGGCGATTACCCAAACCGCAATAAAGCGGCAAGCTATGCCACCGGGAAATACATCAAATACCTCGATTCCGACGATCTGATATACTGGTATGGCTTGCAAACTATGGTGGAAGACATGGAAATGTGCCCAGATGCCTGTATGGGCTTATCGTCTGCCAATTTTATCACCAAGCTGAAATATCCCGTATTGCTCACACCAACAGAGGCGTATAAGTACCATTTCTTTACACGGGGCTTTTTGTATACCGGACCTACAGGAGCCATCTATAGAACAGATTACTTCAGAAAAACAGGCGGGTTTCAGGTAGATTATGCAGTGGCGGCAGATTTTGGTTTCAACATCAAGGCGGCATTGTATGCCCCCATTGTGGTATTCCAGGCAGATTTATTCTGGTGGCGGCAGCATGATGAACAGGAAATCAAAAAGCACGAAAACAAGTATTTACAGCTAAATCATAAAATACACCGGGAGCTAGTATTTGAAAACCAAACGATACCCGACAAGGACAGATTGCGAATAAAAAGAAACTACCAAACCATTTATGCCAGAAAAGCCATAAAAGCTTTCTTCAAACTGAACTTTAAACAATCTGCGTATATCGTAGAGATAGGTAAGCTATCCCTCACTGATTTCTTCTGGGCAATTATGCCAAATGCCATCCGCAATGGTTTTTAAATACTTACTTTACATTTCTGAAATTAATTTTGAATTCACGTTTCGTTCAAAATTATTCCGTGCAAGTATCCTGAAATTCAATACCATCCCAAATATCAGTAAAATGTGATTGATTGTATAAATCAGATTAATTTTGTATTTTAGTCATAAATTTCTAAAAGATGGCCGAAGAAAGTTATATCGTATTTCCGAAGAATTATCTGGACAAACATCCAAAGATAGAGTTTGTCATGCAACCTGATGCTGTATACCGTGTGAAACAAGCCAAAAACAGATTGTATTTTGAACTAAACCCGGAGGTTACGGAATTTGAGTTTAAACTAACTCATCCCCTCACCGAGCAGCAATACAACAGGCTACAATATATCAACAAATCACATCTCAAAATTGAAACCCTCAATTACGATACATTTTATACCAGCATGGGAACATTTGCAATCATTAGCGCATTTACAGCATTAATCATTTCAGGTTTGGTGGTTTGGGCTAACAACAATAAAACCGGACGAGTTTATACCGAAGATGGGGAATACAAGCTTAAAGACAAATCTGGTAAAATCATTCGCCGTCGTCCAGATGTATCGTATATTTCATTCAAACAAGTTGCAGAAGATGAACAAAATTCGTGGCAAAAAAAATTTATTGAAGTACCGCCTATGTTGGCCATTGAAATAGTTTCGTCGGAAGTGAGCTTACAAAAGGAACTCAATAAAATGCGTGACATCTGGATGGCCAATGGTACTCAATTGGGCATTGTAATATTTCCGCATAAGCAAAAATATTTTGTATTTGAAAACCAAAATTATACTGAATACCTCTTAACCCAAGTTTTTACCTATCCCCTATTACCCGGATACGAAGGTAATTTCAATCACTTTAGCGAAACAAAATAGCTTGCAAGCACAGAATGTCGCCAAAAATACTCTTTGTCCTCGAAAACTTTTTCCCGGCGCACCGTGCTGGTACCGAGACGTATGTACTCAACTTGGCTAAGGGACTTATTGAAAAGGGCTGGCAAGTATCAGTGGCCATAGCCTCGATAGGCAAAGATTCAGAAAAATATGAGTACGAGGGAATATTGGTATATGCATTGAGTGTTCCTGCTAAAATAGGCCCCAAAGAAATGAATGGCCTGCAGCCACCTTCCAACGCCAATGAGTTTAGAGAAACTCTTAAACGCGTGCAACCGGAAATAGTTCACTTTCACTCATTCTCGCGTTCATTTACACATTATCACCTGAAAGCAGCCAATGAGAGCGACGCCAAGGTAGTTTTCACTGCACATTTGGGCGGAATATTCTGTGCCAGGGGCGATATGCAAAAATTCGGGATGAACAGATGCAATGGTAAAATATCGAAACTAACTTGTGCTGCCTGCTATGCTTCGCAGAAACACGGGAAAATAAAATCGTATATGGGCGCCTTAGCTACATTTTTACCCATAAAAAACAAGCGACCGGCACTCAATCTGATTCCCAACAAGATACAAAGCATGCAATATTTGTCAAAATACGCAAACTGTAGTATAGCCATAGCCGCATGGATAGCAGATGTGTATAAAACATTTTGCACCTGCACTCCGTGCTAAAACCAAAGAGAGAATCCAACTTGGATTTGTTGGTCGTATGAATCCGTCCAAAGGCTTTTCCATATTGCTGGAAGCATTGGAAAGAAGCAAAACCAGCCATGCATTCGATTTGCATGTGGTTACCATACAAGATACTACTGAGTTAGAATACTATACCGGCATGAAGAATAAATTCAAAACACTGGGATACCAACTTTGGCTCGAAAATATAGATTCTATCTCTTTGAGCAAAGAAATGGATACATGGGATATCTTCATATTACCCTCAAAACATGAAGTGGCCCCATTGACCATTCTCGAAGCCTTTGCCAAAGGAATCCCGGTGGTGGGCTCAGACTATCCGGCCATTGCAGAAATGATTGACGATGGACAAACCGGGCTTTTATTTATAAACGGCTCAGTTACAGATTTGCAAGAAAAGCTCATTTACATCAGTAAAAACAGAGATATCATAGATTTTTGGGCAAAAAATATAAAACCTGTAAAAGACATAGTCACCCTGGTAAACGAACATCTCCGATTGTACCAAAACCTATAATCGCGAATTACTGTGCTGCTACCCTAGCCTTCTTGCATTATGGTAGTCTTGCAAAAAATCGCTATATTTTGTAAATTTGTACAAATTCATGAAACCATGGCAAGCATCACCCATATATCGCAACTCAACCCCGATGCCAATTATACTTACGCCGACTACCTCACATGGAAGCTTGAGCATGCTGTTGAAATCATCAAAGGGAAAGTGCTAAAAATGTCGCCGGCACCTAAAACCAGGCATCAGCGAATATCTAGAAATTTGAATAGTTTTTTCTTAACTTTTTTCCATAAGCATAGCTGTGAATATTTTTATGCACCATTCGACGTACGTTTGTACGATCGCAAGAAATCGGTGAAAGCCAACAAAGATATTCATACCGTTGTACAGCCCGACCTATGCATCATATGCGATAAATCCAAAATAGACGAAAACGGATGCCTGGGCGCCCCTGACCTCATCGTTGAAATTCTTTCCAAAGGCAATTCACGCAAAGAAAAGTATTGGATTGCCGACCCCGATCACCAAACCGTTCACGTCTTTAGTCTGGATGAAAATTTCAAATACAAGCTTTCTAAAATTTATATGCGTGAAGATATGTTGCATTCGGTCATTTTCACCGATATGCAGATAGACTTGCAGCAAGTATTTCCCGAAGAGGAAGAGGAAGAATCTTTTTAAGGATTTTCAAAGATTTAAATTGACTTGGGACTTTTACTTGATCCAGCCCCCAATCAACAATTTTCACAAAAAATTTGCATTTTGAGTATGGAAATATTATCTTTGCTAAGTAGAAAGGGACCTGCCTAACCAAGGCAGGCTCTTTCTTTTTTAATACAATCTAAAGTAATTAACAAAAATTTTAACAGATGGCAAATATTGTTTATCTGACGGAAGAAGGTTTGCAAAAACTGAAAGACGATTTAGATGTGATGCTCACGGAGCGTCCTGTCATATCGCAACAGATTGCAGATGCAAGAGACAAAGGCGATTTATCTGAGAATGCCGAGTATGATGCGGCCAAAGAAGCTCAAGGTATGCTCGAAATGAAAATTGCCAAATTGCAGGACATCATTCGCAATGCCCGCATCATTGACGAATCGAAGTTGGATACCAGCACCGTGCAATTGCTGAATACCATCAGGCTCAAAAACCTGAAGACTGGCAAAGATGTAATTTACACGTTAGTACCTGAAAGTGAGGCCGATATAAAAGCCGGCCGCATATTGGTGAACATCAATATCCCTGCCGGTAACATCAATTTTGAAATTTTGGAAATTACGGTTTAACACGCTTTGCTTTATGGCTTCCATATTTTCAAGAATAGTATCTGGCGAAATACCTGCCTGGAAAATTACCGAAAACGAAGAGTTTCTGGCTTTTTTCGATGTTTTTCCTATAGCCAAAGGTCATGCGCTGGTGGTTCCTAAACAAGAAATTGACTATATATTCGACATGGACGACGCCCAACTCTCTCGCATGCATTTGTTTGCCAAGAAAGTAGCCAATGCAATGAAACCCGTATTCCCATGTGTAAAAATAGGTATAGCTGTTATTGGGCTCGAAGTTCCTCACGCACATATTCACTTAGTACCTATGAATGGTATCCAAGACATGAATTTTCAGAACCCCAGGCTTAAATTCTCTGACGAAGAATATAAGGCGATGATAGATAGTGTGCAAAAGCATTTGTAGTGCTTTTGTGTCTTAAAAAAATATCCCGGAAGTAACACACTCCCGGGATATTTCATTTTCAGTATAGCTGTATTATCTGGATGCTTTTACCAATCGTCCGTTTTTCTCCTGTACCGGACGTGCATTCAAATTCATTATCTGGTGTATAGCGTCAATCTGAGCTTTTGATGCGCCCAACGAGGTTTTTAGTACTATCCAGCGTACACCTTCTGAGCATGGCGGTGTGGTGAGCGAACCATCATATGTATAATAAGCCAAATCGGCGGGAAGCATATTAAAAGCATTGAAACTTACAGCTTTCTCAACAGTTTTATCTGCTTCTTTTGGCAAAGCATCCCAAAAAGCCTGAAGCAAAGCATTTTCTTGGCCTTCTTCAAACATCACACCAATAACTGCCAGATTGCCGGCCAGCGATTTGTGCACCAAGTGAATTTCGAGGGGATAAGATTTTCCCGCAATTGTATGCTCACTCGGTGTATGAAAATGAAATTGTACCAACTGATAGGCACTATCGCCAATATTGAGCCAGCTACCAGATGCATAATTGATTTGCACGGTATGTCCGTTGTTGAGCATAGGAAGATTGGTGAGCATTTCATAATTCAATATAAGTGCAGGCAAAAGGGTATCTACCACATCAACGGTAAGGTCTATTGGAGATTGGTGCCCATCGTCGCATGCAGCATAATCGCCGCTTATTTTGGCCCAGCTTGCTGGCCCGTTTTCACCTTTGTAATCCCAATGAGTAGCGTGTTCCTCATGGCTATTGCAAGCATTGAATATAAAAATAGTGCCAGATAGCATAGCCACTATGAGTAGTAAAATCCTATTTTTTTTCATACGTATCGGGTATTAAATTGCTCTAAAAATACACTTTTTTTTTGAAACTAGTAATGTAGTTAATTATTTTCAATACATTCATTTTAATGCTTATAGACTCATTTCTTCATTATCAATCTTCACTCAGCATTGCAGGTTTTATTCCAACTTTATGCATTGAAGTACAACTACAACAAGGTGAGTTTGCAGCTAATTGAATACGAAATTTGTTTAAATGCATTATTTGAAACAATTTTGAATGCAATTTACGAAATTTGTTAGGAGAATGACGTAATTTGTATTTGCTTCATTTTCCTGTATTTAGTTACATGATAAAATCCTGTATATGAAGCCTGAAGTAATAGTGCATACAATGATGAGCGTAAACGGGATGGTTGATGGGTATCCCTTCGATATACAAAAATACTACGACTACGCCGCACTGCTCGGGGCGGACGGTATATTGATAGGAAGCAATACTGCACGCCGGGGTATCGAAACATTTATAGATACCATTCATTACGAGCAGCCAGAAGATTGCATAAAACCAACCGGAAAATCCAACAAACCTATTTGGTTTTTGGCTGATTCAAGGGGACAATTGATAAACCTGTTGCATGTGCTGCGCAAATCGCAATATGCCAGTGATATAGTAGTTATTATTACAGAGTCAACCCCGCATGCGTATACCAATTACCTGCGTACCCGCAATTACGATACCATATTGGCTGGTGCAAATCGCATAGATTTTAAACTTGCATTGCCTTTAATAAAAGAAAGATATAAAATAAAACGAATACGTACAGATAGTGGCGGACTGTTGAACAATCATCTGATTGGTAGATCCTTGGTAGATGAACTCAGCATATTGCTTGCCCCTTCACTTGTTAGGGAATACGACGATTCAAGTATGCGCCAGTTTATGCCATGGCAACACAATACAGCTCTTCAACTTATTAACTCTAACGATGCAGGTGAAGGGTATATTTGGCTCAGATACAAAGTATTGTCTTAGTTTTTAATTTACTGGATACACAAAATAATATTTGATGGTAATAAATCGTTCAATGATGATAAAAGGGTTTGTAATTTCTAAATCAATACAAATGTTATCTGTTTATAGGTTTAGTGGTATACTGGCCATTGTCATATTAATTGGTTTGATGCTTTCATCTGGGGCTATGATGGCTCAAGAAAACGATAATCAACTTGCTTTTCAGTATTTTCAAGAAAAAGACTTCCTAAAGGCTGCTGAATATTTCGACCGACTTTTTACCCAAACAGGTTCAAAAATATATTTCGACTACTACTATCGTTGCCTCATGGAAATGAACCAACTGGAGGAAGCTGAGAAGGAAATAAAGAAGCAATATAAAAAAAATAAAAGTGAAATCACTTATCTGGTAGATTTGGGATATTTATACAAACGAAAAAACGATTTTAAACAGTCTATTGAATACTATGAAGAAGCACTAAAAAACTCACTCAACAATGTGCAAGCTGTAAATAAAGTTGGCTCAGCTTTCATCAGCAAATCTGAATTTGATTATGCAGAACGATTGTATCTGGAGGCCCGCGACAGATTGCCCGGCATGACATTCAGGTATGAGCTTGCCAATGTATATATCTCGCAGCGCAATTACCCCAAAATGGTAAACGAATACTTAGAACTTATATTAGAAAAACCCGAAGAAATAAAACCTATACAAGATCGCCTGTTATATTTTGTATCCAACGACAGAGATAGTTCTTTCTTTCCAATACTTGAGCTTGCACTCCTTCGCAAATCGCAGAACTTTAGTAGCACTACCATTTTCCCTGAAATGCTTATTTGGCTTTATATTCAGCAAAAAGACTTTGGTAAGGCTCTTATTCAGGCTCGCGCAATTGACAAAAGAAAATTAAATGATGGTGTGCAAGTATTGAGTCTGGCGCGACTGGCATCCGAGAATGGCGATTATGAAAACGCCCTCATTGGGTTTAATTATGTTATAAACCTCAAAAGCAGTCTTTATACCGATGCAATGCTTGATTTGCTCACCGTCAATTATAAGCAGATAGAAGAGGGAACCATCACAAATCAAGAATCGATAAGCCAAATAGAACAAAATTTTCAACATGTAGCCGCTGAGTTCGGCCTATCGCCCACTACCCTGCGCATAATTCGCAATTGGGCACACCTAAAAGCATTTTACCTCAATAAACCAAACGAGGCAATTGATATTCTCAACACTGCTATAGCCATTTCCGGCATTCCTTTCGATCATCTGGCTAACCTGAAAATGGAAAAAGCAGATATCTTGCTTTTTCAAGGAAATACGTGGGATGCTGCACTTCTATACGGACAAGTGGAACTGGAAAACGAACAAAATCCTACAGGGCATGAAGCCCGATTCAGAAAAGCCCGCCTTGCATACTACTCTGGCAATTTCAATTGGGCAAAGGCTCAGCTATCTGTACTTAAAGCCAGTACCTCTAAACTTATAGCCAACGATGCATGTGAGCTTTCTGCTCTTATTGTCGATAATCTGGTAGAAGAAGATACCTTTTCGTTGGCATTAGGGATGTTTGCACGAGCGGACATGCTTGTGATGCAAAAACAAGATTCATTGGCAAACCTGAGCCTCGATTCAATTATTTCGGACTTTGCAACCAATACTATACTTGATGATGTCTACTATAAAAAAGCACAAATAGCTGAAACCAATGGTGAGTATCAAGTTGCATTTGATATGTTTAGTAAGGTAACCGAAATCGCACCTTGGGATATTCTCGCTGATAACGCCATTTTCAGGATGGCTGAAATTGCTCGTATTCATTTAGGCAGATTAGAGGAGGCATCTGAGCTGTATAAAAAAATTATTACCGATTATTCTGATAGTATTTTTATGACAGATGCTCGAAAACAATACAGGATGCTTCGCGGGGATATTAACTAGCACTTGATTTAAAAAGATTCGATTTTTATAAACCAAGATATTATCAAAACTAATTCACTTAGCTTCCATGAAACGATTATTCCTAATTTACCTTATCTTAGTTGCTTTTATCTTTGAGGCAAATGCACAATCTGAGGGCGACTTCCGAACCAGACAATCGGGCAATTATTCCCTAAATACTACTTGGCAAATTTACTCATCGGGAAGTTGGGTCAATGCTGGGTCTGGAGTTATCCCAAACACTTCAGACCATAATGTAACCATTTTAAGCAATCATGCGGTAACATTAAACGGAAATTATACAATCAAGCAACTCGTTATTGAATCAAATGGAGAATTAAATTTCCTAAACGACAATTCCAGAACCCTTACACTCATCTCAGACCTGGTTGTTGAAGCAAACGGTCTTATTCAGCCAAGTATTACGCCTTCAGGTGCAAACAGAACCTGCACCATAGTAATTGGTGGAAACGCGCTCATTGACGGGATTACCGATGCAATAAACTACTCCGCCAGCTACGAAAGCAGGCTTTTTTTTACGTTTAATGGTGGAGCCGACAATACTCTTTCGGGTAGTGGAACAATTGGTTTGTATGACCTCACCATAAACAAGGGTTCAGATACTACATCTACACTTTCCGTAAATACTACAATTAATCTGAGTGCGGCTAACGCAACTGACGAACAAAGACTCACACTATCAAATGGTACCCTCAAACTGAATGCAGCTAACGCTTGGATACCCTATGCTGATAATAATAAAACATACAATAAGCAATACAGTAACATTTGGGCATGTACGTATAGATGCCGGCCAATTAGGAACTTCCTCCTCTGCTACATTTACTGAGTCTTTAATTATGAATGGCAGTAACTTATCTTTAGGTAATAATCTGAGGATAAATAAAGAAATGCACATAACCAATGCTGTAATAAATGCCGGAGGATCCTTTTCTTTGCAAGAAACCTCAATTACCGATAATTCTATAACTAATTCTGTATTAACCTTTCCTACAGGTTTCGACATTGAATCAAAACTTATATTTTATTCAGGTACCCTCAACTCAGGAGCTTTTTTCCAAATCGACGGCAATAGTACAGGCGAAAAAGGTGAATTTATCATCCACGATGGTACAATTAATGTTGGTGATGGGAATGACTACTTGGAAGTAACATACAATGGGAAATATACCCAATACAGCGGTGAGGTATACGTATATGGCAGATTTGCAACCGAAGACAATGCAACTACACCAGCAATTGTAAACATCTCAGGTGGAAATATATATATTGATTCGCAAAAAAACACCAATCTGGCAAATAATGTTTCACAATTTTATATTTCCACCAACACGCCTATCAATTTCACAGGAGGGCATTTATGGTTCATCAATCCACATGCAGACAAGTCAAGCACAAACATTAGAGCCTTTTACATTCAAGGCACTACAGGCACACGCAATTTTATAGGCTCAACCATACATTTTGGAGATGGAATTGATACCAAGAATGGCGATGATACATATCCTGGATTTTGTGTCAGGGTTGAAAGCGATATTACACTCGATAATATAATAATTGATAATCCACATGGGATTCGAAGGTTTGTTTATCTAAATGGTGCAGATCTGACTGTAAACAACCTTACATTAACAAATCCGAACGACACGCTTAGTATAAATGGTCGCATATTGAAAATAAATGAGCATATAACCAATCACGGCGTTATATCTGGTGCTGTGGCAGCAAGCAAGCTGCATTTTACCGGATCAATGGGGCAAAACATAACAGGTAGTGGAACTATCAGTGGAAAATTTAGTGAAGTCAGTTTCAATAACACATCTACATCTGGGGTGAATATTGATTTTGCATTGAACGCTGATGTGGTTGCCATTCTTGATGGCATTGTGCACAACACCCAAGAAATAAAGGTATCAGGCACGTCTGTTACCAGCCTCACAGGTGGTTCGGCCACCGAATACTTCACAGGGCCCATTACTCGTACATTTCCACCCAACTTATCAAATGCTACTTACGCTTTCCCGGTAGGCGAATCATCCTACCAATTATTTGAATTAGTAGGAATTAGCAGAACCGATACTTTAGGCAATACAGGTACTATTACCATAGACTTAAACGAAGGTATAACTACCGGTGTGGGAGGTGATGGTGTGCGAGATCCCATAAACTCTACAGATGTATACTGGCAAATCACTACTTCTATGGGAGCACGTGCAAGCTATAATATAGATAAAATAAGACTAACCGAAAATTATAGTTATCCGCCATTGCGCGTACTTGCTATGGCCACCGATGCACACATAGGGGGTACCTATTACGGTATTGGTGGTACGTATGATTCCGGTTCTTCTACTACCCTATCCGATCTTTTCAATGAAACCAATCTCACTCCTTCCGGCACAGGCTATATTATTATTGCAGAAATAGAACCCCTCAATGGTACATATACCGTAGGGGCTACCGGCGATTTCTTTAACCTTACTGCTGTTTCCGATATTTTACGTGAGAAAATTGTTGACGATTATGTAAAATTTGAACTACAAGCTGATTATGACCCAAATACCGAAACTTTACCTATTGTTTTTGATGTGGTGAGTACTTCTCTTCCGGAATATTTTGTTACTATTAGACCCGGCGTGTCCGGTATCGTTGCTGCTCTTGCCGGAAATCCGAATGAGTCTGTTATTCAATTGAAGGGGGTACAGAAATTAGTTTTTGACGGGCGAGTTGGCGGGATTGGTGCAGCCGATTTGACTATTGCCAACACCAATAACATTGACGCCGGCCCTGTGTTCGAATTTTCGAACGATGCCTACACCGATACACTTAAATATATAAATATAGAAGGCGCCAATACCTCTTTACAATCTGGTATTATTGTTATTGCTAACGGCGTAACTGTGGGAAATGACAATATTGTAATAAGTAATTGTTTAATATCCGATTATTCAGGAAATTTACCTGTAAATGGCATCTATTCTTCTGCATCTGCTTCATTTACTAACAACAACATATACATTACAAATAATGAAATTTTTAATTTCTGGAACGCAGATACCAGCTCATGTGCCATATATGTAGGTAATAATACTTCAGATTGGACCATAACCGGAAATAAAATTTACCAAACCAATACACGCACACATACCGGAGATGGTGTTTACTGCGGCATTTGGGTTAACAACAACTCCGGTCAAAATTATATTATTTCCCAAAACGTCATTGGGTTTGCAGATGCAAGCGCGAACGGATATACTATTGTGGGTGGCGGTACACTTATTTTCAGAGGAATACGTGTTAATACCAATACATCTGGTTCTTCGCTCATAACATCCAATCAAATAGCAGGTATACAATTTTCTACAGGTTCTACGGCTACCGGGAACGGATATTTCAACGGCATTTTAGTTGAAAACGGTTTTTATACGGTTGGAGGCGGAATACTTGCCGGGAATAAAATTGGTACTTCTGGCGCATTTGCAGACTATTCAATCCAGATTACACAATTGGCCGGAGGTGCCGGATATATTCAGCCTATTTATGTTACTTCTGCCAATACCGTAAATATTTCTTACAATCAAATCGGAAGTATTCGAACTATTGGTAATTTCAATACAATAATGTTCCCCATTAGGCTTTATAATACATCTACAAGTGCGCTTCATACAGTTGCCAACAATATCATAGGTAGCCAAACTACTGCAAACAGTATTCTTATGGGCGATGCATCCTATACCACCACATATGTCCGATTTGTCGGAATTCACAACGATGCTTCTGCCACACCGGGTATTACAAACAATACTATAGCAAACATTACATTATCCAACATAAATAATAGCGGGAACTATTATTTGCAAGGTATCTTTCAAGA
>JFJP01020479.1_pt1 | contig 17778 bp, 11 predicted proteins | sample 431651 | NCBI WGS metagenome assembly JFJP01 (sample SAMN02602958, study PRJNA72255) | Microbial mat metagenome, whole genome shotgun sequencing project. | biome: fresh water; feature: sink hole; material: water; isolation source: purple microbial (photo- and chemosynthetic) mats found in...
TTGGCTCCCCGGGGAGGATTCGAACCTCCGACCAATTGATTAACAGTCAACTGCTCTACCACTGAGCTACCAGGGAATGCTCGTCAACGGGGCGGGGATGTTGCTGGCGGACTCGGATAGTCAAGGCCAGTCCCGGGTCGCAGGTCCGGCTCGGCCCCAGGCCAACACGCACTGCCACTGCATGCGACGGTGGTTATTGTAAATGGTTAAACGTATACTTTATGACAAAGCACGGTGGGGCAAGGGGCGCGTTGCAGAGGTCTTGCGGCGCCTCGGCTGGCGGCAGGCTGATGCGTCACGGAGACCGCTCATGCCTGCCAGCCGACCCAACGCCGCCTCGCTCGCCCGTAAACCCGGACCACTCGGGGCGATCACCGAACGCGGCTCGCGTCAGAGCGGCATCGTGCTGGGCGGGCTGGGCAGCGGCGGGGTCGAGATCTGGCCCGATGGCCGGCTCTACCAGTGGATGTTCCCCAACGCCGCACCGTGGAGCGGCTGGCACGGCCACGTGATGAAGGCGGGGCCGGGCGATGCGCCGCAACCGGCACCCGGCGATGCCGACTTCCTCGTGCGCGTGGCACGCAAGGGCAAGCGGCCGCAGTACCGCTGGCTGTTCGCAGGCAACGGCTTCGCCCTGACCACGGCCTCGCACTTCTGGCGCGTGCACAAGTACTTCTTCATCCGCGCCTTCCCTGAGATCGAATACCGCGCCGAGTACCCCTTCGCCCACCTCGCCTTCCGCGATCCCGACTTCCCGGTCGAGGTGAAGCTGACGGCGTGGACACCGTCGATCCCGCACGAGGTCAAGGACAGTTCGCTGCCCGGTTGCTGCTTCGACGTGCAGGTGGTCAACCGCTGCAAGGAAGCCGTCGAGGTGTCGATCGTGTGGCAGTTCGCCAACGTTGCAGGCTTCGCCGTCGAGGGGAACACGCAAGAGCACACGGTGACCAGCGATGGCAACCTCACTGCGGTGACGATGCGCGGCGGCCTCAACCAGCCGGAGCACAACACCAGCGGTGACCTGACCATCTGGAACCGCCGTCATGGCCGCCAGCAGTGCGATGCGATCGCGTGCAATCCGTACATGCAGAACCTGGTGTGGTCGCTGCACCGCACCGGCCACCTGCACGGTCCGCTGCTGCCCGAGCGGCTGACCAACGAGGAGATCACCCGCGAGCTCAAGAGTTGGTCGCCGCCCAACAAGGGCTGGCTGTGCGTGCGCGAGAAGCTGGCCGCCGGTGCCACCACCGAGGCCAACTTCGGGCTGACCTGGAACTTCCCCAATCACACCCTCGCCGACGGCACGCGTGTCGGCCACCAGTACAGTTCCTGGTTCGCCGACTCGTTGACCAGCGCGCGCTATCTGGGCGCCGAGCGCGAGCGGTTGCTGGAGGCCTCGCAAGTGCTGCCGCGCGCGGTGCTCGATTCGACCCTGCCCGAGAGCCTGCGCCTGGCGATGCTCGACCAGCTCGGGACGGCGGTGAAGAACAGCCATTTCATCGCCGGTGGCCGCTTCGGGATCCAGGAGGGGCACGGCTGCTGCTCGTTCAATACGGTCGATGTCGATCATTACGCGTCCTACGCGCTGTCGCTGCTGCAGCCCGGCCTGCGTCGCGTAATCAACGATATGAACCAGGAGATGGCCCACCCTGACAACGGCAAGATGTACCACGGCCACGGCAAGTCGGTGCATGCGCGCCCGGCCGGCGGTGATGCGCACGGTGGCTACAGCCGCTGGGATGTGTGCTGCCAGTACGCCCTGGCGGTGTGGCGCGATGCGGCGTGGAGCGGCGACCGCCAGGCTATCGATCGGCACTATCCCAGCGTGCTGCGCGCGGTGAAGCTGATCGCATCGCTCGACTTCTACGGCATCGGCCTGCCCTATATCGAGGGCGGCATCACCTACGACCATTGGCACATGAAGGGCGCGGTCGGCTATCTTGCCGGCGTCTATCTCGCCAGCCTGCGCGCGGTCGAACGCATGGCCCGGCTGGTCGGCGATGCCGAATCTGCGGCCTGGGCGCACGCGGCCTTCGCCAGGGGCCTGGCCGGTTTCGAGAAGCATCTGTGGAACGGCCGCCAGTACTGCCTGTTCTACGGCCGGCGCCCGAAGGGCTGGAAGCCGGGCGATGATCCGCGCGGCGAACCCAAGCATTTCGAGGCTGTCCGCCCGCCTGAGGAATGCTGCGCCGGATCGGCCTGCGCGCGCGCCGACGCCTTCATCGAGATCGGCGACACCGGGACGATGACCGACCTGCTCAACGGCGACGCCACCGCCCGGATGATGGGGCTGGGGTCGATGCTCGATGTGAAACGGGTCAACCGCTACCTCGACCAGGTCCTGGAGCGCAACGTCCAGGAGGAGAACGATTGTCTGGTCAACGGCAGCTATCCCGACGACCACTTCCTCGACGAGTGGCCATTCATGCAGTGGCAGACGCCGTGGACCGGCACTGAATACTTCTTCGCCGCCCAACTCTACGCCATGGGCCGGACGAAGGACGGCGATCACATCATCGACCTGGTGCATCGCCGCCACGACCGTGACGGGATGCGTTTCGACCAGGCCGAGTGCAACAACCACTACGCCCGGCCGCTGTCGATCTGGGGCGCCTACGTCGCGCGCGTCGGCCTGGAGATCGATGCGCTCGATGGCCTGCTCGGCATCGTGCCACCGGACGGCAAGGCCTATGCCGGCGTGCTGGCGACCGGCACCGCGATCGGCCGCATCGAGCATCGTCCCGGCGCGTCCCTGCGCATCACCGTCGAGCGTGGCGTCCAGGCCATCCGCACCCTGCGCCTCGGCGCCGTGCGCAAGGAGCCGAAGCGCCTCATGGTCCGGCTGGGGAAGACCACGGTGCCGTGCGCTGTGACCTGGGCCGCGGGCATCGCCACCGTCGCGCTCGGCTCGGCGGTCGAGATCGTGCCCGGCACCGCGCTGGAGGTCAGGCTGGCCTGATCGCGGCCAGGGCGGCGCGCAGCGCCGCGCCGATGACCGGCTTGGACACCACCTGGTCCATGCCGGCGATGGTGCAGGCGATCCGCTCATCGGACATCGCCGAGGCGGTGAGGGCGATGATCGGGATGCGCGCCTCGCCGATGGGTTCCAGTGCACGGATCGCCCGCGTCGCTTCCAGGCCGTCCATCTCCGGCATCTGCACATCCATGATCACGGCATCGAAGCGGGCGCGGCGGAAGGCTGCCACGGCCTCGATGCCGTTCGCCGCCAGCTCGACCTGATGCCCATCGCGCGCCAGCAGGGCCAGCACCACGCGCTGATTGACCGGATTGTCCTCGGCGACCAGCAGGCGCAGGGGAACCACGGTCACGGCTGCGATCTCGCCAGAGGAGCGGGTTTCGGCTGATGCACGCATCTCCTCTTCCGTCGCAGCGGGCAGCTCGACGGTGAAGGTGCTGCCCTGACCCAGGGTGCTGTGTAGGCTGATGTCGCCACCCATCGCCTGCGCCAGGTGCCGGCTGATCGCCAAGCCCAGGCCCGAGCCGCCGAAGCGCCGGGTGGCCGATGCATCGACCTGCGAAAAGCGCTGGAACAGGCGGGCCTGCTGCTCGGGCGCGATGCCGATGCCCGTGTCGGTGACGGCGAAGGCGATGCGACCGGATGCCGTCCGATGGATGCCGACCACGACGTTGCCGGAGAGGGTGAACTTCACGGCGTTGCCGACCAGGTTGAACAGGACCTGGCGCAGACGGCCGGCATCGGCCAGCACGCCGGGGGGCGCGTCGCCAGCGACCTCGACGCGCAGATCCAGGCCCTTGCCCTGGGCCTGCGGCGACAGCACCGTCACCACATCGCGGACGACGCGGCGGGCCTCGACCGGCGCCACTTCCAGTTCGAGGCGTCCGGCCTCGATGCGCGACCAGTCGAGGATGTCATTGAGGATGGCGAGCAGGGCCCGGCCGCTGTCCTGGACCGAGACCAGCATCTCGCGCTGCTGCTCATCCAGCCGAGTGCCCAGCAGCACATCGGTGAGCCCGATCACGCCGTTCATCGGCGTGCGGATCTCGTGGCTCATGGTGGCAAGGAATTCGCTCTTGGCGTGCCCGGCAGCCTCGGCCTGCTCCTTGGCGCGATGCAGGGCGGTGATGTCGCTGAACGAGGTCACTACCGAGCCAGCGCGGCCATCCGGCAGCAGGCTCACCGGCTGGGCGTTGATCAGGATCCAACGCTGGTCCCCTTCGCCTGTGCCGACGCCCATGACGACGCCGCGCACCGGCCGTCCGCTACGCATCGCCACCATCGCCGGATGCTGATCGCCAGGAAAGGGTCTCCCGTCGGGATGCACTGCACGCCAGCTCGGATCAAGCGACGAGCGGCCCATCAACTGGTCGGCGCTGAGGCCGAGGATGCGCTCTGCGGCGGGATTGCAGGACACGATGACACCATCGGCCCGCTGCTCGACGATGCCCTCATCCATCGCCGCCAGCAATGCCTGGAGCCGTTCTTCATCGCGCCGCACCACCACCAGCCTATCTTCAAGCTGGCGGCTGCGCAGGCGCAGATCGAGCAGCAATTCGGCCTGGCGGGCAAGCTGCTGGAGCTGGCGCAGGCGGGAGGCGTCCAGCGTGCGTGCACGGCTGTCGATCACGCACAGGGTCCCGACCGGCAACCGGTCGGGACCGACGCGCAACGGTACACCGGCATAGAAGACCACGCGCGGCCCGCCGCAGACCAGCGGGTTGTCGGCGAAGCGTGGATCGCTGAGCGCATCCTCGACGACCAGTGGTTGGTCAGGGGTGAGGATGGCATGCGCGCAGAAGGCGACCGGACGCGGCGTCTCGGTGGCATCAAGACCATGGCGCGCCTTGAACCACTGGCGCTGGGCATCGACCAGGCTGATCAGCGCGACCGGCATGTCCGCGATGGCGGCGGCGAGCTCGACCAGCCCGTCGAATTCCGGCTCGGCCGGGGTGTCGAGCACCCCGCAGCGCGCCAGGATGGCGAGACGTTCTGCTTCACGAGGATGGGTCTGGGGTTCGAGCACGGTCTCGGCTCAGTGTAGCCCGTCCATCCAGGTAGTGTCAACGGCCGATTTACCAGCCCAGATCAGATCTGCTGGTCCACCACCTCGGTATCGCATTTGTCGGGATCAGCGCCCGCAGGAGGCGGCTTCGGCGCCTGCGGCCGAGGATTCAGGACGACCGCCCCGCGCGCCGGCGGGGTCTGCTCCTTGGGCTGCAGTGCCGAGGCCCGCCTGATGATGCGCGATTCCGGTTCGGGGGTCCAACCGAAGGGTGAGATCCCGACCGTCGGACTGACCGCCGGCCGCAACGCCGACGACGAACTGCCGGCGACGGCCGGACGCGATGTCGGGCTGGCGGGGCGTCGCACGGCTGGTGCAGCAGGCGGTGCTGGCGCGGGTGGAGGGGCTGCGGCGGCGACACGCGGGATGCGCAGACGCGGTCCAGTCGCCTGGACCCAGGTCACCAGGGTCGAGAACTCGGCGTAGAGACATTCGACCAGCAGATGATCGAAGCCGGCGGTCGCGCCGACTCCGGCCTTGGCCAGGGCGGCAGCCTGCACCGTGACCGGGGCGTCGGCCAGATCAGCAGGGATGCGCTGGCGATGCAGTGACAGCCGGCAGGCAAGGTCGTGCAGCACGACCAGGGTCCGGGCCAACTGGCTGATGCGGAAGGCACGCTGTTCCGGCGTGGCGCCACGCAGGAAGGGCATGCGCTCGGGTTGCGCCAGGGCCGCTTCCAGCACATCGATCACCAGTTCGTGCCCGTGACCGTCCTGGCCAAGCAGGTAATCGACGAAGAACGAGCGGAAGAAGCCGTTGCGCACCACCGTCGTCGCCGGCCCTTCGCTGGGATCCGGAGTGACGATCCCCGGGCCCTCGGCAGGCGGTGGACCGCCCCAGGCGACCCCGGCCTGGCTGGGCAGCAGGGTGCGGCGCAGGCGTTCGACGCAGCCGCGCAGGGCGCCCTCCGACACCGGCATCCGGCCATGCCTGCCGAAGGCGAAGCCGTCCATCATCGCCAGGGCCCGCCAGGTCTCCATCACGCGGATCGCATCCAGCGTGATAGCCGGATCGATGCGACGCAGCAGTTGCCAGGTCGAGCGGTAGAAGGCCATCGCCACGATCTGCACCATCGCGACCGGCACGCCCGCCTCGGTGACGACGCGGGTCAGGGCGGTAAGCAGGGCTTCGCGCAGGGCGAGATCGGGACTGGTGGCCAGGGCCTTCCGGATCAGCGCGATCTGGCCGGCATAGGCCCCGGCATCGATCTCGGCCAGGGTGGCGCGCAGCCGCGCGTGCTCGATCGAGCCATCGACCATGCGCTCGCTGACCGAGGCCTCGGCATCGCGTACCATCTCGTCCATCGCTGCTCCTGGGGAAGGCGCAGCATGACCGCGCAAACCGCTCCGCCAAGGCCCCAGGGCTACAGGCGATGCCCGAGGACCAGGGCCAAGGTCGGCCCGTGGCCGCGCATCTGGCCGTCAACCCCATCCCAGGCCGGCGCGGCGGTGAAGTATTCGAAGGCCGCCGAGACGCCGAACTGCCAGCCGCGCGCGCTGGTCAGCAGAAGATCACCGCGCAGGCCCCAAGACCATACCTGGGCCTGATCGGATTGGCGGGTGCCACCGACGTAGCCGCGACCGAGTCCCGCCGCGGCGTAGGGCCCAAGCTCCAACTGCACGCTACCTGGCGACCAGTCGATGACGTCGCCGCTCAGCGGGCGCACGATAAGCTTGGGCAGCACGCCGAGACTGAGCGTCTCAAGCCGCGCATAGACGCCGCCATGCCCGGTTTGCGCCCCGCTGATCCGATCGACCTGGCCGACGTGGTCGTCGTAGGCCAGTTCGAGTCCAAGTCCCCAGCCGACCTCCCGCCCGGCCTTCCCCAGAACGTACTGGAAAGCGATGCGGTTGCCGTAATCGGTCGTGGATCGGACGGTGAGGTTACCGACATCGGCGTACTGCACCGGCGAGGCGACGCCGCCAAGCAGGCGCAGGTCTTGGAACCAGCTGCCATGCACGGCCAGGCCCGGCTCGGGGCGGCCGATGTCACCGGATACATCCAGCCCGGGTTCAGGCGAGACATCGAGGGCCGCGAGAGCGGCGCCTGCCAGGAGGAGGGCTGAGGTCTTCATGGGTATGCTACGCCTGGGATGCGGGTCGTGTTGGTTCAGCGGCGGTAGTAGTCGCGATACCACGCGACGAAACGCCGCACGCCCTCTTCTACCGTGGTCTGCGGACGGAAGCCGGTGGCGGCCTCCAGTTCTGAGACGTCGGCCGAGGTGGCCGGGACGTCGCCGGGCTGCATCGGCAGCAGGGTGCGCTCGGCCTTGCGGCCCAGGGCGGCCTCCAGCGCCTCGACATAGCGCATGAGCGGCACCGGATCGCTGTTGCCGATGTTGAAGACCCGCCAGGGGGCGCTGCTGCGCGCCGGATCGGGGTGATGCGCGTCCCATGCCGGATCGGCCGCTGCCGGCTGGGCGGAGATGCGCACGATGCCTTCGACGATGTCGTCGACAAAGGTGAAGTCGCGCACCATGTTGCCGTTGTTGTAGAGTTCGATCGGACGACCGGCGAGGATCGCGTCGGTGAACTTGAACAGCGCCATGTCGGGACGGCCCCACGGACCGTAGACGGTGAAGAAGCGCAGGCCGGTGCAGGGCAGGCGGAAGAGATGGGCGTAGCTGTGCGCCATCAGCTCGTTGGCCTTCTTGGTCGCGGCATAGAAGGTCATCGGATGACCGGCGCCGCGGTGCTCGGAGAACGGCATCGCCTGATCCAGGCCGTAGACCGACGAGGTGCTGGCATAGACCAGATGACCGCACCCGTTATGGCGGCAGCCTTCCAGGATGTTCATGAAGCCGACCAGGTTGGCTTCGACGTAGGCGTGTGGATTCTCGAGCGAATAGCGCACGCCGGCCTGGGCCGCGAGATGGATCACGGTGGCCGGACGGTGGCTGGCGAACAGCGCCTCCATCGCCGGCCGGTCGGCGAGGTCGGTCTTGCTGAAGGTGAAGCCCGGCCGCGTGGTCAGCCGCGCCAGTCGCGCCGCCTTCAGCGTCGGATCGTAGTAGGCATTGAGGTTGTCGAGCCCGACCACCGGCTGCCCGGCATCGAGCAGGCGGTGGCAGACGTGCGAGCCGATGAAGCCGGCGGCGCCAGTGACGAGGATCATGGGGACAGGGTGGGGCACGGACTGACTCGTGCAAGTCAGGCCAGACAATGCCATGGGTTCGGCGTTCGGCGTTCGGCGTTCCGCAGGGACTTGCGTGGGATAGGCAGCTTTCTCGGGATTCACCTGGCTGGTGATGTGAGATTGATGATGTCTCTCGCCTGCCGTCAACGTTGGAACGCCGAACGCCGAACGCCGAACGCCGAACGCCGAACGCCGAACGCCGAACGCCGAACGCCGAACGCATCACCCCGCGACGCGCACCGCCTGCACCTGCGCGGTCAGGCACAGCTCGGCGGCGAGGAAGGCGTGGGCCTGGGTCATCGCCGTCTCGCTGCGGTCGAGGCAGTCGCGGATCAGGCGGCCGAAGAACGGGAACCCGGCAGTGCCGGCACAGGCCATGCGGTGCTCGCCGGCCTTATCCACCAGGATCAGCGTGTCGCCGACCTTTTCCTGCGCGACATCGACATACTTGCGCACCTCTATGTAGCCCTCGGTGCCGAGCAGGAACAGCCGACCGTCGCCCCAGGTCGAGAGACCGTCCGGGTTGAGCCAGTCCACCCGGTGGTATCCGGTCGCGCCGTTGCCGCCGATCACCGTCACATCGCCGAAGTCATCGAACTCGGGGAACTGCGGAAAGCGGTAGTTGGCAACCTTGGCCGCCTGCACGCGAGCGCTGGTGTTTCCAGTGAAGTAGAGGAACTGTTCGAGTTGATGGCTGCCAATGTCGGTGAGGATGCCGCCATACTTCGCCCGCTCGTAGAACCACGCCGGCCGGCTGCCCGACGCCCCGTGGCGGTGCGGGCCGAGGCCGAGCACCTGCACGACGCGGCCGATGCGCCCGGCCTCGACCAGATCGCCGGCCACCACCGCGCTCTCGACATGCAGGCGTTCGGAGAAGTAGACCGCGTACTTCCGCCCGGTCTCAGCGACCGCCCGACGCGCCTCGGCCAGCTGGTCGAGGGTGGTGAAGGGGCACTTGTCGGTGAAGTAGTCCTTGCCGTGGCGCATCACCTGGCAGCCGAGCGGCCCGCGCTCGCTCGGTACCGCAGCGGCGGCGACCAGCCGGATCGCGGGGTCTTCCAGGATCTCGCGCGGGTCGCTGACCGCGACCGCCTGCGGATAGGTCTGCACGAAACGCGCGACGCGTTCGGGCTGCGGGTCATAGACCTTGGCCAGCGTGCCGCCCGCCTCGATCAGGCCGTTGCACTGCCCGTAGATGTGGCCGTGGTCGAGGTACATGGCGGCGAATACGAACTCGCCAGGACGCACCACCGGCGCGGCCTTGCCGCGGGGTGCGTAGTTCATGCCGTCGGATGTCTGGGTGCTCATGCCCCCAGACTACAGGTCACGCCTCGTCGAGCCAGAGCACCGCCGTGACGATGCGCGGGTAGTACAGGCTGCCGTGCGCGCGGCCCGAGCGGAACTGGTCGCTGACCGCGTGGTCGGCGGCGCCGATGCGCTGCCAGTCGGCGTGCGCGCGGTCGGCGCGGCGGGCGGCGACCGCGTCCTGGCGCACGCCGAGGACGGCGCGCGCGACATGCTGGCACAGGTGGATCTTCGAGGCCCACGAGTTGTCGGCGCTGGCCGACAGCTTCCAGCCACCGTCGGCGTAAAGGCAGACCCCCTCGCGCAGCACCGCCTGGATATGGCGCCGCAGCGCCACGATCATCGCCCCGTAGGGACCGGTATCCGAGCACGCCGCCTTCAGGCCCATGTACCACGGGTAGGCCAGACCCTCGATCGCCGGGATGATCGGCGCCTTGGTCCCGCCTTCGAGCAGCGCCGGCAGCAGGCCAGTCGCCGGATCGGCGGCCGCGCACACCGCGCGTGCGGTCAGGCTCGCTGCCGCGTCGCTGGCCGCCGCCTCGCTGTCGCGGCCCAGTTCGCGCAGCAGCGCGGCGAGGGCGACGTGCGCTGACCACATCTTCACCGCCAGGTAGAGGTTGGCGCGCGACTGGCCGAGGCTGTGGTCGAGACTGTCGTAGGTGGTGATCTCGCCGCCGCCGCGGCAGCGCTCGTCCTCGCACTGCATCCAGCCGCGCCGCTTGGCCGGCTCGGGGTGATCGCGGTTGAGGATGCTGCGCTGGCACTCGCCGATCAGCCCGGCATGGCGGTCGACGAAGGCGCGGTCGCGGGTCTTGCTCCAATAGACACCGGCGCACAGCACCCAGTTGAGCAATTCTTCGCAGCTCATGTGCGAGAAGCAGGCGCGGTCGAGGCCGTCGATCTCGTAGGACGAGCGGCCGTCGGCGCTCCAGATGTTGGTCACGCCCATGTCATGCGCGAAGGCGACGCCGCCGGGCAGCAGACGCTGCGGCTCGGCGGGATGGAACACGCGGCTGCGGTAGCTGTAGTCGGTGGCGAACTGCTCGAGCACGTTGGCCAGCGCCCACGGGTGGTAGCGCAGCTCGTGAAACGCCATGTCGACGGTCAGGTCGAAGGTGTTCATCATCAGGTACTCGCCTTCATTCACCACCCAGCGCGGGCGGCCGGCGTCGTCGAGCAGCTGGGTCGAGGCGTAGTAGCCGCGCGTAGCGTGGGCGATGACGAAGCGCTGCTCGTCATCGAGGCGGGCTGCGGCGAGTTCGGCATCGCGCGCCGCGCAGGCGGCGGCGACCGCCCCGGTGCGGGCGAGCTGATGCGCCACGACATCGTCGAGGCCGCTGAACAGACGGGTGTACCAGTAGGCCATCGGCCGGCCGGCGGTGGCCGGGCCGGGGCGGTACCAGGCGATGGCGACATCGAGCACCACCTCGCCACCGGCCGGCACATCGACCAGCAGGCCGCCGACATGGCCGAGTCCGAAGAGCGGTTGGACATGCGTGCGGTTCAGCTCGCCTTCGATGTCGAAGTTGGTGAACCAGCGCGCAGCGGGATGGGCGCAGGCCAGGCCGAGACCACCGCGCGTCTGCAGGCCGTTGCGCTCGGGCAGCGGCAGCCACTTCTCGCCGCCGGGCGAGAGGGCGAACACCGCCGTGCGCTGCACGCGGGCGGGATTGCGCACCACCAGGCGCACCGACACCGCCGGGCAGAAGGCGTCGCGCGCCGCAGGACGCGAGGCGGTGGCGGGATCGGGCAGCTCGCCGAGCGGGCTGAGGATCGACAGCTGCAGATCGCCGGCGCTCCAGCGGTCGGTGCACCAGCCGTAGTCGCGGCGGATCTCGCTGGCGGCGAAGCAGGCACGGGTCTGCTTGGCGCCGGCCTCCAGGCCGTAACGCGCGCGCTCGTTGGGCGCAATGCGGAAGAAGGGCAGCAGCTGGATCGGCCCATCGCCGTCGCGGTAGCCGGCGAAGACGCCGCCGCCAGGGATCGCCTTGCCGATCTCGCAGCCCGGCCCGTTGTCGCCGTCGAAGCGTCCGACGGTGAACGAGGCCAGGGCGCCGACCGGGGCGTGGTGGGCATGGAAGTCGGCGGTGCGGTCGGTGGTCGATCCGTGCAGGGTCATGGCGTTCTCCACGGGTGATCCTGGGCCGGGGCCGTGGTGGTTGCCATTGCCATGAAATCACCTCTGATTGCATTTTCATCTACCATGCCGACGCGCGTCCTCCTCGCCCTCTCGTGGTACGACCATCGCCTGCATCGCGGCGTGGCCCGGGTCGCCGCCCGCCATGGCTGGCACCTCGCCTGCACCGTGGCCGGGACTGACGGCCTGTCGGCCGGCTGGCGCGGTGATGGCGCCATCACCCTGGTCGGCAGCAGCGACCTGCGCCGGATCCGTCGCGCCTGCCGGCACATCGTCGATGTCGGCCTGGCCGATCCGCCCCCGGGCGGTGTGCCCCGCCTGGTGGTGGACAACATCGCGATCGCCCAGCTCGCGGTCGAGCATTTCCGTGCGCGCGGCTTCCGTCGCTTCGCCTGCCTCACCGCGCGTGGCACCCGGATGTTCGATGAACGCGAACAGGCCTTTCGCGCCGTCCTCGACCGCCACGGACTGGACTGCCGCACGATGATGGGCGGCGCGCAGCTCGGCCGGACGCTCAGCACCATGCCGCATCCGCTCGCCGTGTTCGCGGTCCAGGATTCCCTCGGCGCCGAGGCCATCCTCGCCGCCCTGGAGGCCGGTCTGCGTGTGCCCGAAGACATCGCCATCCTCGGTGTCGATGACGTCGATCTGGTCTGCGAGGCCCTGGCCGTACCGCTGGCCAGTGTGGACAGCGACCAGGAGGGCCTGGGCACGGCGGCGGCCGAGCGTCTGGCCCTGCTGCTGGCGGGTCGGCGCGATGACGGCGCACTGCGCCGCTGGCCGCCGCGCCGCGTGGTCGTGCGCCGCTCGGCCGAAAGTTTCGGCACCAGCCATCCCGGCCTGACGGCCGCGCTCGCACGCGCGCGAAGCCAGCCCTCCTGCGGCGTGCGCGCCCTGGCCGAAGCCGCCGGCTTGAGTCCGCAAGGTCTGGACAAGGCGTGCCGCCGCGAACTCGGCAGCGGTCCCGGCGAACTGCTGCGTCGTCTGCGCCTCGATGCGATCCGGCAGAGCCTGGCAGCCGGTGAGAGCCTGGCCCAGGCAGCCGCCGCTGCCGGCATGCCCGCCTCGACCGGCGTCTGCGCGCTGGTCAGGCGTGAGCTGGGAATGACGCCAGCGGCGTGGCGACGGCGCCTGCGCCATCCGGGGTGAGACTCGCCCTAAACGCAGCTCTTCACACAGAGAACCAGAGCCACCAGAGGTCCAGCAAGGCTTTGCACGATTTCTCGGGTTCACCCGTACGGTGAAAGCCCATGCGCCGCCCAAACCATTTTCTCTCTGGTCACTCTGGTTCTCTGTGTGCCCCTATCGCCGGGTTGAGGCTCACTTCCCCTTGGGCTTCTTCTTGCCCTCGTCGCCGGGGTCCTTCTTGGCGCCGCCGCCCTTGCCGACCTTGCCCAGCCCCTCCTTCAGGCTTTCGAGGCTGATCATCCCGCCGCCCCAGCCGGCGAGGAAGAGCAGGGGCAGGACGTGCATCCAGGCCGGGATGGCGACCAGGCCACCGCCCGGGGCCGGCCACAGGATCACCGCCGCCTTGAGGAATTCACCGGGATGCACGACCACCAGGGCGACGGCCATCACCAGCAGCAGCGCCCCGGCCGCCCAGCGGGTGTAGAAGCCGAGCGCCAGCAGCAGGCCGCCGACCAACTCGACGACGCCAGCCCCCAGCGCCGCGGCCTGCGACAACGGCACGCCCATGGCGGCGAACTGCTTGGTCGCCGTCGCCATGTCGCTGAGTTTGCTCCAGCCGTGGACGAGGAATGCCTGTCCCAAGGTCAGGCGTGCGGCGAGGGCGCCACCGTGCAGGCAGAGGTTGGCGAGGAACTTGTCCATGATGGCGCGCAGGGTGCGGGGCCGGAAGGAGGGGCAATGGGAAGGCGGAAGGCGGGGGCGGAAGGCGGAAGGCGGAAGGCGGAAGGCGGAAGGATCGCTGCGCGCTGCCGCGCGCCTTCACTGTCGTAGGCCATCGCGCCCCGCACGCCCCTGGCGTCGCATCTCTTCCGCCTTCCTCCTTCCGCCTTCCGCCTTTTCCCATTCCCCCCCTACGCCGCCCGCTCCACAATAGCACATTATTGATGTCTGCCGGGCGAGCAGGCCCAACCCACCCTTTCCAGGCCGGTCGGCACGCGCACGATCGCCGCCAGGAGCCCACACATGGACAAGGCCACGCTCATCAAGCGCCTCGATACCTTCACCGTCGAAACCCCGTCATGGGGCCTCGCCAACAGCGGCACGCGCTTCGGCACCTTCCGCCAGCCGTGGGCAGCCAAGAGCCTCGATGAGAAGCTGGCCGACGCCGGCCAGGTGCAGAAGTACACCGGCATCTGCCCGCGCGTCGCCCTGCACATCCCGTGGGACAAGTCGGACAACTGGGGCTCGGTGCAGGCGATGGCCAAGGCCAACGGCGTGCAGATCGGCGCGATCAACCCGAACGTCTTCCAGGACGAGTGCTACCAGTTCGGTTCGATCTGCCACAGCGATGCCGCGGTGCGCCAGAAGGCGATCGACCACCACATCGAGTGCATCGAGATCGCCAAGGCCACCGGCTCGAACGCGATCAGCCTGTGGTATGCCGACGGCACCAACTACCCCGGCCAGGAGAGCATGCGGGCGCGCAAGGCGCGCATGCTCGACAGCCTCAAGAAGGTCTACGCCAAGCTGCCCCCCGGCATGCGCATGCTGGTCGAGTACAAGCCCTTCGAGCCGTCGTTCTACCACACCGACATCCAGGACTGGGGTTCGTCGCTGCTGCTGTGCCGCCCAGGTGCTGGTTGATACCGGCCACCATCTGCAGGGCACCAACATCGAGCACATCGTCGCGATCCTGCTCGACGAAGGCCGGCTGGGCGGCTTCCACTTCAACGACCGCAAGTACGCCGATGACGACCTGACGGTCGGCGCGATCAACCCCTACCAGCTGTTCCTGATCTTTGCCGAGTTGGTCGCTGGCGAAGAGGATCCGGCCCAGACGGTCAGCCAGTGCGCCAAGGCCTGCGCCTACATGTTCGACCAGTGCCCCAACCACAAGCCGACCATCGAGAGCGTTATCCAGTCGGCCGTCGTGGTGCAGGAGACCTGGGCCAAGGCCCTGCTCATCGACCGCGCCGCGCTGAAGCAGAGCCAGGACGCCCACGACCTGACGCAGTGCGAGGAGATCCTCAAGGACGCCTACAACACCGACGTGCGTCCGATGCTGGCCGAGTGGCGCCAGAACAAGGGCCTCGACGCCAACCCGCTGGCCGCCTTCCGGCGCAGCGGCTACCTGGCGAAGATCACCGCCGAGCGCACCGCCAAGCGCGGCGCCGTGGCGGCGACCGGTGCCTTCGGCTGACATTGCCACGGCTGGAGGCTGGAAGCTGGAAGCTGGAGGCGAACGAGCCTAGCCTCCAGCCTCCAGCCTCCCAAGCACCGCCTCGACCACCTGCGCGTAGCGCCCGATGGCGCTGTGCAGGAAGCCTTCGAAATCGGCCACCGCGTCGCCCTCGACCCCGTCGCTCACCGCGCGGATGGCGAGGGCCGGCACGGCGTTGGCCGCGGCGGTCTGCAGCACCGCCGAGCCCTCCATCTCGATGAGGTCGGGGCGGCGCATCGCGCCGTCGATCTCGGCTTCCAGCTCGGGTAGCACCTCGCGGCGGAAGCGCGCTTTGCCCGGGCTGTCGAGGAAGGCCGAGCCACTGGCGATGTAGGCCGGGAACAGGCCCGGCACGCCGCTGGCCAGCGCGGCGGTGACCAAGGCCGGGTCCGAGCGCAGCACGCGTCGGCCGACGAAGGGGTCCTCGCCTAGCCGGCAGCCCGGACGCAACGGCCGCAGATCGAGCTCGGCGTCGATCGCCGCCACGCCGATGCCGATGTCGCCAATGCCGCGCTGAGGATCGAGCGAGCCGGCGACGCCGGTGAAAATCACCGCGTCGGGGCGGTGCAGGGTAATCAGGCGCTGGGTGGTGGCTGCCGCCGCCGGTTTGCCGATACCGGTCAGCGCGGCGTGGATACGCACCCCGGCCCAGCGGCCCGCGACGATGCGGCTGGAGAATGCCGCCAGCTCCTGCGGCAGGGCGCCAAGCACGACGACGGCAGGCATGCCTTCAGCGCCCGGCCGGACGCCACACGCCGCGGCCGGGCAGGATCTCCTGCAGCGGGTTTACGCTGTAGTCCTGGCGCTTGAGCTGGCGCAACGCGCCGACCAGCGCGGCGGCGCTGCTCAGGGTGGTGAAGTTGGGCTTGCCCATCACCGCGCAGGCGCTGCGGATCTTCGCCTCATCGTGCTTGGCGCCCTTGTTCGAGGGCGTGTTGATGACGAAGGCGATCTGCTTCAGGCGGGTCAGCACGTTGTCGCCGCCATCCTTTACCTTGTTGAGGATGGTCACCGGCACGCCGCCGCGCATCAGCGACTTGGCAGTGCCGCGCGTCGAGAGGATCTCGTAGCCCATGTCGTGCAGCTGCTGCGCCAGGGTCATGGCGATGCGCTTGTCGTTGTCGCGCACGCTGATGAACACCTGGCCGGTGAGCGGCACGTTGGTGCCGGCGCCCAGCTCGGCCTTGTAATAGGCCTCGCCGAAGGTCGGCGCCACGCCCATGACCTCGCCGGTCGATTTCATCTCGGGGCCGAGGACGGTGTCCACACCAGGGAACTTGTTGAACGGCAGCACGCTCTCCTTGACGCAGAACCACTTGGGCTCGGGCACGCTGACCACGCCGATCTGGTCGAGGCTCAGGCCGGACTGCACCAGGGCCGCGATCTTGGCCAGCGGGATGCCGGTCGCCTTGCTGACGAAGGGCACGGTGCGCGAGGCGCGCGGGTTGACTTCGATGAGATAGACCTCTTCGTTGCGCACCGCGAACTGCACGTTCATCAGGCCCTTGACGTTCAGCGCCTTGGCCAGCTCGCCGGTGATCTCGCACATGCGCGCGGTCAGGCGGTCGGACAGCGACCACGGCGGGATGACGCAGGCGGCGTCACCCGAGTGTACGCCGGCCTCCTCGATGTGTTCGAGCAGGCCGCCGATCACCGTGCGCGTGCCGTCGCACACCGCATCGACATCGACCTCGATGGCGTTTTCCAGGTACTTGTCGATCAGCACCGGCGAGCCGGGATGCACATCCATCGCCGCCTGGATGAAGCCCTTGAGGAAGCTCTTGTTGGGCACGATCTCCATCGCCCGGCCACCGAGCACGAAGCTGGGGCGGACCACGACGGGGTAGCCGATGCGGTCGGCCTCGCGCACCGCCTCGTCGTAGGTGCGCGCGATGCCGTTCACCGGCTGCTTGAGGTGGGTCTTCTCGAGGACGGCCTTGAACTCCTCGCGGTCGTTGGCGCGATGGATGTCGCCGGGCTTGGTGCCGATGATCGGCACGCCACCGGCTTCCAGGGCGAAGGCGAGGTTGAGCGGGGTCTGGCCACCGAACTGCACGATGGTGCCGACCGGCTTCATCGCGTGGTTGATCTCCAGCACATCCTCGGCGGTCAGCGGCTCGAAGAACAGGTGGTCGCTGGTGTCGTAGTCGGTCGAGACCGTCTCCGGGTTCGAGTTGACCATGATCACCTCGTACCCGGCGTCACGCAGGGCGAAGGCGGCATGGCAGCAGCAGTAGTCGAACTCGATGCCCTGGCCGATGCGGTTCGGCCCGCCGCCCAGGATCATGATCTTCTTGGTCGCGGTCTGCGGCGCCTCGCTCTCGTCCTCGTAGGTCGAGTAGTAGTACGGCGTCACCGCCGCGAACTCGGCGGCGCAGGTATCGACCAGCTTATAGACCGGGCGCAGGCCGAGGGCGTGGCGCTTGGCGCGCACGTCCTCCTCCTTGGCGCCCCACAGGGCGGCGAGGTGCTTGTCGCTGAAGCCATCGCGCTTGGCGCGCTTGAGCGTCGCCAGGTCGATGCTGTGCAGGCTGTTCTTCCGCAGGTCGTTCTCGTGCGCGACGATGCCGTGCAGATGGCCGAGGAACCACGGGTCGATGCGCGTGTGGTCGAATATCTCGGCGACCGTGGCGCCGGCCTGGAAGGCGTGGCGCAGCTGGAACAGGCGGCCGGCGGTGGGGCGCTCGATCTGCTGCAGGTACTCGCCCTTCCTCGCCACCTCGCCGTCGTCGCCGGCGCGGCGCGGGCCGAAGCCGGGGGCGCCGATCTCGAGGCCGCGCAGGGCCTTCTGGAAGCTCTCGCGGAAGGTG
>JFJP01039611.1_pt1 | contig 17775 bp, 16 predicted proteins | sample 431651 | NCBI WGS metagenome assembly JFJP01 (sample SAMN02602958, study PRJNA72255) | Microbial mat metagenome, whole genome shotgun sequencing project. | biome: fresh water; feature: sink hole; material: water; isolation source: purple microbial (photo- and chemosynthetic) mats found in...
TCCATATCCAGCTTACAACAAAAATGTTGTAATCCATTAGTTACCACCAATAGGTCAACATTAAGCACCATATTGTACCTTGCAATTTGATCAAATACATTTTGATCTATCTTTACATTGGCAGCTTTACATTCAACAATTAAAAAGGGGTTTCCCGATTTATTATAAACAACCGCATCACTCCTTTTGGATAAATTGTTTAACTTAAATTCCTTTTCAACAACAATTAACGATGCAGGATATTTTTTTTCTTCAACCAGATATTTCAGAAAATTTTGCCGAACCCATTCTTCAGGAGTTAATATCACATATTTTTTTCGGATAAAGTCAAAAATGTACTTTCTTTGCTCTATTAATTTTAAATTAAACGAATAAGTTGGTAAATTTAGGCTCTCCATTAAAACTGAATCAATTTAATTTAGATTGAAATTTCTGTTTTTTTTGAGACAAAAAAAAATACTTGCCCTATGAAAACAAAAAAAGAAATTGTTGATGATTGGTTGCCCCGTTATACAGGATGTCCATTAGACGAATTTGGCGAATATATCTTACTTACTAATTTTGGACATTACCTTGATCTTTTCTGCAAATGGAATAAAGTGAAAATAAAAAACTTAAATGTTCCAATGCATTGCGCCACAGCTGATGGAATAACTATGATTAACTTTGGAATGGGAAGTGCCAATGCGGCTACTATAATGGATTTATTAAGTGCTATTCATCCAAAAGCTGCTTTATTTTTAGGCAAATGCGGAGGACTAAAACGAAAAAATAAACTTGGGGATTTTATTATACCTATTGCAGCTATTAGAAGCGAAGGTACATCAAACGATTATCTTCCTCCAGAGATTCCTGCATTACCTGCATTTAAGCTTCAGATGGCAGTATCAAGTTCTATCCGTCAATTTAAACGGGATTATTATACCGGAACAGTATTAACGACCAACAAGCGAGTTTGGGAATATGACTCACGATTTAAAAAATATCTTCAGAAAACCCGTTCAATGGCTATTGATATGGAAACAGCAACAATTTTTATAGTTGGATTTGCTAACGAAATACCTACAGGTGCATTATTGCTGGTTACTGACCAACCTATGATTTCTACTGGTGTTAAAACTTCAAAAAGCGATAAACTGGTTACTGCTAAATATGTCGACGATCATGTAAAAATTGGTATTGAAGCATTACAGGAAATTAAAAACAACGGTGAATCTGTTAAACATTTACGTTTTTAGAAGTTTAAAATATGAGTTTTGAACAAATAATAGGTGATTTAAAAAATAAAATATATAAACCTATCTACTTCCTTTCGGGTGATGAATCGTATTTTATTGATTTAATAACTAAATACATACAGGATAATGCGTTGAGTGAAAACGAAAAAGCATTTAACCAAACAGTCATTTATGGTAAGGATACCGAAATTGCCACGGTAATTAATTCTGCCAAACGATACCCAATGATGGCTAATTACCAAGTAGTTATCGTTAAGGAAGCCCAAAATATAAAAGACATTGACGATCTTATCCATTATGCTTTAAATCCACTTAAATCAACCATTCTGGTAATAAATTACAAATACAAAACACTCGATAAGCGTAAAAAACTGTATAAGGCCATAAATGATAATGGAGTTCTTTTCGAATCAAAAAAACTTTATGATAATGAAATACCACCTTGGATAAATGCATACCTAAAAAAGAGGAATCTTACTATTGATCCCAGCGCAGGAATGCTTATGGCCGAGTATCTGGGCAATGATTTAAGTAAAATTGCAAATGAGCTTGAAAAACTTATTATTACTCTTCCTACTGGAGTATATAATATTACTTCTTTGCATATTGAGAAAAACATTGGGATAAGTAAGGATTACAACAACTTCGAGTTACATAAAGCATTAACCCAAAAAAATGTTTTAAAGGCAAACCGAATTGTAAATTATTTTGCAAATAATCCAAAAGACAATCCGCTTGTTGTAACAATATCAATGCTTTATCACTTTTATAGCAAAATACTAGTTTATCATTTTATTAAAAACAAAACAAATAAACAAGAGGTAGCTGCGGCATTAAAAGTTAATCCTTATTTTATTGCTGATTACGAAAAAGCAGCCAAACAGTATGATCCGAAAAAAGTTGTTGAGATTATTTCAATGCTGCGCGTGTATGATTTACGATCAAAGGGATTGAACAGCGAAAGCACACCCGATGGTGAGTTATTGAAAGAATTGGTTTATAAAATTCTACACTAAAATTAATCCGAATGACAATTCTATTAATTATAATAACCTCAATTATTTCAGTATTGGGTTTTGGTAATCCTGGTTTATTTGACAAACTTCAATTAAACCCTTATCAGGTTTATCATAAAAAGGAATGGTATCGTATTGTATCTCATGGTTTTTTGCATGCTGATTGGGTTCACCTGATCATAAACATGCTTGTGCTTTTTTCGTTTGGCAGTTCAGTGGAGCGAATTTTTAAGTCATTGGCTCTTGAAGGAATCATTAAATCTCCCGTGCTTTCGTATGTTATTTTGTATTTTGCCTCAATGATAATGGCAACAGTTACTACAGTAAAAAAACATAAAGATAATATCTGGTATAATTCAGTTGGAGCATCGGGAGCTGTTTCGGCAATTGTTTTTACAAACATTTTTTTTCAACCTATGGCATCGGTATATTTCTATGCAATAATTCCAATACCGGGAATTATATTTGGAGTTCTTTATCTGGCTTATTCACACTATATGAGTAAACGCGGTGGTGATCATATAAATCACGATGCTCACTTTATTGGAGCCGTATTTGGTTTTATTTTCCCATTATTTTTAGATCATAAATTGATTTATGTTTTTATTGATCAGTTAACTAATTTTTAATTTTGCCCACATGAATAAAGCAGTATTTTTCGACAGAGATGGCGTAATTAATCATGACCCGGGCGATTACACTTACTTGCTTGATGAATTTATCATTAATGATGGAATTATCCCATCGCTTAAAAAATTGTCTGATAATGGCTATTTATTGATTATTATAACAAATCAAGGTGGTATTGCTAAAAACATTTATACTCATGATCATGTCGAAAAAATTCACAAGTACTTTATTGATGAATTAAAAAAATCAGGAATTGGGTTAACCGAGATTTATTATTGCCCACACCACAGCGATGTTGAAAAATGTTTGTGTCGCAAACCCGGATCGCTACTGATCGAAAAAGCAATTGCAAGGTTCAATATTGATCCGAAAAAATCATTTATGATTGGCGATAAACAACGCGATGTGGAAGCGGCTGAAGGTGCAGGGATTAAGGGGATTAAAGTGGAGCTAAATGAAAATATTGAGAAATATATTGATAAGATAATTGCGGGGTAATGCCGGTAAACACTTTCATACTATATAATGGCGAATATTTTCCACGCGAGGAGTTTGGTGTAAGCATAACCAATCGCTCATTTTGTTATGGCGATGGCTTATTTGAAACGATGCATGCGAACGGAACCGAAATTCAGTTTTTCGAAGATCATCTTATTCGGTTAACGCATGGAATGAAATTACTTAAAATGGAAATACCCGAAGTAATTGAATCAGGTAACATTTTGAAGGAAATAATAAAACTATTACATAAAAACAAGTTATATCAGGGTGTTCGAATACGATTAAGTGTTTTTAGAATCGATGGAGGAAGATATACTCCCACAACAAATGCATCCTCTTATATTGTCGAAACAGAATTTATTGAAAACGAACACTATAACCTAAACCAAAAAGGATTAGTCATTGATATTTATCCCGAAATTCAAAAACCTGCTAATCGATTTTCAAATCTGAAAACCTCCAATGCATTGATTTATGTTATGGCAGGTATTTATGCTACAGAGAAAAAGCTTGATGACTGCATAATAATAAATGACAAAGGATTTATAACTGAAACGATCAGTTCAAATATCTTTTTAATCAAAGATAAATTTATTCTTACTCCACCATTAACGGATGGTCCAGTGGCTGGAATAATGCGAAAACAAATTTTAAAAATTGCAGATATTCTACAATATCGAATTTATAACGAGAAATCGATTACAGAAAAAAACATACTCGATGCCGATGAGTTATTCCTAACTAATAGTATATCTGGCTTAAGGTGGGCATTATCTTTTAAGGAAAAGCGTTTTTTCAATAACTCTTCACAACAATTTATTGATAAGCTCAATGAGCTAGCTTTCAAGAAGTAAAATATTAATGGTGAATAGTGAGTGGTAAGTGGTGAATTGAAAAATTTAAAATTGAAATCCGAAGGTTGTGGCTATAATTATGCATACAGCGAATCACCAATCACAAGTCACTGTTCACTGATTATTGATAATTGACAACAATCTAATTCATTGCAGGATTTTCAGGGAAGTTTGCCCAGATTTTGAATTTTTTACCAATGGTACGGAGCGTATTTTCCCAGATATCTTTTTCGGCAGTCATTATTTTTGAAGATTCAACTTCGGTTACCAGCCATGCATTTTCTTCAATTTCTTCTTCAAGCTGCAGTGGTTGCCATCCCGAATAACCAAGAAAAAATCTTACCTGTGATGGTTTAACCATTCCTTTTGAAACAACTTTTTTAAGCTGATCGAAGTCTCCACCCCAGTAAATATCATCAACCACATGAACAGAATCTGGAATCATTTTACCTAATGTATGTAAAAAATGAATCGTGTCTTTTGCCACCGGGCCACCAACATAAACCTTTGCTTCGAATGGTGGAAAATCACCCAACACTTCATTAATCATTAATTCAATTGGTTTGTTTAAGACAAACCCGACACTTCCATTCTCATTATGCTCAGTAATAATAACAACAGAACGTTTAAAATAGGTATCAGAAAGCAGTGGTTCGGAAATAAGTATCCTACCTTGTTGTGGAATAAGGTTTTCGTGTCCAATATTCAGGAAATCAAAGTTCAGATACTTACTCATAATAAAATATATATCAGCAAAATACTACATTTTTTGCAATAATCAAAACGAACATTTTGAAATATTAAATTCATTGATTTCGATTTAACTTTGTTTAACAAATCATCGTTAAATAATAGAAGATTATCATTTTTTCTCTATTTTAGAGTCATTAAAATTCTAATTTATCGCTCATGGGAAATATCATTTCTGGATTTCGAAAAAGCCTAAACCTATTTGATGCCACCTCAATTGTAGCAGGTTCAATGATTGGATCAGGGATATTTATTGTTAGTGCTGATATCTCCAGATCACTTGGATCGCCAGGTTGGTTGCTTGTTGTATGGGTATTAACTGGCGTGCTAACTATAATTGCGGCGTTGAGTTATGGAGAATTGGCATCCATGATGCCGCATGCAGGAGGTCAGTATGTATATATTCGCGAAGCTTATAATCCATTAAGTGGTTTTTTATTTGGATGGACTCTGTTTATGGTTATTCAAACTGGATCAATTGCCGCTGTAGGCATGGCTTTTGCAAAATTTATGGGTGTAATCTTTCCCTGGTTCTCAGAATCCAATGTATGGATAGATGTCGGATTTCTAAAAATAACAACTGTACATGCACTTGCTATTTTTAGTATACTTTTTCTTAGCTGGTTAAATGCACAAGGGATTCGGCTGGGTAAAATTGTACAAAACAGCTTTACAATTACAAAAATTTTATCACTAATTGGACTTATTGTAGTTGGATTATTTTTTGCCAAAAGTACAGGAGCAATAGAATTGAACTCAAAGGTATTTTGGGATGCTGTTCAGGTTAAAGATGGAAATCTTATTCCTTTAACCGGATTTGCATTAATTGCTGCTATTGGAACTGCCATGGTAGGCGCACTTTTTTCTGCCGATGCATGGAATAGTGCAACGTTTACAGCTGGAGAAACAATTAATCCTAAACGTAATGTGCCATTGAGCCTATTATTCGGGACAGGGATTGTAATTGTTCTTTATATTTTAGCCAATATTGTTTATTTACAAGCATTACCACTTCGTGGAGCTCCTGATGGAACAACAGTTTTTGAGCGTGGTATTCAATATGCCACTAACGACAGAGTTGGTACCGCAGCCATGTTTGGTTTCTTTGGTAGTTATGCTGCCATGATAATGGCTGTTCTTGTCGTAATATCAACGTTTGGATGTAATAATGGAATGATTTTATCGGCTGCTCGTGTTTATTACGCTATGGCAAACGATGGATTATTCTTTAAAAAAGTGGGTAAATTAAATTCGAAAGGTGTTCCATCAAATGGATTGCTTTACCAAGGAATATGGGCGTCATTACTTTGTTTATCGGGCACTTACAGCGAATTACTTGATTATGTAATATTTGCTGTTCTTATTTTTTACACCATGACGATTATCGGAATTTATATCTTAAGGAAAAAGCGTCCAGATGCAGAGCGTCCATACAAGGCCTTTGGTTATCCTGTGGTTCCTGCAATTTATATTTTATTAGCTACCCTAATTATGATTGACTTATTAATTTACAAACCTAACTATACCTGGCCCGGACTAATTATAGTATTATTGGGAATACCTGTATACTATATTTGGAGACATTATGAAAAGAAAAAAGAAATCTAATTAATTAGCACTATTTTATATTCATTAATGCGGTTGTATATAAAAACTCTAACAATTATTTTGTTAGAGTTTTTTATTCTGAAATAATCAAGTAGCTATTACCTTTTTCTGATAAGGTGAAGCATACCATTTATTATGCTTAATGGATGTACCGGATTTCCAGCGATATAAAGATCAATTTTGTATTTATCAAGAAATGATCTGTTTAGTGCTGGGCTATCGTTAAAGATTCCTCCACTTATTGCATCTGTTCCGGCGAGAATAATAATTTTAGGATCAGGTGTTGCATCATAGCAAATCTGCAAAGGTTCTGCCATATTTTCTGAGATAGGTCCTGTAATAACAATTCCGTCGGCATGGCGAGGTGAAGCAACAAATTCAACCCCAAATCGACCCATATCGAACTGAACATTTCCGGCAGCATTCATTTCCCACTCGCAACTATTATCTCCTGCAGCCGAAACCTGACGCAGTTTAAGCGAACCCCCAAAAAGTTTGTGAATTTCTTTGCGAACTAATTCAGGATTCACATCGATAGGTTTGTCTTGTCCTTCAACAACAATTAAACCGCTGCGCTCATTAGTAGAAAGTTTGTAATCTTTAGTAAACTTTATTTTTTCAGGGAATGCAAGAGCACATTCTCCACAAAAAGTACATTTTCCTAAATCGATACTTACTGGGTTTGCTTTTATGGCATTAAAGGGACAGATATTAATCAGGGCTTCTTCATTAACTTTTGCATTGCTGATAATTGGTCTGCCTCTGAAAATACCAGGGACTTCTGCAGTTGTAACATCAGGAATAAACTGTTTTCCTTGATGATACATTATCTTTAAATTATTTAACATACCTTTTCAATATTATAAATCATGACCACAATACGACAAATTAAAACTCTTATTACAAATCGGAAAATCCGAGATTTCGTTGTTACGAACTGATAAAGCCAGAGCTAACCAATTATGGAAAGAAGGATCTTTAATTTTATAGATAACTAGTTCTCCTTTATTATCGGTAATAGCACAATGGCAAATCTCACCACGCCAACCTTCGGTTAACGAAATAACAAATGAATCGGGTTCTGGTGTATTTAATTCGGTTGTATATTTTAAATTCTCAGGAATATCAGTTAATAACTGTTTAATGTATTCTATAGACTGAAAAATTTCTTCTCTTCTAATCTGAGATCTGGAAAGCACATCTCCGTGATGTTTGATTATTGGCTTATGATTTAACTGTTCATATAAATTATCAGGATGAGAAAGACGTATATCTCTGTTTACTCCGCTTGCACGTGCAGCCATTCCCACCAGGCCAATTGATTCAGCCACATCTGTTGTTACAACACCTGTTTTTTCTAACCTGGCTAAAAGTGATGGAAGATTAAACATCTGCCTTATCATTTCTTTAAAATCGGGTTCATAAGCAGCGATCATATCAAGCCATTCTTTAGCAAGTTCTTTTGTATATGGAAAATTAATTTTCCCGGGGCGAATCAAGCCTTTTGCGAGACGATTACCTCCCCAAATTTGAAAATAGTTTATAACAGGAGTTCTAAGCCTACCAAGAACCGAATTACCCAATTGATAAGCAACATCAGTACAAATAGCACTTAAATCACCCGTATGAATTGCAATGCGTTCATTTTCCAATGCCAATGTTCTGGCAAACTCCAATTCTGGAGTCGCTTTATAACTACATAAGCTCTCCCAAAGCTTAGAAAAAGTACTTGTATGACCAATAACCGTATCTCCTGCAATATTCTCAGCAAGAGTTGCTTTTTGTAACAAATTTTTCTTTTCTAAAAACAATTGTTCTACTCCCCTATGCTGATAGCCAAGTTGTATTTCGAGATGAAGAATTTGCTCGCCATTACAAATAAATCGAAAATGTCCCGGCTCAATAACTCCGGCATGTATTGGGCCAACACCCACTTCGTGCAATTCTTCGCTTTCGATCCGATAAAATGGATAATTAGATATTGTTTTGCTTTTATCAGCCGCATTAAATGGATATCTTACTGGTTTAAGCCAAGGATGATCGATATATCCAATACCAAAATTTTCGTGTATTTCGCGCTCGAATTTTTCAAAAGAAAGATTTTGTGAAGAAAAGGATGGTAAAACTGCAGATTGTTCAACCAGTGAAGAAAGAACATAAATGTCGTGATTTAGATCATCGGCAATGCAACATATAAGCTTAATCTTATCTTGATGATGATAGCCAAAATAATTTACACAATGATTGTTTTTATCCGTCATAAGACCCGAAACAATCGATTCCATAAAATCTTCGTACTTAAGAACCGGTATTGAATTAACCGGTACACGCTGATTATTTTTTAGTACTGAATAATTCATATTAGAAGATTAAATTTTTTACTGCTTCATTAATTAGATTTACAAATTCTGCCGGAGGATTTATACCAAGATAAATAACCAATCCAAGCAAAATAAACTGAGAAAGCGTTTCAAGCTGACTTACTTTTTCAATCTTTGATTCATCGAAATTTACTGGTGGAGTAAATAAGAGTTTTAAGAAATTCTTGCCTATAGCCCAAATTATCATGGTTAAGAGTATAAGTACTGGAATTAGTATAAACAAATATCCTCCTTTAAAAAGTGCTGTGAAAATATAAAACTCACTTATAAAAAGACCAGACGGAGGCATAGCAGTTACACAAATAAAAGCTATTAAGATAATAATCGCACCCGGCAAGTTGTATTTAAAATACCCCCCCAGATTATATAAATTTTTACTTTTATAAATATTATATACCTGTCCAATTTGTAAGAAAAGCGCTGATTTAGCAAAAGCATGAAGAATAACATGCAACACAGCAGCGTAATAACCTATTCCTCCTGCTGCTAAACCCAACATTACAAGTCCCATGTGCTCAATACTAGAGTATGCCAACATTCGTTTTATATTTTTAACTTTTAGCACATACACAGTAGAGATAAATAAAGAAAGAAATGCCGCAATCATAATTACATGATTCGCCCAGCTATGAATTGATGAGTGTGCTACAGCAGTATATAATCTGAAAATCCCAACAAAACCAACATTCATTAAAACGCTTGAAAATAATGCAGCAGCAGGTGTTGGTGCTTTATCCTTGGCATCAATACCAGCAGTGTACATAGGAACCAATCCAAGTTTAGCCGTAAATCCAACGAATATGAATACAAATGCAAGTTTAAACCAGAATGTATTAAGATTTGCCGCTTGGTTTATAAGAGCATCAAAAAACAAACCTTGCTCTCCACTATGACCCAGCGCAATACTTAAAAATAAAATCCCAATAAATACAAAGGTTAAGCTAATTGAGCAAACAAAAATGTATTTCCAGGTAGCCTCAAGTGAGCCGCTGTTTCTGCGATGAAAAATCAATGCTGAAGCACTTAAGGTTGTAATCTCGATAAAAATCCAGGTTACAGCAATATGATTTGATAGGTAAGCTGCCCCAATGGCTGTAATAAGTATTGTCATTGCTGCATAATAGATCGATCTGGTTTTAGGATTCTCCTTTTCGGGATAAATATACTCGTAACTATGAAACAAGGCAGGAATACTAATAATACTAAGTGTTACAAGTAATAAAACCGCCAATGCATCTGGTTTAAAATAGCTTAACTCAACAATGCCTTTATGATAATATTCGTAAATAGTAAATGCCCACTGCACTATAATAAATAGAGTTACAAGAAGTTTATTAACCTGTCTTTTTCTATTGACAAATATTAAACCGCTTAAAATAACTGCTGCTGTTAAATATATTCCAATCATTTTTATTCAAATTAATCTTTTAAATTACTTAGCTGAGTAATATCAATATCTTTAACTACGTCGCCCACTTTATTAATGAAAATACCTAAAAGGAACACACTGACAAAAATATCGAGCAATATTCCAAGGTTCACCAGCATAGGCATTTCGTTACCAACAGCCAGCGAAAGAATGAAAACTCCATTTTCTATTATAGCATAAGCAATAACGTGAGTTATCATTTTTTTTCGGGAGATGATGATATACAAACCACTAAACAAAGCGACCAGAGCTACAACAAAATAGATCTTATTCAAATGAGTATCGGCAATACTGTTTGAGATAAGGAATGTAACTATAATAATTAGTGTTACAATAATAAGAGATACGAAATTAGGCAAGAAAGGCTCAGCTTCGCGGGTTATTTTATTTTTCTTAATTACATAGGTTAAAAACATAGGTATAGCTATTGTTTTAACTACTATCGTTTCTAGCAAAATAAAGGCTAAGTTTATTGGATTAATTTCGATTAATTCAATAAATGCCACCCCAAAAAGCAATATCCCCTGAAAAGCTAAAATCTTTACATACGTTAACAAGCGATTCGCTATCGAGATATAAAGCAATGATATTACAAAAGTTATAAGCAAAACATTTATCATAGTCGTTGTTTTTTAGTTCTTTAATGCTTTCGAATTTCTGATTTTGTTAATAGTCCGAAGCTTGAAGACTGAAGACCGAAGCTGCAAGCACCGAGTTTATTTTTCATATTTATTTAATTTTTTCTTTAAATGCAACCAACATATTCATAAGGTTAAATGCAAAATCATAATGCTCATTGAAATCTTCTTCAGAAATATAATTTCTTTTAAAAGCTTTGTGTAAGCAAGTAACCACCTCCGCTAATGAACGAATTGAATATCCAATAAACTTTTTAAACTCCAAATTAGATTGCCCAATTGAACCTTCTGATATATTTAAGGCAATTGAATCTACAGCTCTTCTAATTTGCGATGTTAAATTATATATTTCATCTTTGGGAAACTTATAAGATAGCTGGTAGGTACTTTCTCCAAATTCCATTGCTTTTTGCCAAATAATTAGTTTTTCAAATTTAAACTTCACCATAGTTTTATTTATATTTCAACTTTGAACTCCTGACTTCCGTCTTCCAACTTCTTGCCTTTTCATTTCGTTAATTAAAACTAAACCAATTTACCAAGTATCATGAGTACTCCAAAAAATATGAGCAATGAAACTGATGACAATGTAAATATAAACTGGGCATTATGACTCATTCTGTATCGGGCTGTAAATGATTCGAGCAAACCTACGGAAACAGCAAAAAGCGTTTGAATTACTAAGAAAATTGGTATAGAATAATAAAGTGGCAAATCACCAAAGTAAAGATTAGCAATTAAAGCGCCATACATTGCAAATTTGAGGTTTGTAGCATGTAAAATTAATCCAAGATCGAAACCACTATTATCAAGAATCATAACCTCATGAATCATTGTAAGTTCAAGGTGGGTTTTTGGATCATCAATTGGCATACGGCTATTTTCAATCATACAAATCATAACCAATACAAAGGTTGCCATAACTCCAATTGCATAAGAAACATATGTCCCAAAATGGAAAGTCATAAATATCTCATGAAATGATGTATAGCCAGTAAGCAAAGAAAGTGATCCCATAAGCAGGAAGAAAGCTGGTTCGGCCAACATAGAATAAAGCGCTTCGCGGCTTGCTCCCATTCCTTCGAAGCTACTACCTGTATCGAGTGCAGATATAATACTGAAAAACTTACCAATTGCCAACACATAAGCAAAGAAGACAAAATCACCTTCAAATGATATAATCCCTTTGTATTGTCCAAAAGGGATTACCATTATAGCCATGATTACAGAAGCAAAATATATGCTTGGAGCAATCTGAAAAATGAAACTGGTTGTTTCACTGTAAACTGCTCCTTTCTTAAATAAACGAATAATATCTTTTATTGGCTGAAATATTCCTGGACCTTTACGGCCTGATGCAATACTTTTTGTACGGATTACGATGCCCGTAAAGAAAAAGCTTACTAAAATGATTAATATAAAACTTATCATAGCTTATAAGTTATTTAAAAATTCAAAAAATGTCTTGATTAAATTAAACACTTGTGGTACAGCAATTAACAAAGTTATAAATACTGCTCCATATAAAATATACATCTGAGGTTTTCCGCTTTGCAAAATGCTGAAAAAGTTTAAGAAATGTTTGAACTGACGAATTGGATAACTAATAAACATTTCTTCAATTTTATCTTTTGGATGCGTTTCGTGCCAAGCTTTATCTGGGAAAATACCCTTCACATCCCTTTTAAACTTATGAACATCAAATAAAGGTTCGGCTAGCTTCCTATAAGTTCTAACAAATGAACTTGCTGTATATTGCATTTTGTTGGCCTGTCCTGTATATGCACAACCCCAAGTTGTAGAATATCTGTATAAGTTTTTTGTTGTAAACTTCTTTCGAATGAAAAAGAGCGTACCCGCAATACCCATAAAAAGTAAAGAAGCAAATCCTATTTGGGATAAAGTTTTTGAAATGGCTGTTTCTAGCGGGATAAAATCAGTCGCTACAATTCCTGTTAATTGAGAAACTGGCAGTGATAACACTTTTAAAAATGCTGTTGGAAATATGCCAATGGTAATGATCAACATAACAATTAAATACCCAAAAATATTGTACCAAATGCTTTGGTAAAACAAAGAATAGCTAGACCCCCAATAAGTACAAGTCCAAATATTGAGAAAATAAGGAACATAAGATTTAGAAAAGTAGCATTATGGATTCCATTAAAAATGCCACTATAAATAATAAATTCAGATATAAATCCATTAAATGGAGGTAATCCGCAAATAGCAAGCGAGGCAATTAAAAACAAGAAAGCTGTTTGTTTCATATTTTTACCAAGTCCACCTAATTGTTCGATATTTACTGTATGTACTGATTGGTAAATATTTCCTGCACCATAAAATAAAAGCGATTTAAACAACGAGTGGTTAAGTGTATGCAACAATGCCCCTGAAAATCCAAGTATTGAAAGTATATTATTTCCAGTACCCATTCCAATGCATCCTAAACCTATACCAATACCAATAATTCCAATATTTTCGATACTATGATAAGCTAATAGTTTTTTCAGATTATGCTGTAAAATGGCTAACATCACACCATAGATTCCCGAAATAATAGATATGAATAAAATAAAATATCCTATAGCAAGGTAATCTGTTTTTATTAAGAAAATCATTCGAAGAATTCCATAAATTCCAATCTTAATAATAACCCCTGACATAACTCCTGAAATATGCGCCGGAGCAGCAGGGTGAGCTAATGGAAGCCAAGTATGAAAAGGGACGAAACCCGCTTTAATTCCAAATCCAATAAAGAAACAAATCATTAATACCAAACCACCAAATGCGGTTGTCGAATTTGCAAAATCTTGTATTGCATTAAAATCAAAGGAATTCGTTTTATAAAACACCCAGATAAAACCCAATGTTAATAATAAAATACTTATATGCGATTGGATTAAATAGTTAATTCCAGCTTTTAGTGTTTTGGCACTATAGCTTTCAAAAATCACAAGAAGAAAAGCCGACAAGGCCATTATCTCCCAAGCAATAAGAAAAACCAAACTATTTTGAATAGAGCAGACAGAAATAAGCGCGGTATGAGCTAAAATATAACTTATCCAATGTAACGATAAATTTGATTTTTGATTCTTATAAGCCTGCATATAACTCATCCCATAAATTATACCAGTAAAAAATGTAAAATTTATAGTTAAAATAAACCATGCTGAAAGAGCATCTATTCTGATGGGGATAATTGAAGTGACTATTGAGCCTGATAAAAGTAATTCAGTTGATTCGCCTGTTAATGCTTTAATTGCCGGAATACTGCTTAATATGCTAACGCTAATAACTGATATCAATGTAATAATACCTTTCATTCGTGAATTTAAGAATGGTATTATCAGTAATGATAAGAAAACGACAATTAGTATAGCATAAATCAAATTCATCAGATAATATTAAATAACGTGCCCAAAAATACCAGAAGAATAAAAAACAAGCCATAAATGATGTACATCTGCGTACTTCCGTTCTGAACAAATTGGAAAAGATTCATAAAGTATTGCAAGGCGTTAGTTATTCTTCCAATAATTCTGTTTTCAAAAAAATCGACATAAAAAGCCGAATGTTTTCTTTCTTCAGGAAAAATTTCAGATTTTTCTAACTCGGTATATTTTTTCTTTTCAATTACTATAAATCCTAATAGCTTACCCAATGTTTTTGAATACGATTTGCTGGTATATTGCATTGATGCTCTTGGCGCTACATATCCACATCCCCAGGTTGGTGAAACTTGAGTAAGGTTTTTCTTAGTAAGCAATGATCGTACAAAATAAACAATGACTGCTAAAACCAAAAATATTGCTGCAAATAAACCAACCAGAGATAAATTATCCATAAAAGGAATTAATGAATCTGTTTGAATTACGCCCAAACCCGGGAAAGAAGTGATAATAATTTGCGAAGTGTAGGAAAAGAAAAAAGAAGGAAAAAGACCAATGCAAATCATTAATCCAATAATAATATATTGTGGCAATCGCATCGATAAAGACACTTCAACAGGTTCAGAATGCAAATGAGTACGTTGAGATCCAAGGAAAATAGTACCGAAACTCTTTGTGAATACCAATATTGAAATTCCTCCAATAATTGATAATCCTGCAAAAGAAATAACAATAAGTATCACCTGATACATGTTTGAGGAGCTTATTCCTTCTAGCATTCCTTTATAAATTATAAACTCCGAAACAAAACCATTAAATGGCGGTAAACCGCCAATTGCCAATGCTCCGATTAAGAAAAGAAATGCTGTTTGAGGCATTTTTTTTATTAACCCACCCAGTTTCTCCATATCGCGTGTATGAGTTTGCTGGTAAACAGAGCCTGCAGAGAAAAACAACAATGATTTAAATAGCGAATGGTTCAATATATGTAATAATGCTCCCCCAAAACCTAAAATAACCATTATGTTATTTCCATTACCCAAACCAATCATGCCTAAGCCGATACCAACACCAACAATACCAATATTTTCGATTGTACAATAAGCAAGCATCCTTTTAAAATCACGATGAACAGCAGAATTGATAATTCCATACAACCCGGTTAATACTGAAAGTCCAAGAATTGCTTCACCGAGTAACAGGAAATCGCTGCTTATAAATGTAATCATTCGTAATATCCCATAAATACCTAGTTTAACAATTACACCCGACATAACACCTGAGATATGCGATGGTGCAGCAGGATGTGCATGCGGCAACCACGAATGAAACGGAATAAACCCAGCTTTAATTCCAAATCCAATAAAAAAAAGCAGAAATAACCAGATATTTGAATGTGTTTGAAAGAACTGAGCTATTGCCAAAAAATCTAACGAACCTGTTGAAATATAAACCCAGACAAATGCCATAGTTAATATGGCTACGCCAATGTGCATTTGTACCAGATAATTAATACCAGCTTTAATTGTTTTGCTGTTTTCATGATCGAAAATAACCAGAAATAACGATGATAAAGACATTAATTCCCATACAATTAAAAATACAATGCTGTTTTGCACCATACAAACCCAAAGCATAGAAGAATGGAACAGCAAATATTGAATCCAATGTAAGGTGAGATTTGATTTCTGATCTTTATAGGACTTCATATATCCGAATCCGTAAAAAACACCTGTAATGCTGGTTATGTTTATAATGAGAATGAACCATGCTGAAAGCGAATCTATTCGAATTGGAACTTCACCAATAAGTGCTATTCCGGAAAACAGAATTTCAAATTTCTCAGAATTGAGGACATGAATTGCAGGAATCGAAGTTAGAATTGCATTTAATACGACAAATCCAATGGTTATTTTTCCTTTTAATTGGACAGGAACAAAATATATTGCAAACCATCCAATAATGGTAATGCAAAGTGAAATAAAAAGTAATTGACTATCGGCCATAAATAAACTAAACTTAAAAATGAATTAATTTAAAAATATTCGATGGATAACCAGCAATAAAAATCAAATAATTCAATGGTTGAATTGAATTATTTCAGGTTTTCTTATAAAAAATGTGTTGCAAAGATAAATCAAATTGAGAATAATTGTTTTTAGATGTAGGAAAATTTTCTAGCAATAAAAAAGCTGCTCTTTAAGAAGGCAGCTTTGATTGTATTGTACAGATTCGATTTTAAAGTTTATATCGAAGCAGATCGTTTACTGCCATTTGATATTCCTTTTCGTTAATTAAGTAATCATCATAGATTTGATAGAAGTAACTTATTTCTGTAAAGTATTCAATAGATGATATTTCGCCAAGATCAAGAGACTTTTTCAGAAGGTCAAGATTATTTACTGATTCCAAGGCTAACGAATAATTATCAAGGTTTTCCTTTAATGTTTTTACTTTTTCGATTTGCTGATTAAGATCTGAAATAATTCTGACTTGAATCAATTGACTGTTTAATACAATATACTGTGATTCGTATTTTGCCTTTTTAATTTCAGAACGGGCACCCCAGATAGGAACCGACATTCCTACAACAAAACCTCTGAATTTCTCATCAACGACTGTTTCGCCTGCATATCCGAGGCTAAACTTAGGTAATTGCATATTCTTAGTTACTTTTAAAAGCTTTGCCGATGATTCAACTTGTTTTTTTGCAACTAATAATTCCGGATCACTATTCTGCTTTTCATTCATTAAGCGCTCAAAGTCAATTTCTCCAAATACTGGGTACTCGTTAACAATAACATTTAATTCCTGACCTCCATTCATAAACGTCAATTGCTTTTGTATTGAACTTAATTCATTTTGTATCGTTTTAAGTTGATTTTGAATATGCAATAAATGTAGTCTCGATTTATTCACTTCAAGTATATTAACATCGCCTGTTTCGATGCGTTTGGAAAAAATTTTCATCAGGTTTTCACTATCAGAAAGGCGTGCTTGCAAAAGAATATTCATCTTGGTAAGATAAACCAATTCTATCATCAGGTTTTTTGCTTCTGAAAGTATGGATTGACGAACCTGCTGGTAATTCAGCTTTTCCTGCTCAACCATTGATTTTGATAGCGATGACTGGTTTCTATAAAAACAAGGCATCTGAAACGATTGACTTATTTCAAAGGTCTCTTTTGGTCCGGGAGTTGATGAATTATCGGGAAAATAACCATATGAAAACTCAGGCCCATCGGGTAAAACCATGTTGCGGTATTCAAATGTTTTACTCTCGAGAAGTTTCTGATTTGCTTGTATTTCGATATTATTGGCTTCGATGGTTTTTAAAA
>JFJP01024497.1_pt1 | contig 17772 bp, 20 predicted proteins | sample 431651 | NCBI WGS metagenome assembly JFJP01 (sample SAMN02602958, study PRJNA72255) | Microbial mat metagenome, whole genome shotgun sequencing project. | biome: fresh water; feature: sink hole; material: water; isolation source: purple microbial (photo- and chemosynthetic) mats found in...
AATTTTTATCCCTTAACAACGAAGTTTATCAGCTTGCCCGGCACAACAACCTCTTTTATTATCTCGCCATCAATCCACTTCGCCGCTTCAGCTTTAGCAAGAGCCAAAATTTCATCTTTTGAGGCCTCTTTTGGAGCGTTGATTTCCGCTCTTTTTTTGCCGTTTACAGTAATCGCATAATATACCGTATCGCTATCGAATGCCGTTTCGTCAACTTCTATTTTACCGAAGTTTGCACATCCAAAAAGTCTCTCGGCGATTTCATGGCAAGCGTGCGGAGCTATCGGCTCCAGTATGTTTGTCAGCACCCAGTACCCCTCAGACCATACAGACTCGCTGTTTTGCGCATCAAGAGAGTTGAGAGCTTTCGTCAAAAACCGCAAGGCTTTTTTTGAGCGCTTCGTACACTTTTTTTCTAGCCTCTTTCGACTCTTTTGAGAGGGTTGCGGCGTCTATTGCGGGCTTTGTTTTTGAGCCCTTGACCGCTTCGCTTTTCTCATAAAAACGGCGTAAAAATCTAAAACACCCCTCAACGGCGCTATCGTTCCACTCTAATTCCTTGGTCGGAGGAGCGGCGAATAGTATAAACAGCCTTGCCGTATCTGCGCCGTATTTTTTGACCAACTCGTCAGGGTCTACGGTGTTGCCTTTTGACTTGCTCATTTTTGCGCCGTCTTTTAGCACCATTCCTTGAGTAAGCAGGTTTTCAAACGGCTCATCAACATTCACATACCCGAGGTCTCTAAGGGCTTTTGTAAAAAATCTGGAGTAAAGAAGATGGAGTATCGCATGCTCAATTCCACCGACATATCTATCGACAGGCATCCAGTAGTTCACATCCTCTTTAGCAAACGCCTCCTTAGAGAAGTTCGCCGGATTTTGTGCATACCGTAAAAAATACCAGCTAGACTCCGCAAAAGTATCGAGCGTATCGGTCTCCCGTCTAGCCTCACCGCCGCATTTTGGGCATGTGCATTTCATAAAGCCGCTATGTTTTTCAAGAGGATTTCCGCTTCCGTCTATCACTACATCTTCTGGCAAAAGCACAGGCAGATTCTCTTTTTTCTCAGGCACTACGCCGCATTTGTCACAGTGGATAAAAGGAATAGGTGTACCCCAATATCTCTGTCTTGAAATACCCCAGTCTCTTAGGCGGTAAGTTTTCAATCCCTTACCGATACCAAGGCTCTCAAATTTTTTGATGATGGCGGATTTGGCTTCGACATTTCCCATACCGTCAAACTCGCCACTACCAAACATCTTGCCCTCACCCGCATAAGCTCCGCTCGTCTCTTCGGGAGCTTTGATAACAGCTTTTAGCCCCAAGCCAAACTTAGTGGCAAACTCATAGTCTCTCTCATCATGCGCCGCAACGCTCATAACGGCGCCGCTACCGTAATCGGCTATGACAAAGTTGGCAACCCATAGCGGCAAGCTCTCATTTGTCAGAGGATGAACTACTTTTAACCCCGTATCAAATCCGTCTTTTTCTGCCGCACCTCTATCTCTCGGAGCGTCCAAAAGGGAGTTTTGCTGCATATATCTGATTATCTCGTGTTCAGCCGCAAGCGCACAGTATGTCACGCCATATACGGTGTCGGCTCTCGTCGTAAATACCGATAATTTCTCAAAGTTTTGCCCAAGAAGAGCTTTTGAAGCCTCATCTAGTTCAAACGAAAATTCTAACCCCTCGCTTTGCCCTATCCAGTTTTCCTGCATAGTAAGGACTTGTTTTGGCCACCCTTTTTCAAGTGTTTTGATGTCTTCTAGCAGTTCTGCGGCGTAATTTGTGATAGCAAGATAGTATTGGTTCATCTCCCTTAGTACCACCTCAGTGCCGCATCTCCAGCATTTACCCTCTTCCACCTCACCAGTTGAGAAGCCCACCCTTGCGGTAAATAAGCCCCTTCTCCCACATATCAATGATGAAGCCCTGCTCAAACTTCGTGTACTCAGCGTCACAAGTCGCAAAATCCCGCTTTGCGCTGAATGAAAGTCCAAGACCTTTTAGCTCGGCTCTCATGTAGTCGATGTTTTCGTATGTCCATTTTTTCGGATGCACTTGATTTTTGATAGCGGCATTTTCCGCAGGAAGACCGAAAGCATCCCACCCTATCGGATGAAGTACATTAAAGCCAAGCTTTCGGTAGTGTCTGGCAAATGCATCGCCTATCGTATAGTTGCGCACATGCCCCATGTGTATTCGCCCGCTTGGGTATGGAAACATGGAGAGGATATATTTTTTCGGTTTACTCTTATTATCTGAGGGCTCAAAAGCGTTTGTATCCGCCCACTCTTGTTGCCATTTTTGTTCAATTGTTCTAAATTCGTAGCCCATTAGTTAGATTGTCCCTTTTTCAAAGTCTGCTCTCATTCTGTCTTTTTCGATTTGAGCTTTTAGTCTCTCCGCATCTTTTTCTTTGGCTCTTTGGACGCTATATCCAAACCAAATAAGGAAAGGCGAGGCAATAAATATGGAGCTATACGCCCCGATAATAGTACCGATTAACATCGTAAACGCAAACCCTTTTATAATCTCTCCGCCGAATAGATAGAGCGTCAAAATAACAAAGAAGAGTGTAAGCACTGTAAGAATCGTTCTTGAGAGTGTTCTTGATATGGCTTCGTTGATTATCTGCGCAAAATTATATTTGCCGTTTGCATCAGGCTTTGCATCTTTGACATGCTCTCTTATTCTGTCAAATATGATAATCGTGTCGTTAATAGAGTGCCCCATTAGAGTGAGAAGAGCAGCCAATACTGTAAGGTCAAAATCGATACCGACCACCGCTACCGCTCCGGCAGTAATAGCTACATCGTGAATAACGCCAAGAAGTGCGGCAAGACCAAATCTCCACTCAAATCTAAACGCAAGATAAAGAAGTATTCCGAGCGACGATATAAGCATCGCCATAATTCCCTTTTGGCGAAGCTCGTCACCGACTTTAGGACCTATTATTTCAACTCTTCTTACTTCAAATTTCCCTGTAGAAGCGAGCAACTTAGATATGGCATCTCCCGTATCTTTTGTAACACTCTGATTTGTTGTCTGGAAACGAACAAGTATCTCATTTTCTTTGCCAAACTCTTGTATCTCTGCGCCTTTAAACTCGCTTGTTTTGAGTATCTCTCTAATTTTTTCCGTATTCGGCTTAGTATCGTACTTTAGTTGCACAACCGTACCGCCAGCAAAGTCAACACCAAGCTTGAAGCCATGCACAAGCATAAAGTAGACGCAAAAAGCCATAACAACAGCGGAAACGGAAAAAATAATCTTGTTTTTACCCATAAAATCATAGGTTTTGGAGTTATTAAACAATTCCATTATTTACCGCCTTTTAGGTAGCTGTTTGGCATACCAAACCACAATCTGATATTTCTGCTTCTCTCTATTCTTGATAAAAATGCGTCAAATAGTCCATGCGTACCAACTATCGCCGTAAGCATCGAGATAAGTACTCCGATAGCCATAACGACTGCGAACCCCTTAATAGGTCCGGTACCATAAACATACATTGCGACAGCGGCAATTACGGCTGTTACATTCGAGTCTACGATTGCGCTCATAGCGTTATTGTAGCCCTCTTCTATCGCCTTTTTAATAGGCATTCCCTGCCTAAGAAGCTCTCTTATCCGTTCATTAATAATAACATTGGCGTCAACCGACATACCGATGGTAAGCACAAGACCGGCCATTCCGGGCAGCGTCATTGTGGCACCGAACATCGCCATTACGGCAACTATCAAAATAATATTTGAGATGAGAGCGATATTGGCAAACATTCCCGCCGCACCGTAATAAGACACCATAAATACAAATACCAAAATACCACCCGTTACAAACGCCATAAGGCTTGCATGGATACTGTCGGCTCCTAGAGAAGGGCCTACACTTCTTTTCTCCAGTAGCACTACACCTGCGGGCAGTGCGCCAGAGCGAAGAGCGATAGCAAGGTCTCTAGCCTCTTCAGGCGTAAAGTGTCCCGTTATCTGTCCGCTTCCGCCACCTATTCTCTCTTTGATAGACGGAGCAGAATATACTTTGCCGTCAAGCACGATAGCAAGTCTCTTGCCTACGCTTTTTGCCGTAAAGTCGCCGAATATTGATGCGCCTTGCGAGTTTAGCTTGAACTCTATAGCAGATTGTCCATTGTTATCGTAACCGACTTTTGCGTCCGTAAGCATTGAGCCGTCAAGCACCGGAACATCTCTTACTACGAACTTTTCGTTTGGATTTTTATAATCTGCAAGCACTCTAAGGGAAGCCTCTTTTAATTCCGTATCGCCCATATTATAAGCGTCGCTTCTGCCGTTTTCCACTTCCATCAGTTCTAGCTTCGCCGTTTTTGCAATAAGCTCTCTTGCTCTTTGCTCTTCAGCTTGGCTTTTGACGCCGGGAAGCTCAACGATGATATTGTCCGCTCCCGACCTTGTTACACTAGGCTCTGCAAGACCGAACAGGTCAAGCCTGTTTCTAATAGTCTCGACCGCTTGACTTACCGCAAACTCTTTTGTTATCGCTATCTCTTTGGCGGTTAGAGAAACTTCGGCATTTTCACCGTTATAGGCAACAATGAGTCCGGCATCTTTTTTGAAATACTCATCCAATTTTGGCTTAGCCTCTTTGTCTATCAGCACAAAACTAAACTTATGCGGCTCTATTTTGAGAGAGTCTATAAGTATGTCGTTTTTTTCCGCATGATATTTAAAGCCTAAAGCCGTAGTTTTGAGCTTTGCCTCTACGGCTTCCTCGGTTTTTACGCCAAGAGCCGTATAGAGACCGCCTTGCAGGTCAAGACCTAGTTTTACTTTGGCAAAAAAGTCCGCACCGGTGAGAGATGGGATACAAAGCAGTATCCCGATAACCGTAGTGACTATGAATATCCATAGTCTAATGTTTGATTTTTTCATTATGCGGCAGTAGTGTCTTCGATTTTTCTAGCGACAAAATCTTTTGACAGCTTAACTATTGTACCTTCGTCGTTTATTTTGACTTTGATAAAATCAGTCTCAACTTTAACAACCTCGGCATGTATACCGCCAGCGGTTATTATTTTGTCACCTTTTGCAAGAGCCTCGACCATCTCTTTGTGTTTTTTTGCTTGAACCTGTTGAGGTCTGATAACAAGCACATAAATAATACCGAACAATACGACTAAAGGCAGAATTTGAACAACAGCTTCCATATAAGAATACCCTTTAAAGAAAAAATTAAAAATACGGCGATTTGGTTTGATTTTAACAAAAGCGTCATTATAAAAGGCTTTTTGGCGGCCTGCGCGCTTTTTTTGCCGATAGTTTTTGAGGGGCTTAAAGTAGAGTCAAAACTCCTGTTTACGCTTTATGCACCGCTTGCCCTGTCTGCCTTTTTTATATTTAAGCGCGAGGAGCTTTTTTGGTTTGGCGGTTTTAGCGGACTCCTTTGGTTTTATTGGATTAGCTTTTCACTTTATTACTATGACATGCTTTGGCTCGTACCTTTTGTCTGGGGGTTTGCGTTTTTTTACTACGGAGTATTGTTTTGGGTTATCGGCTTTTTATCCGCAAAACTTTTTTGGCTTCGCATTATTATCGTAGCTTTTATTTTTGATTATTTAGCTCCTCTCAGCTTTGACTGGCTCCGCCCTGAGATACTCTATTCATCTTCATATTTTGGGGCTTCAAAGCTTGAGATGCTGGCTATTTTGTGCGCCGTAGCCCTTATCGTAAGAGCAAAAAAGATTTTAAAATTTTTAGCCATACCGTTATTTGCGGTCGCCATAACTATTAATCAAAATGCACAAAAACAGCTTCCAGATATCAAAGTAGAGCTTGTTCAAACAAATATAAAACAAAATGAAAAGTGGGACGATAGATTTAAACTACGGATTACAAGAGAAAATTTTGTACATATTGACAAGGCTATATCAAACAGCGCTGATTTGGTCGTGCTTCCCGAGACCGCTTTTCCATATTTTTTGAACGAGTCACCGCAAATAATGGAAGCCCTTAAACAAAAAAGCTTTGATATAGCGATACTTGCCGGTGCGCTGAAGCTTGAAAACAGTATGACCTACAACTCCTCTTATCTATTCAAAGACGGCGAAGCATATATGTTTGACAAAGTTGTCGCTGTGCCTTTCGGAGAGGTAAATCCGCTTCCTGAATTTATGTCAAAAATAGTCAACGACCTCTTTTTTGACGGAGCAGACGACTACAAGACGGCGGATAAGCCGAGCGACTTTGAGGTAAAAGGGGTGGTTTTTAGAAATGCAATATGCTATGAGGCGACTAGCAAAAAACTATACGAAGACAAACCGCAAATTATTGTAGCAATATCAAACAACGCCTGGTTTGTGCCATCTTTTGAACCCGTCATACAAAAAATGCTCATGCGCCATCTCTCAAAAAAATACGGTACGATAATATTTCATACGGCAAACAAAAGCAACCCTTTTATAATAAATTAAGCCTTTTTTTATCTGTTTTACTGTTAACTAAGAAATACATACTGTTTACGGCATTTTACACAATTCGGAGTTTATTAAATGGAAAGAGAGTATACACTTTCAGAAGGCGATTTTTTGGTCTCGGAAACCGATGAGAAAGGCGTTATCACATTCGCCAACGAAGATTTTTGCGCAATAGCTGGCTACAAAAGAGAAGAGTTGCTCGGCAAAAACCATAATATCGTAAGACACAATGATATGCCCAAAGCCGCTTTTAAAGATTTATGGCAAACCGTACAAAGCGGAAAAGTATGGACTGGAATTGTCAAAAACGCCGTTAAAGGCGGAGGCTTTTACTGGGTATTTGCTACCGTCTACCCAATGATAAGCTGTGGAAGCAAAAGAGGTTATATGTCTTGCAGAAGAATGGCAACAAGAGACGAAATCAAAAAAGCCGAAGAGCTTTACAAAACACTAAACTAAACAAGACAAGGGCGGATAAATAATGTTTTTTGGAAATGCAAAGCTTGATAAGCTAGAAGAGTTTTTAGGGCAGTTAACGGAGCTGATGAACGGTAAGAGAAATATTCTCACACTACCCGAAGTAGAAGGTAGCGGACAAGTAGCCGAACTACTGCGTAAACTTGAAAAAGCTGCTGAGATATACATAAACAAAACTCAACAGGATATGAAAGTGACCGGAGAGATGGTACTTTTGGCATCCAAGGTCGCCAGCGGGTACTATGACTGCAGAGCAGGCTCAACTTCGGATACGCCTCAAATAAAAGTACTTGCAAAAACCATCAACGGTATGCTAGATAGCATTGAAGATAGTCTCCAAAAATCAAACAAAACTCTTAAAGAGTATGGCGATAAAAAATATAACGCCAAAATCGACACGGGTAGCCTTGGTGGACAGATGAAAGAGATGCTTGAGGGCGTAAACTCTTTGGGTGATGCACTGCAAGAGGCCGAAAAACAAAATGAAGAGTCTGCAAAAATGCTAGAGCATAAAGCCGGCGAACTTGAAAGCGCCATAGATACCCTCAAGCAAACTACCTTTAAAGAGCTAAGCCACATAGTAGAAAGAACTACCGGAAGAATTATGGACGCATCGCATAAGCAAAATGAACTGGCTGATAACCTTGCAAGACTAAGCTCTGATGCGGAGCAGGTCAAGGGAATTTTGACCGTAATTAGCGATATAGCAGACCAAACAAATCTTCTTGCGCTAAATGCGGCAATAGAAGCTGCAAGAGCAGGAGAGCACGGTAGAGGGTTTGCGGTTGTTGCCGATGAGGTAAGAAAACTTGCAGAGAGAACGCAAAAAAGCTTAACGGAAATAAACGCTACAATTAGCGTCGTAGTTCAAGCAATAGGCGACAATTCAGATTCTTTGAACAACAATGCAAAAGAGATGAACAAACTAACCGAAGATTTAGCGCAAGTCGACCAAAAAATGGAAGAAGTGCTTAGTGTTATGAATAGGTTGACTAGCAAATAGGGGCAGACATGGCTGAAGAAAAAGAAAAAGCCGAGGGCGCCGAGCAGCCCAAGAAAAGCAAGACGGTTATAATCATTGTAGCCGTAGTTCTTGTTTTGGTAATCGTAGTGGGCGGAGCGCTTGCGTTTTTGATGCTAAAAGGCGGCGAAGAAGGCGCAGATGCGGCTCATGGCGGTGATGCGCATGCCGCAAAACCAGCCGATAAAAAGAAAAAAGATAATGGGCACGGCGGGGATGATTTGACGGTTGGACCTATGTTTGCCGTAGACGGTCTAATCATCAATCTAATGAGCGAAGGCGGCGCAAGATACGCTAAGCTATCAGTAGCGCTTGAACTAGATGCCCAAGAACTAGCTCCGGAAATGCTTGCAAAAAAAGCGATGGTAACCGATAAGATTATTACGGTCGTATCCTCAAAGACTGCAGAAGAGCTTATGAATCTCAAAGGCAAAGAGGGCGTTAAAAACGAAATAATGGAAAAAGTAAACGAAAAACTAAAAGACGGCAGAGTTAAAAATGTTTACTTTACAAACTTCGTAGTCCAGTAATTTTGCTAGGCATCGATCTCGTAAAAATAGCTCGTATTCAAAAAGCCGTGGATAGACACGGCGAACTTTTTTTGAAAAAGTTTTTGGATGAAGATGAGATAGAAAACTCCAAAAATATATCAAGCATCGCCGCAAAATGGGCAGCAAAAGAGGCGGTATCAAAAGCTTTAGGGTGCGGCATATCGGCAAAACTTGGATTTTTGGATATAAAGATACGAAAGTCCGAGGTGGGAGCGCCGTTTGCGCTACTTAGCGACAAAGCCACAGAAGAGTTTGGCGGTATACAAAGAGTACATCTCTCTATCACTCACGACGGTGATTACGCCGTTGCCGCCGCTTTTATTTACCCTCCGCCTACAAACTGAAGCAGCTCTACTTTATCACCCTCTTCTAAGCTTTTTGTACCCCAATCCTCTTTTTTTACTATCTGCATATTTATCGCAGCTGCCATCACTTTACCCGTTACCCCCTCTTGCTCCATAAGCGCAAAGAGACTAATACCATCATTCACCTCTTTAGTTTCTCCGTTAAGAACTATTTTCATTTCAATCCTTTCGTAAAACTAATCATCTTAAATCTCTCGCCAAAACCCTCCGGCGATATAAGCGCTTTTGCCTTTTGCGCTTCCCGTAGATACACCGCTTCTCCGGCTTTTTGTAGATAAATTTGGAGCAGATCCGAAATACCAAAATCTATCATTGCCGAAGCTTGATTTTTATACTCCGCAAATTCAAAGCCGACCCCCGTAAAAGCATCTTTCAGATGGGAAAAATTGACATCGTATGTAATGTCGGAGTTTTTGAAAAAATCACATAAATTCTCTATTGCAAAAAGCGGCTCGGTTTTGTGCTCTTTGTATGCCCGTATGGAAAAGTCGTTTCTAGGAAAATCCTGCCCGTAGTCGAATGTGACGAAATAGCTATTTTTAAAGGAGCCGTATAGCTCTTTTGCAAACTCTTCATACCCTACCGCCACCTCGCCTTTTGTCACTCCGAGGAGTTTTGCGGCTTCAACCGTCTCTTGCTCGCACCCGGTAAATTCAATTTTATGGTTTTCTACAACGGCACTCTTGCCGTCCAAGAACAGCTCGCATGCAAAAGCGTCAAATATCTCGTTGGCAAACACAAAAGCATCCCTATCTTCATATCCGCTCAAACTCTCAACAATCTCAAAATCAACATCCGAAAAAAACTCTCGCAGCTCTTTTTGCTGAAACTCGGCCGTCGTAGTCTGCTTTTCGACTATGACAAACTTTACGGTTTTGAGAAGCTCTGGGGCGAGCCCCGCCAAAAACGAGGCAAAATCTTTGATAGCAAAAAGAGAGTTTGCTCCAAATTCACAGACTATAGAGTCTTTTGCAAGCTTGCCGCTTTGCACCAATGAGACAAATTTATTAGCCAGCGCTCCGCCAAAAAACATCGACACGCTAGGAGAGGTAAGAAAATCTCCCTCTCGCCCGACCTGCCCTACGCCTTTGTAATAGCCACCCTCTCCGTAGAGCCAATCACCCATATACTCCGAAAATCTCAACTGCCTAGCCCGATATGCGAGAAAGCGCGACACGGAGTCTTGCAAACCCCTCTTCTATTTCATCTTCTTTGATTGTGATGGATGGCAAAAATCGAACAGTACTTTGCGCTGATTTGATAACGAGCACACCCTCTTTAAACCCCTCGGTTATCGCATTTTGCATTATCTCGTCGCTTTTTGCTTTTAGACCTCTGAGAAGTCCTAGTCCCACGCTTTTTTCAAACAGATGAGGAAAATCAGAAACTACCCCATTCAAATGTTTCTCAAAACTCTCTATGGTTGACGCAAGGATGCCGCTTTTATACTCCTCATCCAAAACACCGAGCACCGCAACGGCCGCCTTAGTAGAAAGCGGATTACCGCCAAATGTAGAGCCGTGGTCTCCAGGACTAAATGCATCTTTTAGCGTCGTACAGACAGCGCCTATCGGCACTCCCCCAGCAAGACCTTTGGCAAGGGTAAACACATCCGGCTCTATACCGTATGTCTGACACGCCAAAAACTCGCCGCTCCTAAAAATACCGCACTGGATTTCGTCAAACATAAGTAGCACGCCCTGTCTTTTCGTCTCTTCCCGTAGCCTCACAAGCTCCTCTTTGGCAAACGCATACACGCCACCCTCTGCCTGTATAGGCTCAAGCATCACGGCAGCAGTATGTTCGTCTATTCTAGCTATTGCGTCTTCAATATTTTCGGCATGCACAAAACCATCCGGGTAAGGGCCAAAAAAGTCATGAAACCTGTCTTGCGCCGTTGCTTTTAGCGTCGTTATCGTTCGTCCATGAAAAGAGTTTTTGATGGTTATTATTTTGTATCTTTTGGTCTCGAAGTTTGCCTCGCCATATTTTCTAGCTATTTTGATAGCGCCTTCGTTCGCTTCGGCTCCGCTATTGCCAAAAAATACCCTTATATCCATCTTTGAGAGCTCTTTGATTTTCTTCGCCGCTTTCATTTGCGAATCGATATAAAAGAGATTTGAGATATGATGTACTCCGTTTATCGCTTCACTTACCGCTTTTACAAGTGCGGGGTGTTTATATCCGACCGAATTAACGGCGATACCGGACATAAAATCTATGTACTCTTTGCCGTTCTCGTCATACAGCCTTGCGCCGCTGCCGTCTACGAAGTTTACATAGTTTCTTTTATAGGTATGAAGCAGATATTTTGACTCTTCTTGTTCGTAATCCATAAAAACAGACCTTTTAGTTAGTTTATGAAAAAATTGTGGCAATTGTATCAAAAGCATAATAACAAAATAAAGGCATTAGATGCTCCCAGTTCAAACGGATAGTAGCGCAAAGGTGCTCATTGTTGACGACACTAAAACAATTGTGCAGATACTTACTATGATACTAAAAAAAGAGGGGTTTGAGGTATTTACCGCATCAAGCGGCGAAGAAGCCATAGAGCTTCTACAAAATATCTCGGTCGATACGATACTTCTCGACATACAGATGGGTAAAGGCATAGACGGTTTTGAAACCTGCAAAATTCTAAAACATAATTCAAAAACAAAAGATATTCCCATAATCTTCCTGACCGCATTTGATGATTTGGAGACAAAGCTAAGAGGTTTTGAAGTGGGCGGCGTAGACTTTGTCGCGAAGTCGTTTGATAAAACGGAGATACTCACAAGAGTTAAAAACCAAACAAAACTCTTTAAGCTCCAAAATAGTCTAAAGAGCGGTCTGGCATACATCAGGGCGATACTGGATGCGCAAAAACATTTTATAGCAATATTCGATTCACGCCTCAATCTGGAAAACTACAACCGTTCATTTGAGCAAGCATTTGACCCGCAACCTGATTTTAGGATTAATTCAAAACTTATGCAATATGACGGCTATCACTCCGTACAAAATGACGAAATGATATTTGAACTACTATCAAATGGCGGTGATTTTAAAAGTCTTATAAAAGGGTTGGACGGCATATATGCTTTCGAGCTGACACAGGCTGAGGTTTTAAATGAAACAAAAAAAATACTGACAATTAGCGATATTACGGCGCACGAAACAGCAAAAAGACAAGAACTGGAACTACTCAAGTATCAAGAGAGATACCATAACACACAGCAACAAGACGCCTTCAGAAAACAAAAAAAGATAATAAAAGACGAGGTCTCGCACCTGTTCAAAAACGGCTGGCTGTTTGATTCTTATTATAAACCGCTCGACATTCTAAGCGGCGATACTTTAGGGGCTATCAAACTAACAGAGGATAGGTATCTTTTTTATATCGTAGATGCCATGGGCAAAGGGCTTAGCGCATCCGTTACAAGCATCCAATCCACATCTTTTATAAATAACAGTATAGAGCGTGCGATAGAACATAGTGACTTTAGTCTTGATGCAATAGTCCGTTCATTTTGTCACTTTATACAAAAACAACTCTTGGAAGATGAGCTTCTCTGTGTTGCCTTTATGGATTTTGACATAAAAAGCGAAAGTATGAGAATTGCCAATTACGGTATGCCACCAATACTTATAGAAAAAAACAATGAAATTGAAAGTATAAAACCAAACAATCCCCCTATAATGTCATTTCTTGCCACCGACGCAATAGATGAGGTCTCGCTTTCAAATATAAGCAAGATAGCAATGTACTCGGATGGCTTGAACGAAAGCCCTACAAAAGACGGCAAACCGTACTCAAGACACATTGAAGCAGATTTTAAAAATTCGGTATTAATGAGGCAATTTTTGAGAACTTTTGAAGGTAAGGTTTCGAAACTAGACGATGATATGACGCTTATTTTTATCTCTACAATATCTTCAAAAGAGGATATTTATTCCAAAAAAATAGAGATAGACTCAAAGCTATCCGATGTTATTTGGCTAAACAAAGAGATAGAGCAGATGCTGGACCAGATAGAGATAAACGAAAGAGACTCGTCTGAAGCTCTTTTAGTATTTAGCGAACTTTTAATGAACGCTTTTGAGCACGGCGCTCTTAATCTATCCCCTGCGGAGAAGCAAAGGCTTATAGAGGAGGATAGCTATGAGGAGTTTTTGGCGAAGATAGATAGCTCCAGGGTAATAAAAAAAATAGAGGTGGAGTTAACGGTCTCAAAAACAAAAATTGGCAGACTAATGTTAGAAATTGGCATCAAAGACCCTGGAAGCGGTTTTGAATTTTCAGAGGCGTTAAAAACTATATATGTTGAAGAAAACGACAAATACTCCGGCAGAGGCGTATGGATGGCAAACGATATAACGGACGGGATTTTCTTCAGCGAAACAGGCAATAAGACGACATTTTTTAAAACAATTAGATTAAAAAAATAGTTTATTTATTAACGACTAAGAGTTTTTTTCTTACAATCGTCAAAACATCAACGAAAAACAGAAAGGATTTGCTGTGCAAATAGAGACCTCGCAAAGCGCCAACGGCTACAAAATTACCGTAAAAGAGGTTATTAAGACCATAGAAGACAGTACGATTTTCAAAAAAAGCATCTCCGAGGTACTACTTAAAGAACCTGGTGCAAAAGTAGATATACATATTGTAGACTCTTACATCATCACTTCCTCCATTATCGGTACGCTTCTAAAAATGGTTCAAAAAGATAATGCTAAAATTGCAATTTTCGTATATAGCGCTGACCTGTACGAGCTTTTGGACAAACTAAATTTGATTACGCTCCTGAATGTAAAAAAAGAGTTTTAAAAACCCAAGGGTAACAATTCCGTAACCGATGCTATATATAATTCAAGAGATACAAAACACTACACAACGCAGTGATAAATAGGGTACTTTAGGTGATGAAAAATATCAATTTTGGCGACTTCGTATTCGAAAGTCTATCTAGACTTATGGCGCTCTCTGTATTTGTTGTCTTGGTGGCTATTTTTGTCATTCTTTACATAGATGCAAAGCCTGCCATTGACTCATTTGGGATTAGCTTTTTAACCGGTGAAATTTGGGCGCCAAACATGGAGACATTCGGGGCGCTCCCTTCAATCTACGGTACCATAATCAGTACCATAATAGCCATGATAGTGGCGACGCCGATTGCTATCGGGATTGCTATATTTTTGAGCGAAATAGCGCACGCTAGGATAAAAGGCACCGCCGGTACACTAATAGAGCTTTTGGCTGCTATACCGTCTGTCATATACGGCATGTGGGGACTTTTTTACTTTGTGCCGATAGTCAGAGATGTTACCGGCGGCTCGGGTATGGGACTTCTTACAGGCGGTCTAATCCTTGCCATTATGATAATTCCGTTTACGGCGTCAATCACTAGAGATTCGATGAATACGACTCCGGATATCTTAAAAGAGTCTGCGTACGCTCTGGGCGCAACAAAATGGGATGTTATAAAAGATGTCGTATTGCCTTACGCAAAAATAGGTGTTATAGGTTCTATTATTCTCTCCTTAGGTCGAGCGCTTGGCGAGACGATGGCGGTAACATTCGTTATGGGTAATGCACAGAGGATTCCGGCAAGTATTTTGGAGCCTGCGACAAGCATTCCGGTAACTCTTGCGAATGAGTTTACAGAGGCGGATAGCGATATTTACTATTCAAGCTTATACCTGCTTGCGTTGCTCTTGTTTGTCGTAAGTTTTGCGATTATAGCGACAGCCAAATTACTCTTTTTGAAAAAAGAAAGAAGCTAAAATGCACAAAAACAGACGAAAAATAATAAATACGATAGTCCTTGCGCTATCAACACTAGCCGCACTAGTCGGTATCGCTATACTATTTTGGATTATAGGTATTTTGCTAATCAAGGGGCTTTCGGTTATATCTCTTGATACATTTACAAAAGATGGAACGCCTCCCGGAATGGAAGGCGGTGGTCTTAGACAGGCGCTTGTAGGACATCTAATACTAACAAGTATTGCAATGGGTATCGGTATTCCGGTCGGCATGCTAGCCGGTACATATCTTAGCGAGTACGGCGCCGGCTCAAAAATAGCAAACTTCATCAGAGACCTTTCAGACATTATGATGTCTGCCCCCTCTATCGTTGTCGGTGTATTCGTGTACGGCATTATGGTAGCCCCCGTACATCACTTCTCCGGCTGGGCCGGAAGCGTGGCGCTTGCGATACTTGCCATTCCAGTCATCATTAGAACGACCGATGACATGCTAAGTCTTGTGCCTCAAACGCTAAGGGAAGCGGCGTATGCGCTAGGCGCACCGAAATGGAAAGTAATATTCCAAGTTGTATATAAAGGCGCCGCTGTCGGTCTTATGACGGGTATCTTGCTTGGTGTCGCAAGGGTTGCGGGAGAGACTGCTCCGTTACTCTTTACATCGTTTAATAACAACTTTTTCAGTCTCAATATGAACGATTCGATGGCCTCTTTGACCGTTACGATGTTCGGATACGCATCAAGCCCATACGAAGACTGGCAGCAACTAGGCTGGGCGGCGGCGGCGATACTTACTTTTGCCGTACTGTTTGTCAACATACTAAGTAGAGTTATTATGAATATCAAAAAAGGTAAAAGGTAAAATATGTCGACTATAGCAAATGTAAAAGAGGCTTTAGAGCTAGAGGTAAAAAACTTTAACTTCTACTACAAAGGCACTACAGCGCCAAGCCTAAGAAATATCAATATGCCGATAGCAAAAAACAAAATTACGGCGCTTATCGGTCCGTCAGGATGCGGCAAAACTACGCTTTTAAGGTCTTTTAATAGAATTCACGACTTATACCCAGGCAATAGATATGAGGGCGAAATACTCTTTGAAGATACGAAAAAAAATCTTCTCGACAAAGATGTAGACCTTATCGACCTTAGACTAAACATAGGCATGATATTCCAAAAACCGACTCCGTTTCCAATGAGCATTTTTGACAATGTCGCATACGGGCTAAGACTCCAAGGCATCAAAAACAAATCAGAGCTTGAGGGAAGAGTAGAGGCGGCTTTAAAGGGTGCTGCGTTATGGGATGAGGTATCAAGCAGGCTAAACGCAGACGGCAACTCTCTATCGGGCGGTCAACAGCAAAGACTTTGTATCGCAAGAGCGGTAGCGGTAGAGCCAAAAGTAATACTATTTGACGAGCCGACATCGGCGCTTGATCCAATATCTACGCTTGCGGTTGAAAAGCTCATTATTGAGTTAAAAGAGAAGCTTACGGTCATCATCGTAACGCACAATATGCAACAAGCTGCAAGGGTATCGGACTACACGGCGTTTATGTACATAGGTGATTTGATTGAGCTTGGACAGACTGAAGAGCTATTTATTAATCCTGCTGAAAAACTAACTGAAGAGTATATTACCGGTAAATTCGGTTGAGAAAAGAGAGGTTTTTACCTCTCTTTAGAGTGTTTTTTTACTTTATCTTCCACATAATTAAATACCGTAAGACCGCGGTTTAAATACCCCACCTGAAGCATCAAAATCTCTTTAAATACATACAAAAATCCTAAAAACGGCGCACACCACAATATCGCTATTTTGGCTATATTGGCTTTTGCCTCATAGGTGCTGATAAGATAGATAGCCTCCGGCTCGGAGATGTTTGAGGCTTTGTATATTCCAAATCCTACCGTTGCTACGATATTTAGCAAAACCCCTAATGCAAAATAGTTTTGATAACTCTCAATCGCTTCCAATTATGCCTCTCCCGCTTTCATTATTGTCTCTATAGCTTTTTTGTACTCGGCGTATGTAAAAAACTCTTTTATATTATTCGCTCTGCCGCCGCTAGCGTTTTTGTGTCCGCCGCCGCCGAAAAGAGTCTTTGCTATCTCGCTAACATCGGCTTTATTGCTAGAGCGAAGCCCTATATTGCCCTTTGGCGAGACATCGATAAAAAAGTCGTACTCTTCATTTGCAGATAAAAAGCCGTTTGCGATAACCGATACATTTCCGATAGATACGGTAAGAAACCCCGTATATCCGGCGTATTCGACGGTAAATTCATCTTTTTTTGTAGCCAACAGAGCCGTTACGAATCTACAAGATAGATTATCCAGCGTATCGTTAGCCGCTCCGTTTCTCAAAAAATCTTTTTTAAGAAAGTGAATTGCATCATCCAACGCTATATGAGCATCTTCTCTATCCAAAAACTCTTTTGCCTTCTCAAGCGCATAAAGCTTATAAGCCACGCTCTCACTCGGGAAAATAAGCTTGTTTAGCTCTTTTGCTTCGGAAATTAGCCTCATCAGCGTCTTTCCAAATTCAAAAAGCGGCTCATTTTCTTTCCAAAGGTCTATCGCATTGATGGCGTTGACAAGCCTAGTGGTCGTTTCATCCAGCTCGCCGAAGTAGTCGTAAGTAAGCTTTGTACCGCATCTGTTGTTGTCCAGCGTATACCAGTCAAACTCTCTGGCCTGCTCCTCGCCGCTTATGTGATGGTCAAGCAGTTTTAGCTCGATACTAAATCCGCTAGTGTTTAGCGCACGGATTTTGTCATCCAGATACCTGCAATCTTGCGTCGTAAGGTTGAGGTCGGTGATAAGGAAAAGTATCTGCTCGTCCTTGTCGCCAAGAGCCTCTATCTCGGAGGTTATCTGCTTTAGTCTGGCGTTTATCTCATTGCCGTAATTGGAATTGAAATATCTGCCGTTTTCTATAAACTTTGAGGAGACATACTGACACCCGTAGCCGTCAAGGTCGGTGTGTGATAGATGAAATAGTCTCATTATTTAGCAAACAACTCCGGATTTTCTTTTTTTACATGCTCTACGACTTTGATAATCTCTTCAATGCCAAGCATGCCGTCTTCCTCTTCGCCGAACACATCGTCAATAGCGTCAAGATACAAATCCGCCGCATCGTCAAGACT
>JFJP01038391.1_pt1 | contig 17769 bp, 15 predicted proteins | sample 431651 | NCBI WGS metagenome assembly JFJP01 (sample SAMN02602958, study PRJNA72255) | Microbial mat metagenome, whole genome shotgun sequencing project. | biome: fresh water; feature: sink hole; material: water; isolation source: purple microbial (photo- and chemosynthetic) mats found in...
TTGCCGGAGTGGTGAAACTGGTAGACGCACGGGACTCAAAATCCCGCGGGGGCAACCCCGTGTCGGTTCGATTCCGACCTTCGGCACCAACGCATTATCCGATATCACGCGATATCGTCCGAAAGCCCTGAGAAATCAGGGCTTTTTCTTTTTCTGTTGTCCGTTGTTGTCCATCATGATATGCTAAAATCCTGAGCTTTTAGGGGTGTCTTTGGGGGTATCGTAATATACCCCTAAAATAGATACCCCCAAAATGAGTTTTTTGGAGAAAAAGCATGCCAAAACGAATTGTTCCGTTAACTCCATTGCAAATCACTAACGCCAAGGCCAGAGAGAATGAGTATAAAATATTCGACGGTGGCGGTCTTTATTTGCTCATTACTCCCAGTGGAGGAAAACTCTGGCGGTTAAAATATCGCTTTCATGGGAAAGAGCAGCTGTTGTCCCTAGGGTCTTTTTCTCAAATAACTTTGGCTGAGGCTCGAAAAGAGAGGGAAAAGGCGAAAGCCCTGATTGTTCAGGGTATCAACCCTCGCGAGGAAAGAAAAGAACAGCAGGCCGAAAGAAACAAAGAAACAGTGACTTTTGAAGTGATTGCTCGTGAGTGGCATGCAAGGTATATCGCACAATGGACCCCTCGAACGGCCGATGCGGTTCTGGCAATGTTGGCTCGTGATGTTTTTGGCGAGATAGGTTGTCAACCAATCGCTGCTATCAATGCTCCCATGCTCCTGACAATGTTACGACGAATTGAGGCAAGGGGAGCTGTATATACGGCCCATCGAGTCCGAGGGCTATGTGGGCAGGTGTTTCGCTATGGAGTGGCCATTGGCCAATGCGAAAGAGATCCAACCGGTGACTTGAAAGGAGCAATTCCCCCAATCAAGACAACGCACAGGGCAGCCACCACTGACCCAAAAGACCTGGGTCCATTGTTACGTATGTTGGATGGTTATAACAAGTCCTTGATGGTTCAGAGTGCCCTGCGACTACTTCCCATGCTTTTTGTTCGTCCCGGGGAGCTTCGTACTATGCAATGGAGCGATGTCGATTTGGATAAGGGCGAATGGGCGTATCTGATAACGAAAACAGATACGCCTCACATTGTTCCTTTGGCTAAACAGGCTGTTGAAATCCTAAAAGGAATATACAAAGTTACCGGTGACGGTCTCTATGTTTTTCAGAATGGGAGAAGCAGAGAGCGACCTATGTCGGACATGGCCATGAATGCGGCCATGCGGCGCATGGGAATAGATACAAAAAGTGAGCAAACCTCTCACGGATTCAGGGCGGTGGCCCGGACCATTTTGGATGAGGTTTTAGGCTTTCGGCCGGAAATCATCGAGCATCAGCTTGCTCATGCGGTCCGTGACCCACTGGGCAGGGCCTATAACAGGACAGCCCATCTCGCAGAACGGCGTCAAATGATGCAGGCCTGGGCGGATTATCTCGATGCCCTGAAACAAACAGACAAAAACAATCTTATATCTGAGTCGCGTTAGATTGCCATTCGGTCAGTTTTTTGCTGCCGTGGCCGATGATGATCACCGCGAGAAGTCATCTTCCCGATTCGCCCCCATGCTGTTCAGCGTGGGACTGTTCGCCGCCGCTATCATTCTGCAAAATGCAGTCTTGATAGAAATCAGATTTGTCATAAAGACAGGCTCTGTGGACCTCGCCGTGTGCCATTAAAGGCAAAGCGTCACGGTACGCTATATATTTCTACATTTTATGCTGACCAGGGGATCAAGTCAACTGCTTTTGATCTTTTACGCGCTCGATTTGCCCTTCTAATCGTCTTATTTTTCCTTTGGCCTTGACCAGCTCTTTTTCTACGGATTCCAACTGTTGCTCTATTTTTTGATAGTTTGTTAGTAGCTCACGCTTGCTCTCGTGTATCATGAATATAGTCTTTTGGTTTTCTGCTAATTTTTTCTTCAATTGCGGATAATCGAAACAGAGAGCTTTAGCATTCTCAATCATCCTTTCAGCACTCAGCATTTCAATGGACGCATCGAATTTTAATCGTTGTCCCTCTCGGATAGCTTCCTCGGAGGCCTGGCCAGCAGTAAGCATTCGCGTGGATAACTCACCAAAAGGAAAACCGATCAGTATGCCCAATAAAATTCCAAATCCTACAAAGTGGAAAGCTGATTGAATTCCTGACCACCCTAAATTTACCTCTTCCAGAGGAAAGGTTTTTGTGATTTGCTGATCTTTTTTGAAAACAAGCGCATATCCCGTGCCTCCAGTGTCGAGACGGAGTGGGTCAGACAATGAAAGTCGAAAAGACCCAACAAGCGGATCTGCCATGAAAGGAAGAGCGATGCACCAAACCACAATAAATATAACAAGAGAGACTCGAAGAATATTCATCTGAGATATGCCTCCGTAGTGTCCTTGTCAAAATGACCGACTTCCTCGGCAATGGTTTTCTTTGCGTCATTGTATGACATGCCGTACCCCTGCAAATCACGCATACGATTTTGGGCATAACTATGGCGAAGACCATGGGCGCCATTGGAAAAGCCAAGCTCTCGTTTACTTGCGGCAGAAAAGCTTTGACTCCACTTTTGGCCACCACTGATATCGTAGTGTTGGAAATAGTTTACTCCTCGGTCAGAAACATGGCGGGGCTCAGCCAGCCGTTTTTCTTCCAAAAGAGATACCAAATAATTCGGCAACAACACCTCGCGAATCAATCCACCTTTTCCTTCCACCGTATAATGCTCGCCTGTCCGCCCCATAAACCGGTTTTCGCTCCATTCCCTATGTGTCGAGGCGCAGCGATTGCCAGCCGGTTGTAGTGTTAGCAGTTCATGAGCCCTCAACCCAGCATGATATGCAATTTGAGTGGCCAGACTGTTGTTTTCTGATTGAGCAGAGCTAATTCTTTCGACTTGGTCAGGAGTATAACTTCGAGTTGAAAGAACTGTTTCGTTCTCACTTTTGATGATTTCGAGGGGTATCCCCAGATGCATCTGGATTGCCTGTCGGTCCATATCTAGGGTTTTCTGGGAAACCATAGTGGCCCGAACTGTAAGATATTGATGGGCATCTTTTTCGGTGGCATTGTGAAGATCGCCCAGGTGTTGTTCCTGAAGATGTCCGGCAAAGCCCTTGAGAGCCTGTTCATACCCTCGTGCAGTTCCGACACTATGGATGCGGCCGTCATTCTTGTGAATATGTCTTCCTTGGCCCAGAGCTACTTTTTTGGTAATGGCGTATTCGGCTTGAGCCCTGGCTGATCGAAATCGTGGCATATACCCTCCTCGGTATGTTCTTGATCATGATAAGATCTTTTTGATTCTTCCTTGATGGATTCACTTGGTTCAGAAAGTTTTTTCAGGTAGCGGTCAACTGAGCTGCGGTTGATCTTGCATCGGTGGCTTATCCGAAGCCATTCGACCAGATCGGCACAAGAAGCCCCAGCCAGCTTCATGGCTAATAACTCAGCACGATACTTGTCGAGGCGGCTTTTACGGAATAACTTGCGTCTTGCCTCTGCCCGACGGGCGCGAATGCGTTTGACTTCCATAGCTGCGTTAAATGTCTCGTTCTTTATGGGCATAAAGATGTCCTCAGTATTTTGTCGCGTCAATTACGGTTCATGCAGCGAAAACTATGGAACCGTGCTGTGTCTGCCAGATGCTGACACAGCACGGAAATTAAGGGGGGATACAAGCGGGTTTTTTGTATGCAGAGCCCGAACAGCGTTAATGCTATCAACGGTACAACACTCTCTTGATTTTTCTTTTCCATCTCGGTAGTAACTAGAGTCGCCTCAGAAACATTGTCTTATAAATTACTGTGCCTCTTCCCAGGCCAGTAATTTTGCCATTATTGTGGTTATTGCTATAGACGGCTTTATGTTATTCGAAAAGTTGGGGCGTGCTCTGTTGCAGTATTGTTCCTGTTGTTCAGCAGTGAGGGATTCCCACAACGTATTCATGGCTATAGTTTTAGCATTCTCATTTGTTTCAATTTTTAACTGTTCAGCATTGGCCAACATTTTTCGGTGTTGTGTGTCCTGGTTTATTGCCTCGCGTTCTTCAAAGGAAACATACCATTCCGGCACCATCAGTGATGCGCACAGGGATTGGAGATATCCGCCGGGATTATGCTTGTCTATATGGTTTCTCCTCCATGTTTCTACGGCAATATCAATAGATTGAAGCAAGCGAGTAGCTCCATGTCGTTTTTCAAGGTTGTTAAGTTCTTGGTCAGATATTTGGGCAAAAGAAGTCCCCTCTAAGAGTAATCTTGCCTGTTCTGTTGTTGTCCTTTTTTCTCTTCTTGTCTCCTGTTTGTTCTGAAGCGTGACGTCATGTGACAACCCAATGTGACTGTCACGTGACATGCAGTTGGGGTGATGAGTGGATTGTATTTTGTTCCTCTCTTTTTCCCGAAAACGCTGCTGTCTGATTTTGTCATTTTCCCGACGAGCTTTTAGTTTGTCTTCGCTTTGATATTTGCTCCAATTTTTGATGAAGATTGCTCCGTCGTTATTGTCGATCATGTCAAGGTCAGCAAAGCGTGTAAGACCTTTTTTAACTATGGGTAAGGGGATATGCGTTATCATGCTCAGGTTTTCAATTGTGTATGGCAAGTTGTCCGAAATCATCAAGTAGCCACCTCGGCCACATTTTCCTGCTTCGATAAGCATGACAAGCCAGAGCAGGAGTAAGTTGTTGCCTTCCTTCCCTTGATGGAATGTTTTGATCTTTCGATGGTCGAGGACATTACACATGATTTTTAACCAGTCCATGGCCATTTAACCGTTGGAGTCCATCTCAGTATCACCCTGTGATGTTTGACTTTCACGGATAAGATTTCTGATGTCGCTGACATTCCAGGCAGTTATGCGTGATGATAGTTTGATCGGTTTTGGAAAGCGTCCGGACTTGACCCCAGCCCACCAGGTGCTATTTGATACCGGAATGATTGCCGGAATAGGGGGGTTGTGTTTTGAGTTGCCAATTATTTGGGATAAACGGACAAAGCCAGTTTCTGGTAAAGTGTTTATTGTAATGGCAGATTTCATATTCTTATTCCCCGCATTGTTGTTTATGTAGAATGTGGGAATCATTGGATTCTCTTGGCAGAAAATTTTGATTGTCTGATGAAGATGGTACGGGCAATGAGCTCTGAATTTTGAGTTGAACTAATTTTTCTTCAGCTTGATCGAGTTGCTTTCTCAGCCATTCCTCAAAAGAATAATTAAAATCGATGGACATCTGATTTGCTTTTGCTTGTAAAAGAAAATCTTCATATCTTTCGTGCAGTTCGGGGCGGATGGTGAATTGTAAGCGAGGGCGGTGATTATTTTTTGGGGAAATATAAACCATGGCGAAATCCTCATATAAAAAAGATGATAAGAAGATTCCGCTTGAGACGCCCGCGCCGTTTACAGGGGGCCAGGGGGATGTTGAATCAGGTGGGGCAATCGATGTTGCCAAATAGGGGTTTAGGTCGAGCAAGGCCGCATGAATCCCATAAGGAGATTATTAATCCCTTTAAGGAAAAACAGCCCTGTTGCCTAAAAAAGCAATAGTCTATGATCTCATATTCGGATTTTCTACCAAACCGTTGGCTTGCTATCATGGTGTTTTTAAAAAAAACCATAGCGCGAACAGAGGCATTCCGATTGAGATATGTTGTGGGGTATATCCGGCAAAGTCACATTACCATTGGGGATATTTTGATAGCTCTGACATCATTTCCATGAGGTCAGGTGACGCAGCATTTGAGAATTGGATGCCTGTACCCGATATTATATCCTCAATACGGGAAATTAAGTAAACTCTGCTTTTAATGCAGAGAACCGGCGGGGTCCTCTTCCCCTTTTTGCCATCAACCTGATGTCTCAAGGGGTGCTTGTTGCCACGAGAACGAACCATCATTGCCATTGTGCTCGCAATGGGTCCTGTATCTTTTTTACCCGGGGACTCCTTGATGGAGCAACATGAGTATCACTCCGGGGATCATGTGATGGTCTTGCTCACAGATCATTCATTTGTTTTGATCGCAGTATTTTTATATTGCGAACTGCAATCAAAAAGTCAGCGCTTATTATTTACAATAATTGCCTTTACACCCCACCTTCTCAAGTGGAATCTATTTAAGAAATAAAAGTAATCTTTGTCCGTGTTTGTGTCAATGGGATTTTTTTCTTTTATGTCAAATTGTTATGTGCTATTGTGCCTCCATGTTGTGGGTGAAATGGTGGTAAAATGGAGGCATCTGTTGCGGATATAATAACTCTCATTTTGAGGACCTGGAAATGGAAAAACAGAAAATTGGCACTAAGAAAAAGCATACAAAGCGGGGAAGGCCCGCAAAAATTGTGGAGTTAAAGTCATCGCTCAGCAATAAGATGTCCAAAATGGTCTATCATTTTGACCTCGCTTATATGAAACTAAAATCAGAAATATACGATACTGGGCTCTTTTCAACCCCGGAGGGTCGCCAAGAGGCTGAGGCGCTTATAGAGAAGGCTCAGCAGGCGGTCCAGGATTTTTCGACTTTTATGAGTGAGTTCTGCAAGGAAGTAGGATTTGAGTATCATCCTCCTAAAAACATAGTAGCAAAGAAGTTAACACAGGGTAGTGACGAGGATAATAAATAGGTCAAGGCAATAGATCAAAGACAAGTCTTTAGAGGAAATAGGAACCAACAAAATAATTTGCTAAAACGCAATAAATCTTGTAGCTCTAAGAAACTATGGGGAAAACGATATTATTTTGTTGGTTGGGAATGACAGACCTGAAAGCTGCTTCTGGGGCTCCAGAGGTTGGTTTGGGGCCAGTGGCGCAAGCTGTATCAGGGCAGGATTATAGTGAAGTAGTATTGCTCAACAACTGGCAACAAGACACAGCTGAAAATTATATTTCATGGCTTCAACAAAAAACATCCGCGCTCATCTCTCTGTGCCATGTTTCTCTCTCAGGGCCAACCAATTTTGGCGAGATTTACCAGGCGGCCCTATCAATTATTTCTCAAAAAATGCAAGAGCATGGCCAGGAGACCCATCTTGTTTTTCATTTAAGTCCTGGCACCCCTGCCATGGCTGCCGTCTGGATACTCCTGGCCAAAACTCGCTTTCCGGCAGAACTTATTGAATCATCGAAAGAGCTTGGTGTCCGTACAGCCTCAGTACCGTTCGACATCTCCGCCGATTTTATTCCTGACCTTTTCAGACAGCCGGATCAGGCGCTTGGGCGGCTCGCTGCAGGTCTGCCGGCAACGGCCCCTGAGTTTGATGATATCATCCACCGCAGCGAGGTCATGCAACGGGTGATACTCAAGGCCCGCCGCATCGCTCCCCGTTCCATCCCGGTTTTAATCGAAGGTGAATCCGGCACTGGCAAGGAGCTTTTTGCCCGTGCTATTCATGATGCCAGCCCTCGTAAAGACAAGGCGGCATTTGTGGTTATTAACTGCGGGGCTATTCCGGCGGAGCTGGTTGAGTCCGAACTCTTCGGCCATGAAAAAGGCGCCTTTACCGGTGCCAATACGGCAAGGATCGGCCATTTTGAAGCTGCCCACCAGGGCACCATTTTTCTCGATGAGATTGGTGAGCTCCCCAAGGAAATGCAGGTCAAGTTGCTTCGCACCGTGCAGGAAGGTGAGGTGAAGCGAATCGGCGCAACTACGACCCGGCAGATTGATGTAAGAATTATTGCGGCCACTAACAGAAATCTTATGAATGAGGTCGCAATAGGCTCCTTCCGGGAAGATCTCTTTTATCGGCTGGCGGTCGGCGTGATTAAGCTTCCCCCTCTCCGTGAACGGATTGGTGATGTTAGCTTGTTGATTGATAGGTTTCTGGAGCAAATTAACTTGGAAAGCAGGAATGAGCCTGGCTATAGACAAAAGAAAATTTCTGCATCAGCAAGAAATCTTTTGCTCCGGCATTCCTGGCCAGGCAATGTTCGGGAACTGCAAAATACATTAACCCGAGCCGCTGTCTGGTCGGCAGAAGAAGAGCTGGACGAGGAGGATATTCGTGAGGCCTTGCTCCCTGTTTCTTTTGCTGGCAAGGACACTCAGGATATTCTTGCCCAGCCGCTGGGCGAAGGTTTCAATCTGCCGGAGATTATGAAAACTGTGGCGGTTCATTATCTTGAGAAAGGTCTTGCTGAAACTCATGGTAACAAGACAAGTACCGCGAAAATACTGGGCCTGCCGAGCTATCAGACCCTGACGAACTGGCTGAAAAAATACGAGCTTGAATAATTTGGCACGGTAGTTGCTTTTGCAGGGGTATGCAAACGATTATGGAATCCATCAACTTTGAAATTCTTCGTGCCCGATGGCCGGAGCTGGCCAGTCTCGGCGGTTTTGCCGAGCAGTACAGCTTTGGTGATCCTAACAGCGCCCTTATCAAGTTGCGGCTGTTTGTCGAGCAGATGGTGGAGCATATCTACCAAACCCACGGATTTCAAAAGCCCTATCAGGCAAACCTGAATGATCTCCTCAATGAGGCCTGTTTTCGCCAGGCAATCCCCGTTCCCGTTCTTGACAAGCTCCATGCCATCCGTATCAAAGGTAACAAGGCAGCCCATGGCGTTATGGAAACGGCCAACAGTTCACTTACCATGCTCAAAGAGGCCTATGACCTTGGCCGCTGGTTCTATCTCACCTTTGGTGATGGCGCTCTTGTAGACTGCCCGGCCTATCAGCCGCCAGGTGAAGACACCAAGGCCCAGATCAAACGGGAGAAAAAAGATGCTCTGCAGAAGCTGGCTCAGGCCGAGGAGCAGATGCAGGCCCTGCTCCAGGAGCTTGAAGCTGTCCGCGCCAAGGCTAGCGCTGCCCAGAAGAGCGCTGCCGAGCTTCAGGCGATGGCCGCAAAATCAAGCAAGTCAGCAGGTGAATTGGAGTTTAATGAAGAAACCACTCGTTTCCGCCTCATCAATATCATGCTTGCCGATGCCGGTTGGCATGTAGGTGTCAATGGCAACGATACCGATGAGGTTCGCCAGGAAGTTGAAGTCCTGCATCAGCCCACCAACACCGGCGCAGGCTATGCCGATTATGTCCTCTATGATGACAACGGCAAGCCTCTGGCCGTGGTCGAGGCCAAAAAGACCGCTGTCGATGCCACACTGGGTCGCAACCAGGCCCGTATTTATGCCGACGGTTTCGAAAAAATGACAGGCCAGCGTCCGGTGATCTTTTACACCAATGGCTTTGATGTCCATATCTGGGACGATGCCCAGAACTACCCGGATCGCAAGATCTACGGTTTTTATTCCAAGGAAAGTCTCAAGTACCTGGTTAATTTCCAGCGGTCTGGCAAAAAGCCCCTTGATTCCCTCACGATCAAGCCGGAAATCACCGATCGTCTCTACCAGCATGAGGCTATCAAGCGGGTACTGGAACGATTTTCCAAGAACTATCGTAAATCCCTGCTCATCCAGGCCACCGGCACGGGCAAGACTCGGGTGGCCATTTCCCTCACCGATGTCTTGAGCCGGGCCAACTGGGTTAAGCGCGTCCTCTTTCTCTGTGACCGCCGCGAGCTGCGCAAACAGGCCAAGAATGCCTTTAACCTGTTCATGCCCGACGCACCCCTCACCATCGTCTCGGCAGGCACGGCCAATGACCGCCACCAACGCATCTATCTGGCCACCTATCCAGCAATGATGAAGATCTTCCAGACCTTTGATGTCGGCTTTTTCGATCTCATTATTGCCGATGAATCGCATCGCTCCATCTACAACCGGTATCGCGACCTCTTTCTCTATTTCGATGCCCTTCAGGTCGGGCTGACCGCCACACCGGTTCATTTCATTAACCGCAACACCTTTCGGCTGTTCGGTTGTGAGGATAAAGACCCCACCTTCAACTACGATCTGGAACAGGCGGTGGAAGATGGGTACCTGACTCCTTATGAGGTCTTCACCCACACCACCAATTTCCTGCGCAAGGGGATCAAATACGCCGAGCTTAGCGACGAACAGAAGCGGCAACTGGAAGATGACGGTGAAGACCCTGCCCAGTTCGACTATGAAGACCGCGAGGTGGATAAGGTCATCTTCAACAGGGAGACCAACCGCGCCATTCTCCGCAACCTCATGGAAAAAGGCATCCGCGAGCAGACCGGCCAGCTTCCCGGCAAGTCCATCATCTTTGCCCGTAGCCACAAACACGCCGTTCTGCTGAAAGAAATATTTGACGAAATGTACCCCCAGTATGGCGGCCGCTTCTGTCAGGTGATCGACAACTACGATCCACGGGCCGAGCAGCTCATTGACGACTTCAAGGCCACCGGAGGCGCCGATGAAATCACCATCGCCATTTCCGTGGACATGCTGGACACCGGCATTGACATCCCCGAGCTGGTCAACCTCTGTTTCGCCAAGCCAATCCGTTCCCAGGTCAAGTTCGACCAGATGATCGGCCGCGGCACCCGGCTTTGTCCCAATCTCTTCGGGCCGGGCCATGACAAGAAGGTCTTCTGGATCTTTGATCACTGGGGTAATTTTGAATTTTTCAGCAAGAAGGTTAAGGAGGCCGAACCCACCAACACCAAGTCCCTCATGGAAAAGGTGTTCGAGGTCCGCATCACCCTGGCGGAATCGGCCCTGCAGCAGGCGGAGCCGCATATTTTTGATGCTGCCTGGCCGCTTATCCGCGAACTGATCCAGGCCTTGCCCGAAGATACCATTGCCGTGCGTGACCGCTGGCAGCTCAAACGCCAGTTGGCCGAGCCTGAAACCCTGCGTCAGTTCAGCGCCACCACCGTTACTCGGCTCAAGAATGATCTGGCTCCCCTCATGCAGTGGGTGAATATTCGGGGCAGCGCCGATGCCTATGGATGTGATCTACTGATCCATGCCATGCAGACTGCCCTGCTTCTCCAATCGGCCAGCTTTATCGACCTGAAAGACCAACTTCTTGATGGCGTCAGCCGCCTGCGCATGACCTTGAACCCCGTCCGTGAAAAATCAGCAACCATTAAGAAGGTAAAAATCACGGAATTCTGGGACGCGATCTCCTTTGCCGAACTCGAAGCCCTCCGTCACGAGCTGCGTCCCATCTGGCAGTATCGGCTGACCGACGAACAGCCCAAGCTCTATCCCAAGATTATTGATATCACCGATGGCGGCGAGTTGTTTGAGCAGCGGCCCACCTATCTGCATTCCGTGGACATGATGGCCTACCGCAAAAGGGTGGAAGAGGTTTTGATCCAGCTTTTTGCGACCAATGCAACCCTGCAGAAGATCAAGCGGGCCGAACCGGTCTCCAGCCAGGATCTCGATGCCCTGTCATCCCTTGTTCTCCTGCAGAATCCGGACATTGATCTCAATATCCTGAAACAGTTCTACGAAAAGACGGCGGTGTCGCTGGATTTCATCATCCGCTCCATCATCGGTATGGAGCCCGAGGCTGTGGCCGGGCGTTTTGCCGAGTTTGCCCACAAGCACCCGCAGCTCACCGCCAAACAGACCCGTTTTCTGAGCCTGCTCCAGAACCATATTGCCAAATACGGGGCCATCGAGCTTGACCGCCTCTACGAACCCCCGTTCACCACCGTCGACAGCAACGGTCTGGACGGTGTCTTTGCCGCCGAAACAGAAATTGATGAACTGATCAGTATTATCAACACATTCAAACCCCAGGAAGGACACACCCCCCAATGATTACCGGAGAACTCCGCACCAAGATCGACAAGCTCTGGACAGAATTCTGGACCGGCGGCATCGCCAACCCGCTCACCGTCATCGAGCAGATTTCCTTTCTCATGTTCGCCCGCCTCCTCGACAGCACAGAGACCCGCGAGGAGAAAAAAGCCCAGCGCACCGGCAAGCCATTTCGCCACATCTTTGCTGAGGATGAGCAGGAGCTGCGTTGGTCGCAGTTCAAGCATCTGGGCGGCGAGGCCATGCTGCCTTTTGTGCGCGACAAGGTCTTTCCCCACTTCAAGGGGGTAGCCGTGGATGGCGCCAAGTTCGGCGAGTACATGAAGGATGCCCAGCTCATGATCCAGAAGCCGAGTCTGCTGGTCACCGCCGTCAACATGGTGGACGAGCTGCCCCTCACCCAGGGCGACACCAAGGGCGATCTCTACGAATACCTGCTCAGCAAACTGACCACCGCCGGGGTCAACGGCCAGTTCCGCACTCCACGCCACATCATCCGCCTGATGGTGGAGATTCTTGCCCCCCGGCCCGACGAGGTGGTGGGTGACCCGGCCTGCGGCACCGCCGGCTTCCTGGTCGAGACCATGCTCTACCTGCTCCGCACCCATACCTCGCCCGAGGGCGTCCATACCGATGAAAACGGCGATCTGATCTATTCCGGCGACCTGCTGGAGCCCTATCGCGACCATATCCAGACCAAGATGTTCCACGGTTTTGACTTTGACGCCACCATGCTGCGCATCGCCGCCATGAATCTGCTGCTGCACGGTATTGAGGCCCCGGATATCCACTATCAGGATACGCTGAGTTCCAATTTTCCCGACCGTTTCCCGCAGCTTGCCGAGAACTGTTTTGATGTCATCCTCGCCAATCCGCCCTTCAAGGGCAGCCTTGATTATGACGATGTCCACAGCTCGCTCCATGCCAAGGTCAAGACCAAGAAGACCGAACTGCTTTTCGTGGCCCTGATCCTGCGGATGCTCAAGCTGGGCGGCCGCTCCGCCACCATTGTCCCGGATGGCGTGCTCTTCGGCTCTTCCAAGGCCCACCAGGCCTTGCGCCAGTTGTTGGTGGACGACAACCAGTTGGAGGCGATCATCTCCCTGCCCTCCGGCGTGTTCAAGCCTTATGCAGGGGTCTCCACCGCCATTATTGTTTTCACTAAGGGCGGCAAAACCGACAATGTCTTTTTCTATGATGTCCAGGCCGACGGGCTTTCCCTGGATGACAAGCGGGACAAGATAGATGCCAACGACCTGCCCGATGTCCTGGCAAAATGGCGGAACCGAGATCCAAAGCAGGACAGCGACCGGACGCGGAAGCATTTTTTTGTGGCTGCCGATTTGATTCGGGAGAAAAAGTATGACCTTTCCATCAACCGCTACAAGGAAACGGTGTACAAGGAAGAGCCGTATGACCCTCCGGGGGAGATTCTGGAGCGGATGATGCGGCTGGAGAAGGAGATCATGGCGGAGATGGAAGAGTTGCGGGGAATGCTGGGATGAGCAACTTGATTGCCTTGAATGAAATAGTAGAGATAAACCCTCGCATGCCGAAAGAATTATTAGCTAAACGAGATCAAAGAGTTTCGTTTGTACCAATGGCGGCTATCTCGGAAGAAGGCTCTATATGTAGTGAGAACGAACGGCTATTAAGTGATGTAATGAAAGGATACACATACTTCCAGAAAGGGGATGTGCTCCTGGCCAAGATAACCCCATGCTTTGAAAATGGAAAAGCAGCTGTGGTTCAGGGATTGCAGCATGATACTGGATTCGGGTCAACTGAATTTCATGTTTTGCGCCCAAGCAAAGATGTCGATGCCAAATACTTGTTTTATCAAGTCTGGAATCCTGCTTTTCGATTTGTAGGCGAAAATAATATGACAGGAACGGCAGGGCAAAAAAGAGTACCGACTGATTTTTTGAAAAGGTATAAAATCCCTCTGCCGCCGCTGGCGGAGCAGAAGCGGATTGCGGCCATTCTGGACAAGGCCGACGCCATCCGCCGCAAACGCCAGCAAGCCATCAAGCTCGCCGAAGACTTCCTCCGCGCCACCTTCCTTGGCATGTTCGGCGACCCGGTAACCAATCCTAAGGGGTGGGAGGTAAAGAAATTCAGTCAAATTGGTACACTTGATCGTGGCGTTTCCAAAAATCGGCCACGAAATGCCCCTGAACTTCTTGGTGGCCCATATCCACTTATCCAAACCGGCGATGTGGCAAACTCGAATGGTTATATTCGCAGTTATAAAAGTACTTATTCAGAAGTTGGATTGAAACAGAGCAAAATGTGGTCTACGGGTACTCTTTGCATAACCATTGCGGCCAATATAGCTAAAACCGGTATATTGACCTTTGATGCCTGCTTCCCCGATAGTGTCGTTGGTTTTGTGCCAAATACTCTTTCAACGATAGAGTATGTCCAGTATTGGCTTAGCTTCCTGCAGAAAATACTTGAAGATAGCGCCCCTGAATCTGCTCAAAAAAACATCAACCTTGAAATATTGAGAAACCTTGATATTCCGTTACCCCCGATCAATCATCAAAATGAGTTTTCTAAGCACGTCGCGAAGGTACAGGCGTTGAAGTTGAAGCAAACTACAGGGAGTGACAATTCATCTATTTTATTTAACTCCCTCACCCAACGCGCCTTTCGCGGTGAACTCTAATGCCTACCCCCCTTGGCCATTACTGCTGATCGCTCATCAAACAGGACTCTGCCCATGACCATCTTGCCATCACCAGAATCTATCCTCACCCTGCTCCCTATTCTTGACGAGAAAGTCGCTGAGGCGCTTGAGTCCGAGACCCTTGATTTCAAGCGTTGGGAGGATGGCAAGAAATCCTTGGCAGTGGCAGTTGAGACAGCGATCTGTTTTGCCAACGCCGAGGGCGGGGTCATTGTCTTCGGGGTCAAGGATGATGTCGTGGGCAGACGGCAAGCCATCACTGGCTGTGAACGGTATGATCTTGATGTCTGGCGGCGGGGTATCTACGAACGGACCAGGCCGAATCTCACGGTGGAGGTTGCGGAACTCCATGTTCCAGAAGGAATACTGCTGGTTGTGCGGGTACCAAAGGGGCCTGTTCCGCCCTATGGCACATCGGCTGGTCTGTATCAAGTTCGTGTCGGCAAAAACTGTATGCCTTACTCTCCAGAGGATTTCCAAAGACGGCAGGCGGCCTTGGGCACTCTTGACTGGAGCCGTCAGCCTGTGAAAGGATTAGATTTTGACGGCTTTGACTCAGCAGAGATTGCCCGTCTTCGCAATGTGCTTCGTGCCAATCGGCCTGAATCTTCATTGCTTGCCTTGAAGGATGATGAACTGTTAACCGCACTCGGGGTTATTGTGGATGGCGAGATAAACCATGCGGGCCTTCTTCTGTCCGGCCGTGTGGATCTTCTCTCTCGGCATATTCCCAACCATGAGGTTATCTATCTCCATCATTCCACGGCCGTTGATCTGGATTTTCGTCTGGACAGAAAAGGCCCGCTTTTACACATTCTGGAATCGTTGACTGATGCTATCAATGTCAGGAATCCTTTCAAAACCGTCAAGACCGGTCTTTTTCATCTCGACATCCCATCTTTTCCTGAATCATCCTTTCGGGAGGCGATCTTGAATGCCTTGATTCACCGTGATTACCTGGAACCTGGTAGCGTTTATATCCGCCATTCAAGTCGTGAGATGAGTATTAGCAGTCCCGGTGGTTTTATCGGAGGCATTACCGTGGAGAATGTCCTCCATGCGGAGCCCAGGGCCAGGAACCGTTTACTCGCTGAGATTTTTCAAAAGCTGGGATTGGTCGAACGAGCCGGGCTTGGCCGACGACGGATTTTTATTCCTCCCCTGGCTTATGGGAAACGGTCCCCACTCTATGAGGCCGATGCCCATACTGTTCGTTTGACTTTGTTTAACGATGGTTTCGACGAGGGATTTGCTGCATTTATTGCCACGCGGGAGCGACAAGGGGCGACCTTTGACTTGATTGAACTCCTGCTCCTGTCTTATCTACGGGAACATGCGGAGATTGATGTGACAAATGCGGCCAGGATCAGCCAACTCCCTGAGACGCGGATTTATGACCGCCTTGAGCAGTATTGCCATCGTCGCCAACCCTGGCTTGAGCGGCGTGGCAGAAAAAATGGAGTCACCTATCATTTGTCCCGGTCAGTGGCGGCGGAGCTGGTGGGTAAGGCGGTTTACAGTCGCTCGCGTGCCATTGACCAGGTGCAATGGCCAGTCCTTATCCGCCAGTATGTTATTGAACATGGTTCCATTAATAACAGCGAGTGTCGTGAGCTTCTACTGCTTGGCAACAGCCGGTCGGCCCAGAGTACGGTCTCCAGATTGCTGGCCAGCATAGATTTCCTGGAAGCATACGGTAGTAGCCCCAAAACCAGACGCTATCGTCTTTGCGGTGATTGTTGAGTATTTTACTCAATGTTGAGTAAGAGAAAAGTGGATGTTGTGTAAATTGTGTTGTGTATGTTGGGTTAGTGATAACAGGGTGGATCGTAACAGTGAATACATCTTACGGTTGTCTGGTTTGAAAGAGGTCAAGAAAGGGCAATACCCCTTAAAAGAGGGTAGTAAAGAGGGTAATAGCGACCAACAATAGCAAAGCCTCCCAGAGTATCAATATAAGAAAATTTATGTTGATACATAAAAAGTTATGCGACCGTGAAGCTTATTGGGAAATGGCCGAATCTTACAGCAAGCTCTCGATGGCTGGTATCTGTTCGCCAGTAATTCTGCAAAAAAAACAGAACGATATGTATTTTTTCCCAAACAAAGATGATGAAAATTCATGTCGAAAGAACCGGTGCAACATTAAAAATACAGTGCATGCCAAACTGGCATAGTCATTGCTTGATGGGACTCAAGAATTTAAAAAAGTAATTATCAATTATTTAAAGATAATGGAGACATGATGATAATCAATAAGTTTTTTGAAGCACGTGATCATGCTGAACGCCTGCGGCAGGATCTCGTGGCATTACTTGAACAAGAGCAACCGAGTTATCGCAATCGGCTACAGGAGGAGATTGATCTGCTGAAGTCTTCGCTAAGTCAATCCGAGGTTCCAGAGCTGTTCCGCATTGCTGTGGTAGGGACCTTTAAAACCGGTAAGTCATCATTTGTCAACAAACTGGCTGAGGAACGATTGGCAGGGGTAGAGACAAATCCAGAGACTGCTGCCATCAGCATTTTTCGGTATGCTGAGACGCCACGAGCCGAGGTGAAGCTCATTAGTATGGAAGAGTGGATGCACATGGAAGAACTTTACGAAGACGCGCCGAAACACCCGGAGGCTTATCGAGTAGCCGGTTTACGCGGCTTCAACGACCAGATGGCCCAGCGGAAGACCCAGGAGGGCCCGTCCGTTGATTTCGATCCAGTTGATGTCGATCAGCTTATTAAGGACTGGTTAAAACCCGAAGGGCATGTCCATGTTATCGAAACGGAACAGTGGGAGAGTAAAAAGGGAAAGTTGGGCTTTCGTAAGGCGATCCGTGAATTCACCTCCAGTCGTAATCCCTTACATTATTTTGTCAAAGAATTGGTTGTATATGCACCGGTCCCGTTGTTGCGGGATCATGTGGAGTTGATAGATACCCCTGGCCTGAACGATACCCAACTTTACCGTGGACAATTGACCGAAGACCTGTTGTCGGAAGTTGATGCCATTCTATTCCTCACCCGAAGCGGTGCATCTTTCAGTCAGTTTGACAAGGAATTCCTCGTCCGGCAGTTACGAAAAAAACGTCTGCGCCATCTTAGATTGATTGTTACCCAGGTGGATACCACCTATGAAAACGCGCTGAGGGATGCTCGGGAAGAGGAAGACGATCCTCCCTCCTTTAAGGAAGTACGCGACAAAGAGGAAGCACGCTTACGCTCGGAAATTAGTCGTACACTCGATGAATTGCTTGATGAATCAGATTTGAAAGAGGAAGAGGGCTACTATTATATGGAGCAATTAGACGCCTTGAAGATTCATTTTACCTCTTCGGCCTGGTTTGATGAAGGCAAAGTGGATGAATCAGGTATTCCGGCCGTTGGTAGAGCCCTCTTCGAGGTTTTGTCCGAGAACTATCATATTAAACAGCT
>JFJP01038392.1_pt1 | contig 17768 bp, 14 predicted proteins | sample 431651 | NCBI WGS metagenome assembly JFJP01 (sample SAMN02602958, study PRJNA72255) | Microbial mat metagenome, whole genome shotgun sequencing project. | biome: fresh water; feature: sink hole; material: water; isolation source: purple microbial (photo- and chemosynthetic) mats found in...
GCAAGACGACATCTTCGCATTTGCACGTAATCGATGCGCCTGCTACAATCAACTCTTTCACGTATTCAGTACGGGTGGGGGTAAATTCCAAGGCTACGTGGTATGTAAATGCAGCATCTAGTACGTCCATGAACTTCGGTGGGGTAGTAAATTCGTCCGACTGGTCAATACTTGAAATAAATTGAGGGGGTAAAATGGAATATTCACAAACACGGCAAATTATACAAAACGGCAATCTTGTGTTTTTTAAGCCGCAAAATATATTTGCCAAATTGATTGCAATTTGTACAAAAGGCGCAGTCTCACATTGTGGTATTCTGGTTTGGATTAAAGACAGCCGTGAAGTACCCAGGCTAGCTGTTTTGGAAGGTCATACAGGCGGTTGCAGGCTTGTAACCATGAGTTATTACAAAGGCCGTGCTTCTTACGTAGTGGATGTTGGACTAGACTGGTGCTTGATCGAAGACTATGCTTATGAAAAAACGGGCAAAACCGCGTATGCCTACTTTGACTTCATAACAATCTGGTTAAAAGAGTTGCTGCTTCGCGCAGGCTTCGGCAAATACAGTAAGCTAATACCAAACACCGAGGGTGAGGTATGTAGTGAAGTTGTTGCCGATATTATGCAGAAAGCCAACTTTAAAATCGACGTGCTGTTGTCACCACAAAAGTTATTTGAATACGCAAAAGCGGCTACTTTGTCGGGTGTATTAGAAATCGATGGCTAGTTATGACTTTACCTACAGCAGGCACTCTAAAAATTTCAGATGTTCGCACGGAGCTGGGTGAGGGTGGATCTGTATCATTAGGACAACTGTCGGCACGAACGTTAGCCAGTCTGCCAACCGGTACTATTTCATTAAGTAGCTTTTACGGCAAAAGTACCTCCTTTAATAACGTTTGTAGCTTATTGCATTTTGATAGCAACGCGACTGACGTTAAAGGCAATATCTGGAGTCCAGTAAGTGGCGCGTCCGTCTTGGCTACTGGAAAATTTGGTATAGCTACCAATTTAACCTCTGGACAATACTTCTCGACACCTTCGTCAACCGTATTTAACTTCGGTACTGGAAACCTAACTATCGAGTGTTGGTTCAACATGACGTCACTGTCAACAGATCCTTGGCAGGTAATGATGATGCGAGCTACGCCCGCTTCATGGTCAACCGGATGGGCTTTATTTTATCAGGGCACTACTAATAAAATTGGCTTTTGGTTGTCTGGTGGGACTCGAATACTCAGTGACACGGTTGTATCTCGTAACACATGGGTTCATATTGCGGTGGTACGAGTTTCTGGAATTTTATCTATGTATGTCGGTGGTGTTTTACAAACTCAAACCTACGCATCTACGCCGATTGACACTACTGATGCAATACGTATCGGCGGTGACGCAGGCTCCTATTCCTTTATCGGTAGCTTGGATGAAGTAAGGGTTTCAAAAATAGCTCAATATACTTCAAATTTTTCTCCACCTTCTGCACCGTTTCCAAACAGTTAAGCAAAAAGAAAAAGCCCGCCTCCGATGTTTTGGAGTGCGGGCTTTTTTACGTCTTACTCAGCTAGTTTCCTAATTTCAGATACCGACTGTATTCGTGCTTCACGTACCTCTTCAATACTTTTAGCAGCACGTATCATTGCTTTACCATATACTCGGAACTCTTCTACTTGCGTCAATATTGCCACCAATGCTGTATATTTACTAATGAAAATATCTGCAACGGCTTCTGCTTTATTGCCGGTTGCAGAAACTTCTGAAGCTATCCATCGGTAATTATCCAACTTGTCACCATAGACTTGCAGCTTATAGGCTTTTGCATCTTGGTATTTTGCAGTATACAGCGACAGTTTGTTTGGCATTTTACCAATCACTTTGTTGTATACTTCAGCAGCTTCCATATCAATTAGTTCTAAAGCCGGCTCCACCAGGTCTGACAGTAGTAGCTCAGGTAACGGCGTACGCTCGGGCTGTATAAATTTATCCTTCTTGCTATTATACAACCAGCCTAGTAAGGGTACATCCGTTCTACCACTCAGTTCTACTACCGTGCAGTCTTTCGGTGCGTGAGGTTCTGTTGTATAAATACCAACTACTACACCATCTTTTATATAGGCTTTCATAGTTTAAGTCCAAGAAATATAAACAACACCGTTTGCACCCGCGCCACCAAAGGCACCCACGCCCATCGGATTTCCGGCTGCGCCACCTCCGCCTGCTCCTGGAACTGTTGCATTATGTCCGCCACCGGTTGAACCGGTAATTTGCCAACCAAATGCCCCATTATTACCGGGATACGAATACATCATTACATCATTACCCGCTGTAGTAACTGTGCTAACGCCTTTGTCACCACCCCCTGAATACGATCCGGTACCCGTAGACATAGCAACCTGTCCTTCACCATCACCGTCTGGATGTGCGTAAGTTGGCGCAGCGGCTTGTTCGGACCCGCCACCGACACCACCCATTGCAACCCATTGATGGAAAATTGTATTACCACCATCTCTACCCGGGTAGCCACGCGCGGTATCACTTGTACCATAATCACCAGGCTGTGGGTAAATCGTGGCTCCCATCTCTGTGTATAGGTAGGGCGAACCACCTACGCCCAATCGAACTTCGAGTTGCTGTCCTGGGGTAACGTCGAGTTCGTAAACCAATACTTGACCGCGCTTGCCGCCATGACCACCGTAGTAAAGATCAGCGCCTCCGCCGCCTCCGCCGCCTCCGGCACCCATAATAACAGCCTTGATATGATACACGCCGGCCGGCACTGTCCAGTTAGATGTAGTAAATTCATTTCCGGGCAATGCGTGTGGTGGTTCAGTTCCACCACCCCCTTGACCCGCAAGAATAGCACGTTCAGCATCGGTCAGAAGTGATAAAATATCCTCGCGCTGCAAAACAGCCATCACATCTTCACGAGTTAGAATAACGGCACCGTTTCTATAGTTGAAAGATACCACTGTTTGGTTGTATTCATCACGCGTAATCAAGCGTGTCTTCGGCATACCGCTGACAAAAGACACCAGCGTCACCGGATTCGCAGTATTGGGGTTAAGAGATACCCTGTTACCGGTTGAATTTATATCATATTGAATGTTATCGTACTTCAGTTGACCGACAAAGGTGAGGACATTTTCCTTTCTCTCTACGATATTAGTCAAAGCGTAGCTGTTTGCAGACAACGAACTTGAACTATCGTAGCGCATCGTCGTGCGGTAGCCGACATGCGGTGTAGTTTGGAATTGCCAAACTTCAATATTTAATCCCGGCTGCACACCTTGGAAGAAAATACGATTCTGCGTATCAATCTCGTAGGTGCGTTTATGCTGATAGTACCCACCGACGGTTACGATAACAGTTGCGGGATCAGATACGGAATACAATTGATATACTGTATCAGTTGACGACATGACGTTGAAGGTAGTACAATTTATGGAATAACCTTCGTCAATCGTAACTTCAGTAAACGCAACAATATCAATCAGTCGTCCGGACGGTACCGGGTTTGCTAAAGAAACCAGACCACCGTATTGGTCAGATGACCAAGAGTATTCACTCGGTGCAACAAACTGGTTGTCAACAAAGACTAAAACATAATCACGGCTCGTCGTGCGGGCACAACGATATGCAGAGGTTGCACCATCTGAAATAACTGATTCTGTAACAGGCACCAGTTTGTTAGGTGGACCTTCTAATCCCGCGGGGTCAATCCAAACAGGCCCGCTGTTCAAACCCGACACTGATGATGTTGGGTATGGGTTATTAGTCTGTGTTGTCGGCAACATTAAAAACAAATCAACGTATGATAATCCACCTGGGAACGTAGGCGGACTTAATAATTGAATACCGTCATGAACAATCTGGTAATCACGTTGTTGATATTGCTTACCGTCAATAAACAAGAGTACTTGTGCCGGGGTTTCTGGAAGAGTACCTAGCGAAATTAACATATCGCCAGGATAGATTTGTCTAAAGGTTCTTGTGACTTCAGAGGAACCCGCAGTGTCATCATAGACACCTAGTTGAACTATACGAATCAGGGCACCATCATTAGGCGCGAGACTGAAAAGAATGCTGGTTGTTTCAAAACTGTACTCAGATTGATGAACAAATACGTCATCAATGTACACCATTACCCAATCACGTGATCTTGGTACAACGGACAAGTAGAAACGCGTAGTTTGTCCGTCACCGGTGTGTTTTGCTTCAAAAGCACTTAATACACCACCGATGGCTGAGGTAACTTTTCGCAATATCAATACATCGACTTTTGTACCGTAAGCCATGCCATAAACGGTAAGAAGATTCCAACCGAGCGTATAGCTGTTTTCAGGCATCAACTTGCCGTTACACCAAACAAAAATCGTTTTGCTACCGTCAGCAGGTTCAAAAATAGTGCTGCCTGCTTGTGATTCGTTGTTCAACGTTCCCGTCATTGAAGTAGACTCAAACGTATACAAGTCTATGACTGGGTTTGAAATACGCTGCCAAGAATTCAAGCCATGCCCGAGTACCATGTAGGCGGGCAAAGATAACTTGCGCTCAGGCAACTGATTGGCAGTATCTCGCCATAAAGCAATTATTGAAGTGCTATCGACATGTTGAAATGGAATATCTGTAACAGTTCCTTTTTCGGTGTCTAAGTTGTACTTTAACTTGCGTACTTGCCCATAGCCAGCGCCTGCAATAATTTGGCTAATGATGACTTCATCATCTTTTAACCAGAATCCACCTGCGACCATCGGCAACTTGAAGGTTGACTGGTCAACTATTGTATCAATACTTCCTACGTAAATACGGTGGTATCCCGGAAAGGCCCAATGCAGTAAGCCCGGACCAGATTTGACTGCAATACCTGACGTAAAGTCGTGAGAGTACTCGCAAAAACTTTCGTCCAAAACTGCAACTACACTATTTTCAGAATCAATAGGTGCGGGAAGTGCACTCAACTTTGCAACTACAGGTAACGCATGATTTTGACTTAAATTTACGGTTACTACTTCGCCAAGTCGTTGTGCTTGGCAGATTGCATAAACTTTAATACCGTATTCATTGTTCTTTTCATACGCAGGCTCTAACGGCCCGACAGCAAACAGCTCACCCGTATCCAGATAAACACCCATCTCACGCAACATCCAACTACCACTTCGTGGTACTTGTTTTGGAATTTCAAGCGTCAATTTAACAGTCGATGTTCCAACTATTTCAACTACATTGATAGGTGCTGTATAGACAGCCGTACCGAAAAGTTCGGTAGCACTAAGAAGATCTGAATTATTGGAACTGGTCAAGTCATGTTCGGTAACACTAAACCGTGTAATGCTTATCTTGAAGCCGTTTATTGACGCATTCGCAGCGGCAGCTAAACCAGCACTTGTAATTGTGAGCATGGTATTCCTTTATTAAGCAGCAACGTCTATTGTAAAAATCTTCTCAGCGTCAATCACTTTGACCGCAAGGCCAATCTCGTCTGTCGGAATTGTGACTGTAAACGTTTGAGTTTTAATTACCATTGGGGCAGGAGCTTGTTGGTAGAAAATATCTACTACTTTCTGTCCAAGTGTTTGTCCAAACTTTAACTGCAATCCCTCCAACGTAGTAAAACCCATATTTAGATTTACATGGGTTGTCTTGAACCAGTCACCCCCGCGTTCTATTGTTGAACCTTGTGGAGTAAGATAAAAATTAATATAGTCGTTTGTCCACAAATAATCAACGGTACAAGTACCATTGGTCATCATACTAACAAACTTTGTAAAATCCTCAGTCCCGTTAGTATCTGGATACATACCAAGTTGAGTGGCAAGTTGCATAAACTTGCCTACGCTCATGTTGAGAATGTCCTGTGATAGGTCAAAACCCAGCATTCGACATACGTTGATAAGTGTCTCCGGTGCTGCATCTGGTGGTAAAAATCGGAGAAACTCTAATTGACGTATCGGGTCGTCAATATTATCCTTCAAAACAACGTCGAAACTATCTACCAAGTCTTTCCATACTTGACGTTCCGTTAAACGCGACGTCGTATAGTCATGTATGGTTGCGGGTGCAATATTAGGGGTACTCATGGTTGATCCGATTAGGAATAAACTTCGCGTTCGCTATACTTGGTATTAAGAACTAACACTTCTAACTCTAAGAAATTCGTATTATCTGCGGGAACAAGATCAACCACAGCGTCAACAAAGCCTAGCAACTTACAGTTATTTACTACCACGTAATCAACACCTTCAACCAGCGCAGCTTTCGTAATATCTGAAACTGGAATACGCCTACCAAGAGTATCAGATTGCCTAATAAACAATGCGCGAACTGCCGCTTCTGCGGTCGGTAAAACGCTAGATGCTAAATACTGAGTACGTAACGCTAACGTTAGATCGATTTGAACAGGTGCGCGTGTCGGATCTTTTGGTACAATGTTGACAGCGGCGTGTTTTTTCTTATCCATGTAGAGGAGAAATTCATCCCATTCCGCAGCAGTTAGCGATGACGTATTTGTGGCCGCTGGTAACAAACACATTTGCACCTGATTCATCCAACGTAAATCGTTTGGAGCAATATCGCGTTGACATTGTAAGCTGACACTAATAATTCCGGGGTAATCCAACGCGACTGCTTTATAATCAGAGATTGTAACTCCGCGGTTACGCGCTTTGAAGATTAATGGAGCCATCGTACGGTAATAACTTGCCGGCTTTTCGTCAGCACCACCTGCGACAACAGATACCGTAAGACCTTTAACAGTATTCATCGTTGGTAGGGCGACTTCCAAGTTTGTCAACCCGTTATTTGCCTGTGCCCCGATAGTAACAGCATACTTAACTTTAACCTGACTACCAAGTTTCGGACTAACACCGTTAATGCCGTCGCCAAATGCGATAATTGCTTCACCTGCACCTGAAGTATTATCGAAGTACACCATATCGTAAGCATCCGATACCCACAAACCATCTTCAGTGCGTTCCCATTTCTGAAAACCCTTAGACTGTTCATCGTAGACACGTACTTCAACATCAATATCAGAAACTTTGAAAAAGCGTGTACTCAGATAATATTGTTGGAAGGCAGTACCGGTAGAAGTAAATGTTTCCTCTAAAACAGAACCTTCATAAAGTCGGGCAACCTCCGAGAGCAGACTAATCCTGGTGTTAACTCCAAGATCAGTAAAATCAGGTTGTCCTGCTACTAGCTCAAACCTACTTGTGCCTACGTTTCCACCCATGTACTGAATTGTTCTAACAGAGCCTGAATCATTACCGCTATTCGCTAATACTAAAAATCGGTCACCTGTCTTAATCTTTAGAGATACGACTATGGTATTATCTAATTTGAAAGCATTTTGTCCAATTACTTCTAAGGGAGTACCGTAGTACAGTCGTTCAGCGGCTTGGTTTGAGCCTTGAACAAACATAAGAGCATGGCGATTAAAAAACATTGTACCATTAACGTCAAATGTCGTATAGGTAGCAATAGTTTCAGAAGTATCGACAGTATCTCTAATTAGCTGTACACTAACTCCCGCTGGCGTCTTTCTATGAATACGCACCCCAAGCATTCGGGTAATAGCATAAACACTACTATCACGTGCCGCAGTAGTAAGTGTGGTTTCTCGTGCCGCACTTTCAATCGCAAATTGATTAAATGCGGCAGTAGCTGCCATCATTTCAAGAAGTGTTTGACCTGTAGATGACGTTTGCAGGTCAAGCCAGGTACCAGTAGACTGCAAATAGATTTGTAATTGCAGTAAAATACTTGCGAAATCGGGTTTAACGGCCGACAGTTTTAACGGAACCATGTCTTTTCCTTACAATAGGTGCACTAACTTTTTCAAAATCTGCTTGTATTCTTCTAGTATGCTTATAGAGGTCAACTCGGGTGACCTTTTAGCAAGCACTTCTATTTCATTTTTTCGTTTAAGTAGCTCTCGTATACGTGTCCGCCTTGTTGATACGGCAGGCTGTGACATAATTTTACTGTGCTAAGTTGAATTTATAACTTACCATCTTATTTCCAAGATCTGGAATTAGATAACGCATATCTACATAAAATTGTTGATTTTTTGGATCCGGAATTACTGTAACTTTCACTTCATTGATACGTGATTCCCACATGCCAACCATATCTTTAATCAGAATTTCCAAACTACGCGCAGTAGTATCATCAACCGGCTCATAGAGCAACTCCATTACTTTTGTTCCAAACTGACGACGAAAAACACGACTACCGTAGGGAGTAGTTAGAATTGCCTCGATGGACTTTTTAATAGCATCCTCGTTGAAAACAAGCTCAAAAGGGCTTTCAATAATAACATCGGTGTTGACGTCACTATATACAACAATCTTAGGTACGTCTAAATTAGCTAACGGCATTTTATATCCCTAGCATGAAACAATTAACAAGAATAGCCTACAGAGTCAGATGTTAAAAACAAAGACACGCCCCAAAGCGCCCGCGGTATTATCAGCATAAGCGCCAACAGCAACCAAAGTGTCAGTGTTAGCAATAGCATAGCCAAAGTAATCACCGACCTTCAAAGTAGCAGGTTTTGATAAATTTGGGCTCAAGGCAGTAAGCGATGTGAATGGTCCAGTGCCAATACAGACAAAACCATAACCGTTCCAATCAGGTGTACCTACAGATACTTTTGTATTAGAAATACATACACTGTACGCAGAATTGGCATAGATTGACCCACTACAATAAGGGGCAGACTTACGTGTTCCTGATACAACATCGTATAAAAGTGCTGCCTTATAGTAGGTATCGCCGACAACTGCCCAAGTACCTTTTATAAATACAGCACCGCCGTGTTTATCATTAACATGGGCGGCATTCAACTTTGGTAGTGTACGAACTAGAGTTCCATCTGAAACCTTGAATACTATTGCTATCCCACCAACGGAAGTCGGAGATTGATACGTAGGTAGTCCACCTAATACAACGTAGTCACCGCTAACTGAAACGCTGCTAGGCGCGTAATAAAGAAGTGCCTGATTAGTTATGGTACGTATAAGAGTACCTGTGTCAACTGCATATATTAAAATACGAGCGTAGTTGATAGAAGTAACATCGGTAATACCAATCGCTACAAAGTTTCCGTCGATAGCTACGCACACTCCGAATCTATCTAAGCCCGCGGGACTTACAGTTGTGTTTACTATATTTTGCAGCAAAGTGCCCGACAATGCGTCAAAAATATATACATGACCTAATGTGCTGTTTCGTATGCCAATAACCACATTGTTGCCACTAATAGCTATTGCGCCTATTGAACCGCCTGCACTACCGCTTGGTATGACTATCGTGCTTATCAAAGTTCCAGAAGATAACGTGTATACGTAGGCTGCTGCTACATTGGCCTGTGCGGCTAATCCAGAAACTACTAATAAATCACCATCAACAGCTACTCGACCGCCAAATTGTGTTACAGTTGATCCCACAGGACGGACTAACGCATAACGTAAACTTCCAGCAGGTGGTACGTATAACTTACCATAGAAGTCGCTAAATTTTACCTCACCGCTGGCTTTATTTGCAAGTGTCCGAACCTCAGTATTACTTATTTTAAATAAAGTTCCAGTGCCTTTACTTAGCTCTGTATTAAGTTCACTGGCTTTGAGCGCGCCACTTAAAGGCAGGGTCATTTTATATTCCTAACGTGGGTCATTAACAAATACATTCGGGGAACCTTGTGCCATACGGCTACCGCAGCAAACGGGATCACCTACGCGGCATTTACGTAGATGATTAACAATCACGTTGGGTGAACCGTCGCACGCAATACTATCATGGCATCCCACGCAGCAATTGTGCACAAAAATACCACAAGATAGTGCAAAATTATGTGTCTTTTCTTTATTGTGAATCGTCAAATCATACAGCGGAACCTTTTTATCCAGAACGATGTGTTCTATCCGAATTACACTGTGGTTATGTTTTGCATAAGACGCTAAATCCCGGAATGACGAGAAATACATCTTCATCTTTTTCCACCCAGGTGCGCTACTAAAGTAGAAGTTTTCGTAGGTTGCCTTCGTAAAAGGAAGCCCCGCCGAGCGTATCGCCTTATAGATGCGCACTATTTTTGCCCGGCACATTGCCTCTTTTGCCTCTTGTTTCTTCATCGGGTTATCGGTTACGGTATGATGTTTTCCCGACATAACAAGCTCACGTGCTGTACGGCATTGGCGCTTACGCAACACTTCTTTTTCTTGTATAGTTTTTAATTGCCAGTTTTTTCTAATGCGACGTCCTACTTTTTTGGCGATTTCAACATCTTGCATGGGATTGCTATGCATGAAATGATGAGTACCGCTATCCAGTCGTCTACGATTAGACGCGATAACTGCATTACGATTCTTACGTTTGCGCATAGGGTGGTCTGTAAGAAAGTTATGCGTACCTTCTTTCAACATCCGTCTTGCAGATTTTTTAGCATTAGCAGAAAGCAATGCCCTCATGTAAACTTTCTTTTCTGGACTATAGTTCATCCATGGGTTGTGACCTTGTCGACTATGGTATAAAAAGTGGTCTTGATTTCCCATCCACTTTAAATTTATTGGACGATTATCACATTTCTTAAAGTTCTTATGATGTACTACGAGAAACTTATTACCTGCCTTTCCTAAACGCATTTGGGCACGTAAGTGTTGGCGAACATTAGAAAGCGCAGACAGTTTATGGGTTGTTATCCAGTCATCTAAGCTGTTGTCCCAGGCTACCTCGTAGTTCATTTCATTAAAATCTGTATATAGTGGCATTAAACTTGCATGTTTCTTCAAGTGTTTGGCCCTTACATAAGAACCATTACGCAACATTACGAGATGGTCGGAAGAACAGGTAAACGTTTTACCATTATCTAAGTGTATTTTAATAAGTTCTCTTGTATATGTAGAAATAAAAGCATCTACAATTTTTCCAGGAACTAACTTACCGTCTTCCGTACAGGAATACACAAATTCATTAGCAAAGTTATCTACCAACTCTGAAATCTTTACAGATTCGCCGGACAGTAAACGAATTCTAGTATTTCCTACTAAGCAATGCACCACCCAGTGATCTGTTTTTCTATGACTACCTCGCCCCATACCACCAGGTGAGTTAATCATCACATTGGGCGAAGCCTGGTCGTTAATTCGTGGTGGGAAGCAGCCATGGCCAGTACAAAGGTCCCATAGGCGTACGGCGCGCGGCATTTTAGTCTCCTTAAGCGTCTAGTCTGGTTAGATCATTAGCGGGTTTCGTAGCAACGTCCGGCACACCGCCTGGTGGACGTTTATGCGGAACAACGCGTACCGGACTTTCAGTTTCTTCATCTGCTTTTTCATCCAGTACAACGTCGCCAATCGGTTTTGCTTTAATTGTGCAGTCAGACGGCTCATCTGGTACGTATTTTATACGAAAATTGGGTTCGTCATCTGCTGCTAGGGAGATATGGATTTTCATACTTAGGCCGGTATTGGGTGTGTTGGATAAACGCTTGGTGCTACATAGCTACGGTCAGGAGTACCATCCCAATTACTACCAAAATGAGATAAGAACTCACTACCAAACTCGGGAAGTTGAGTACTTCCGCCCGACGTAGCTGGTAAATTTCCTGAAGATGTTACGCTACCCGGAGTTTGAGTAACGCGCAACGCCTGGGGCATATGCGAGGATATGTCTGGGTTGGCTGTGCGTTTCATCTCTTCTGAAGATTTTTCACCACCGTAAACTGTTGCATCTTTAGAATCAATAGCATTTCGTACATTAGTGCCTTTAGCGCCTCCGGGAATTCCAGGCCATTTACTCATCTTAGCACGGATTGGCAGAGGTGGGATCCCTAATGTGCGACTACTATTTTCATAGATCATCGGCCCTTCTACGTGTACTTCTCCGCCCGAAGACTCAACTGTTTTTATACCACTACTAAATTCATGAACTTGTCCCATAGTAGTCTCTGCCTTTAGTTTTCCAGTCAGTATATGGCGCTGACCAAAAACGGTATCATGGAAATTGCCCATGATTGTACGTCGCACAGACCCGCGGATCAATTCATCAACATCACCTTGTACTTCAATTTCAACCCTACCTTCAACATAGATTTTAACATCGCCCGGCATACGAAGATACAATACGTTGTCTTGCGTATCGTGCACCATCAAGCCTTTATTACTGAATCGACGAACAGTACGATTCGGATAATTAAACTTGATTTCGTCCATCTGTGTGACTTTATCTACATGGAAACCGCGATACATTGGAAACGCGGGATTCCCACCTTGGAAACGCAAGAAAACTTTTGTAGCTTTTTTCGGTACGGAGAAATAACCAGTAATCTCGGATGCACCTTCCGGGTGGTCAAACACGGGAACTGCCCACGGCAGATTTATGTCAGGTACGCCATCAAAAATTACTAAAATACGTGCTTGAATACGGCCAAGCATCATTTTGTCAGGGTGTTTGCGGTCATCATTTTCTACTACCATCGCCTCGTACCACTTATCTTCGATAAGCCCTTGGCGTTCTTCCATGTCAGTAGTTACGCTTAACATTCTGTATCCTTATATTCTGCTGGAGTTATTCATCATTGCTGTCAACATTTCAGTATCACTTGCGATAGACGTTAGTGAAGGTGTCTGTTGATACGTAGGTGCTAATTCCGTGCGGGGTAACCAGTTCGGTTGTCCATTATTTTGCTTAGACATTTCAGAAACCATGAAGGCCATGATTTGCTCTTTAGTCACACCAGGTTGTGCCATCAGTGACGCTAACCGCATTTGCAAACCGGTAGACTGTACGGTTTGCAGCGGCGACGGCGGAGGTGTACCGTATATAGACGCTAATACGCTATTCCACATAGTAGCTGTGGTATCAGCAGCGGTATTTAAGGTACTATTCATCGCAGTCGTTGAGTTATAAAGAGCCTGGCCTTCTGTAGAGTTCCTACTTGTGGCCGGTGACGCTTGGTACGTGTTTTGCGCTACAGAGCCAAGCATTCCATACATAGTAACCATTTTTACAGTTTCGTAAAGTGTATCCATAACGGAATTACCAGACATAACGGCTGACACTACTGAGTCAGGCTGACCTGTAGTAGAACTCGCTAAGTTTGCAAGAGCATTCGGCCCCTGCGCCGCTAAGTTTTGTACCTGGGATACTTGTTGTCCCGCACCACCCATAGAAGTACCTAAAACACCAAGCAGCTGGTTTAAATTTATACCACCACCTCCCGTTAATGACCCTAGTATGTTACCAAGCGGCCCTAGCGTACCGCCTACGATACTGCTGAGATTGCCGGATAAGTTGCCTAAGCCATTGCCTAGATTTCCAACAAGTCCAAGCAAGCTAGTGATACCACTGACTACTGACATATTGCCAAGACCTAAGATACCGGGATTACCGCCCATCGAAGGCTGTGTAATGATTGAGTTTGCACCGCTCATACCACCGACAACTCCTTCGCTCGTATCACCAGCATCCAAAGTTGTTTTTAGGTCAGCCGTACCCTTCATAGAGACACTAATCCGCGAACATTGGATACGCTCGGCATAGTGAACACCACCGCGGACAACAATTGTCTTGCCGACAACCATGTAGACGTCTTCGTTACGGACTTTACTTGAAATATCCGCGTCTGCTTGGCGGTAGATTACCGGATCAAATAGTTGAACGTCGGTAACTACGTCAACTAGCAGTGAGATTGTTTCCGAAAAAGCACCTAATACACGGAGGTTCTGATAAACTGCTTCTTGATATTTTTTATGCGTGTTCGAGCAATCAATCTGGGCATATTCAACGCGAGAACGATCTATCTCCTCAGAAACAGTCTCATTAATTACCAGATAGGAATCGCCATTAGGTATCTGTACATCCGCAGTTTTCTTTGTCCGGGGCTTACCGTCAATATTGTTGTGTTGGCGCGTAGAACCGTAGTTTTGCCAACTAGACATTACACCCGAGGTACTTTTATCTTGCACCTCTTTAACAATATAGGTTTTACCACTGTCTGCGGCACTATTTTGAGAGTTGTGTGCAAAGACGAATTCAACTTGTGCGGGTGGTGTATTAATTACATCAATGATATTTTTGTAACGTAGTTCTTTGTAAGAAGTGACGGTGCTTGCCATGCCACCTTTGTCATCCATGTAGCCGTGTCGTGTAACTTCATGGATAAACCGCGCCCGTGTTGTGCAAACATCCCACCACGTTTGGCTATCATTAGTATTACGTCCTTTATCCGGCCCGATGTACTCTAAGCCAACTTTTCCAGCAACTTCGGACAGTACTGACGTCGTATTGCCGATATAGCGTTCGCGCAGCGAGGCAGAAAAATACTTGGGTGCATCGAGTAACCCAATCATGGTCAACAACGTGTTGCGCGTCGGGTTATTTCGACTCGGACCAAATAACCGATACTTGCGTGACCTGATACCGGTATCATTGGGAGTACGTGCGATCATAATCTCAATCACGTTTGCCTCGTTTAAGGCATAGTTGCGTGATAGCAAGCTCGTCGGATCGTCAATTTCTAAACGCATTGTAGGCGCATACGCGCCATTACCTTCCGCAAGAGTCATACTCTTTATGTTTACAACTTCTACCGGACTGCCGTCAACCTTTAAGGTAATATAGGCTTGGTTTTTAATGTTTAGCACGATTAGAACCGAACAATTCGTTCACTTTGATAGGATAGATCAGAAACAGTATCGTTAGTGATTGCAACTAATGATCCGTAGTCTGGAATTTTCAAGGTTTGGCCTTCAACAATATCACAGATGCGACAAATACCATTGTAAGTCATGATATGCCACCAATAATCTTCGGACTCATATTCCCGAAAAGAAATTAAGTCTGGGCTACCGCGCTCATCCTGCGTAACTTCATGGTTGCTATAAGTAGGAACCTTCAGAATTTTTGGGGTAATCTTATCTAACAACGGATCAATGCCGTACTGATCCGTTGTTACAGCTAAAACTCGATAAAAACGATTGCTTAATTTTAAGTCGTACATGCTTATCTACCCGCAAACATTTCATCAATATCTTGTGTAGTAAAGAGTGTGTACCAACTCTTAATATCTACGTTTACTTTAGCGCGTAAGGGTATACCGCGTTCACCTATTACGTTTTCAAATTGTACTTGTACATTTTCTACAATACACGGTTTTAAGGTAATAAAATCACCAATTTGCAACGTTATAATACGACCGGTTCCTTCTTTCGACATTTGATCCATCAACACGGGACCGGGTGCCTTAATTATCATGCCGCTCTCACTCGGCGCACAAAGCTTTAATAGATCAACGGCTTTTTGTTTTACATCTGCAACGGGATCGTTGATCGCAACAAACGTAAAGGGAATAGTCAGTTCCATCGGCGAAGAAGTCTGCCAAACACGGGCAGTAGTTGGCTTCCAGCGTAATTGATGACCGGTCAAAACCATACCGCCCGAAGCCGCTGCTCCCGCACGACCAGCAAGCGTACCGCCACGACTCAATATTCCACCTACCATATCGCCAATCATGTTTTCAAACGGTGCTGACCACTGTGCGCTCAATGCCACCGAGAGAGTTTCATCGATAGACGTCTCAAAATTGGTCGACATTCCCCCGTCCCCTGACACAGTGAGGGTTACTCTATAGCGTGGATCTATGTTGTGCGTCGGGGTATAGCCACTAGAAGGCGGTCCTGAAGCGGCTGTTATACTTGGGCTAGGCATTTTTTATATCCGATATTGAGTGTTCTACAGTAAATATGCATTAGACATGTCCAATATTTAAAAGTATCAGCCCCATGTCAGTTATCTGTAGAGGAATGCTGTCAAGTTTTGGTACTGCTGAGTCAAACGACATTGATACATCCGGTGTCGAGGCACCACCTGTAGTAGAAGCACCAGGCGGCTCCTTAAAGTTGGTCACCGAAACAGGTGCCGCTTCTTCAGGAGTCGTTGCTGCTACTTTCTGCATCGGCGTTTGTCGTGCGGATACTTGGCGTAATAGTGGGTCCTCGGCACCTTGAGAGGGTGCACGCGGTGCAAAGGCCGTGCTTACCGAAGCAGGTTCCGCAGTTTGCGGACGCTGTGCATAGGCAACGGTCTGATACGGTGACTCTTTACCAATTAAGGGTGGGCTTCCCATAACAGCGGCAGCTACTCTATTGCCAACAGTACCACCTGACGTCCCCGGCTTCCCACTGGAGGCTACGCGAGAAGCAGTGTTGGTAGAATTAAAGGCAGAAATTGTTGGAGCAAGTGCCGAGATTTCCGGATCGGAGAGTGCAGACGTGAAAGCATCATGCTTTTTCAAACTATCTAGGTCACCGGACATAGCTAATTTTGAAATCTCCGGATTTTTCATAAGCTCATTCATCTTAGGTGTTGCATATAGACGCTTATATTCCGGGGATTGCATAGCAGCGGCTGTATTGTCAGCCATTGCCTGTTCTTTACGCTGCCGATACCGGTCTGCGCGAGTACCGCCCATAGCCTCTATCTCATCAGCTGGTTTTTCAGGCATTTTAACTTCAGGTTCTACAAAAGGCGTGAACTTAGGACCTACTGTCGCTACCTGAGTTGCGGGTGCCGCTGATTGTGGGGCTGTTGATGCTTGGGTTAATGTTTTTGCCTCTTCTGCTGTTAATTCTTTGCCAGTTGCTCCAGAAGCGGTTGCTAACGCAGCCGCGCGTTGTGTCATAGTAGACGTCTTAGTATCTACGGCAGCAACTTGTGTAGAGGTTGCCTTCGTTGTTGGCTGAGTTGAAGCAACTTGTGTAGAGGTTGCCTTAGTTGTTGGCTGCATTGAAGCAACCTTCGTAGCAAGTTCTCCCATTGCTGCCGAGCCTTGTTTAGAATACTTAGAGGCTAAAGTACCCGTTGCATCTGCTTTATCAACACCGTTCTTATAGAGCTTGTTGGCCGCACCCGCACCAACAAGATGCGCGGCCTTGGCATAACCGGCAATATCCGCGGCTGAAGAACCTTCTTTTAACGCGCCTGCCTTGTAGCCCGCTTCGATGTTTTTGTTTGTGTAATTTCCAAATGTTTCGTCTTGCAGTTTTTTATCGGCTAAGAAGGCTTGTTTGCCGCCTTCGATCTTCCAATTACTACTGTCATCCATAAATGCTTTATGGGCACCGCCGGTTGTTGGATCATACCATTTTTGACCAGAGGCTTTAGCTGCCTTTTTAGCGGCAGTAAGTTTTTGTTTATCGACAAGCCCATTATCAGACAAAGCGTCGGCACCGAATTGATACTGACCAACATAGCCGTACTGATTTTCAATACCCAGCTTTCCGCCGCTTTCTGTTTTCATTACATCGCCGGCGTAGGCTTTAGTTTGAGCGTCAGTCAAACCCTTCAACGACTTAGTGCCTTGGAAACCCTGCGCGAGGTCAAGCGAACTCGCGGAGCCCTTTTTCAAGTTGTAGCCGACTTCGCCGGACTTCATTGCAACGCTTTCACCTGCTTTAGACAAGGTTTGTCCTACGGCTTTGCCGGCGCGCGGGGTTGCATCCGACAGCCAACCACTGACTGATTTACCTGTATCGGCAAGACGTGTACCTGAAGTAAGCTTTTCAACACCGCTGCCCATTGCTTTAGCAGTACGATCAACACCGCCGCCTTCTTTTGTAACCTTTTCAACACCGCCGCCTACCGCCTTCATCGCACTGCCGATCCATCTACCGCCAGTATCAATTGCACCGCCCAAGGCTTCTTTAAGATCATTAAACCAACCGGATTCTGTCAAGTTTGATAGGGAACCTGACGTACCTTTAAGTGCTTC
>JFJP01020420.1_pt1 | contig 17766 bp, 18 predicted proteins | sample 431651 | NCBI WGS metagenome assembly JFJP01 (sample SAMN02602958, study PRJNA72255) | Microbial mat metagenome, whole genome shotgun sequencing project. | biome: fresh water; feature: sink hole; material: water; isolation source: purple microbial (photo- and chemosynthetic) mats found in...
GGCAGGCGGCGCATCAGGCGTGGGCGACGCATCAGGACGCGTTGCGGGCGAAGATCTCCGCGGGCGAGATCCATGGAGCTGCGCTTGGCCGTCAACCCGAGTCGATTGATGACTTCCGTGGCATGTTCCTGACCGAGTGGTTCCACCGCCTCCTGGCGGCCGGCGTAGGCCTCCTTGCCTTGGCCTGTCTGGGCACGGTCCTCGCCGACCGGGGTCTGCGCCGTCTGGTGGGCTGGCCGGTAGGCACCGCTGTGATCCTCATCGGTGGACAGGCCATACTCGGAGCTGCGCTGATCGGCCAGGGCACCTCGACGCGTTGGCTGTTCCTGCATCAGGGCAACGCTGCGCTGATCCTGGGCTGCGTGCTGGTCGCGGTGGTGCGGTTGCTGGGGCCTCCCAGTGAACGGACGCGCACCTCGGGTGAGACCTTGTCGCGTCGTCTCGTGCTGCTGGCCGCTGTCTCGACCTGGCTCATGTTGATGCTCGGTGGCCTGTTGGCCGCCAGTCGTCACCACCTGCCAGCTGGTGGTCTCCTCGGACTCGATGCCGGACCGGCGTGGTGGCCGATCGCCTCGGTTGGCACCAACCTGCTTGATAACGCCAGCCTGCACCACATCGCGCATCGCATCGGTGCTTTGGTGGTGGCGGCCCTCATAATCGCCGGACTGGTCATTGCCCACCGCCGGGGCGCTCCGGAGCGGGCGCGACTCGCGCTTGGTGTGGCGGGAACTTTCGTTGCGTTGCAGGCGGTACTGGGCATCGCCACTGGGGTCATGCCGAAGGGCGAGGTCGCTGTGCCGCTCGCCCATCTCTTCCTTGGCCATGTGCTGTTCCTGGTGCTGGTGCTGGCGTGGCATGACCTGCGCCGTCCGCAGGACCTGCCGGCCGAGAGCGGGATGGCGCCGGCATGAACGACCTCGCTGTGGCCACCCCGAACCCGCCGTTCAGCCTGCCCGGCTTCCTCATGGATCTGCTGCGGCTGGCGAAGTTCCGCATCACGCTGGTCGCGGTATTCACCGGCTACGCCGCCGTCGCGGTGCATGGCACCTATGCCACCGACCTGGCGTATCTCTGGCCGCTGATCATCGCCCTGTTCACCACCGGCGCCTCGGCCAACGCCTTGAACCAGTTGTTCGAACGCGACAAGGACGCGGCGATGGCGCGCACCCGCCAGCGCCGGCCCTTGCCATCCGGGCGCATCGGCGTGATCACCGCGGTGGCCTTCTCGCTGTGCATGCTCGGCATCGCCATAGCCCTCGAATTAGCCTTCTATGGCAGTTGGCTGGCCGTCGTGTGCTCGGTCGTCACGGTCGTCTATTATGCGTTCATCTACACCCTGTGGCTGAAGCCGCGCTATTGGATCGCGACGGTGATCGGCGGCGTGCCAGGAGCGATGGGACCGATGATCGCCTGGGCGGCGGTGGACAACGCTTTGCCGCCGGCGGCCTGGGCCCTGTTCCTGGTCATCTTCCTATGGACCCCACCGCACGTCTGGGCGCTGGCCATCCGGCTGAAGGATGACTATGCACGGGCCGGCATCCCGATGCTGCCGGTGGTGCGCGGCATCGATGCGACCACCCGGCAGATGCTGATCTACGGCGTCATCCTGGTCGCCTTCACGCTGGCCCTGCCCCTGTTGCCACCGTTCAGCCGCAGTTGGATCTATCTCGGCCTGGCCTGCGTGCTCGGGGCGGTGTTCCTCGCCTGGTGCGTCGTGGTGCATGTGCGGCGACCGGTCCCGCCGACGATGCCGCTGTTCCGCTTCACCATCATCCATCTCGCCTTGTTGTTCCTGGCGCTGATCGTCGATGCCTTCGTCTTCGGAGCGGCAGTATGAGTGTCGTCACCGCACCGCGTTGGAAGCTTGCTCTACTGGTCGCTGGCCTGCCTGTCGGCATGGCGGTCCTGGCCTTCTTCGTCATGCCGCCGCTCTACTCGCTGTGGTGCAAGGTGACCGGGACCGGGATGAATCCCAACAACGCCGAGGTCGCCGTGATGCACGCGCCGACCGGGCGTTTCGTCGAGGTGTTCTTCGAGTCGCGGATCTACGATGGACTGCCGGTCAGCTTCGGCTGCGCCGAGCCCAGCGTGCAGGTCGAGGTCGGTCGCGAGGCCAGCAACATGTATTGGCTGGAAAACACCGGCACCCAGGTGCTGCACATCCGTCCGATCCACCAGGTCAGTCCGATCGCTGCCACGCCGCATTTCGGCATGCGCATCTGCTTCTGCTTCAACGACCAGGTGCTGCAGCCGGGCGAGAGGAAGGAATTCCCCGTCGCCTTCACCTTCTCTCCGGAACTCGATCCGCGCACCTCAAGCGTCTCGGTGTGCTACAGCCTGTTCGAGATCCGCGCCGGCGCCCCGCGCTCGGAGGAGCAGTTGCGCATCCAGAAGCAGATCGAGGCGGCGGGCGGCGTGGTGTCGCCCAATTTCAAGGTGATGACCGAGGCCGAGATCGAACGCCTCAAGGCCCAGGAACGCAAGCCGTGAGCGAACCCCGCATCAATCCGGCGAAGCTCGGTCTCGCCCTCGGCGCCGCAGTCCTGGTGCTGATCGTCATCCTCATGCTGGCCTTCAGCCGTCATGGCCTGCCCAAAGACCCCAAGGAATGGCGCCGCATCGAGCAGCAGCGCTCCGCAACGGAATCCCCATGAGCGACCCGCATACGCCTCCGTCCGCCTCCGCCGAGGCCCACGGCCACGATGACCCCATGAGTCATGTCCCGCCGCCGAGCATCTGGCCCCTGGTGGTCACCGCCGGCCTGACGGTCGTGCCGTTCGGCGTGGTCAGCATCCTTGGTGGCCTGAAGAACTGGCCCTTGCTCGGCAACTCCGGCTTCGGTCTGACGCTCATGCTGGGTGGCTTCGCCGTGTTCCTGGTCGGCCTGATGGGGTGGTGCCATCAGATCATCGTCGAGAAGAAGATATCGCACGACACCGCGGCGCAGCAGAAGGATCTCCAGCTCTTCATCCTCCTGTTCCTGGTCGGTGAACTGGCCGCCTTCGGCGCTGTATTCGGCTTCATCTTCCACCGCAATTTCTACGACCCGACCTTCGGACCACCGCACGCCGAGGGCTTCCATTTCGGCGGCCCGCTGGCGGCCATAGCGACCTTTATCCTGCTCTCCAGTTCGGTGACCTGCGAATTCGCCCATCATTGCGTCGAACACGGCCGTTTCGTCTTCGCACGCTGGATGCTCATCCTCACCATCGCATTGGGAACGGTGTTCCTCGGCTTCCAGGGCTTTGAGTGGGGCGAGTTCATCGCCCGTGGATTCTATCCGCTCAACATCCCTGAAGGTGGTGTTTCGAGCTTTGCCGCCGCCTTCTATACCGGCACCGGTTTCCACGGCCTGCACGTCGCCATCGGTCTGGTCATGCTGTGCATGGCCTGGTTCCGCATGGAGGCGGGCGGCTACCGTGATGGACGGACCTTCACGATGACGGCAGCGAGCTGGTACTGGCATTTCGTCGATATCGTGTGGGTGCTGCTCTTCATCACGATCTACGTGCTGTCATGATCGATGCGGCTGGAGGCTGGAGGCTGGAGGCTGGAGGATTCGCGCCGGCAGAGCCACGCCTGCATCCAGTCGAATACGGGCCTCCAGCCCGCGTCATGCCCTCCCTGGTCCCTCGATGACGGTGAACCGCAAGGGGAGTGGACTGGGAGCGGTATTCCTCGTCCTCTTCGTCGATCTGATTGGCTTCAGCCTCGTCTTCCCGCTTTTTCCCGGGATGCTGACCTGGTACGCAGATCAGGATGGCGGTCTGCTCGCGTGGCTGATGCGACCGGTGGACCACTTCTTCCCTGGGGTCGATCCATGGCAGCGGGCGGCGCTGTTCGGTGGCCTGCTTGGTGCGGTGTACGCCATGCTACAGTTCGTGGCTGCGCCGTTCTGGGGCCGCCTGTCGGATCGCTATGGCCGTAGGCCGATTCTGCTCGTCTCCCTGGCCGGCAGTTTCCTCTCAAACCTGATCTGGGTCTTTGCCGGCGACTTCGCGGTGCTGGTGCTGTCGCGTCTCCTTGCCGGGGCGATGACCGGCAATGTCGCGGTGGCCAACGCTGCGGTCGCCGATCTGACCACGGTCGAGAACCGTTCGCGAGGCATGGCTGCCGTCGGCATGGCCTTCGGTCTTGGCTTCATCCTTGGTCCGGCGCTGGGCGGACAGCTTGCAGCGGTGCGGCTCGACCTGTGGCTACCGTCTCTTGTACCCATCGGACTGAATCCCTTCAGCGCCCCGGCTCTCTTCGCCTGCGTCCTGGCCGGCATCAATCTCGCCTGGGTGGCATGGTCGTTCAGCGAGACGCTGCCGCCCGAGCGGCGTGGCCAGGGTAGCGGGCCGGTGCGGGTGACCAATCCGCTGCTCATATTCCGCAATGACCTGCCGCCCCAGGTGCATGCGGTCAACCTGGCGTTCTTCACCCACACGCTGCTGTTTGGTGGCCTTGAGATGACGCTGGGCTTCCTCGCGGCCCAGTCCCTGGGCCTGGGCGTTGCCGCCATCGGGTTCATGTTCGGTGGCATGGGTGTGGGCAGCGCCCTGGTCCAGGGAGCCGTCGTCCGTCCCTTCGGTGAGCGCATTGGCATGGCCCGCCTGGCAACCATCGGTTTCGCGATGCACATCGTCGGCTTCGCCCTTCTCGCGCTGATCCCGTCACATCCGTCCCTGTCCCTGCTGGTCGCGGCCGTGGCCGTGCAGGCCTTGGCCACCGGCCTGGTTTTCCCCTCGCTGGCCACCCTGGTCAGCCTGGCTGCGCCGCCCGAGCGTCAGGGCTTCGCCATGGGCACCTTCCGTTCCGCCTCTTCGCTGGGCCGGGCATTCGGACCGCTGGTGCTGGCCGTGGCCTATTTCGCCTCCCCCGCCCTGCCCTATTGGATCGGGGCGGTCGGCATGGTCGTGCCGATCCTGCTTATCCGCAGGGTCAGACCAAAGGCCTAGAACTCAGTTTGCCGGAATGACCTGATACTCGAAGCCTTCGCTGCGTTGCAGGAAAACATCGTGGTGGCTGGCGATGTTTTTGAAGTCCGCGAGATCGACACACGTGCGTACAGGGTGGCCGCGAATCGCTTGGATGACAAATCGCTCCCATTGATGCGGTTCTGGTGCGGCAGGCAGGAACACGGTCGATCCGACGGGCAGTGGGCATTGACGCAGAAATAATTCAGCCTGAGAGACGGCTTCCCGCTTGGGGAGGTGCTTCATGATCCGGAATTCCTGGAATGCCAAACCGCCGGCAATGAGCAGTAAGGCAATCCATTTCCAGGATCCACCACGACGGAACATCTCCGTCAGACAGATGGCCGCGCCGATCAGGATGGCCGGAAGCGCGGGATAAATATACCAGTTATGATGCGTCTTGGCGGTGCTGAAGAGGATGATGCCTGGCAGTGCCGCAGCGGCTAGGATCAACCAGGACCTGGAGGTTTCTTGCGACGCCGATCTATGCCGCCAGGCGATGGCCGCTCCAATCCCGCCCAGGACGCAGATCGGGAACCATGGGGCGAGGCGATCGCCTAGGAAGCCGAGGTAGTAGAACGGGGACCATCCAGAGGTTTCGAGGGGGGTGCTGCCGCGCCGGATGAGATCGACTTCGATCATGGTTTTCAGGAAGATACCGCCATCCTGGTTGTAGCGCAGAATACCCCAAAGGACTACCGGGGCGCAGAATGCCACGAAGGTCAACAGCCAACTGACGGCATTCCGTCTGTTGATGATCATCAGCAGGAAAACGGAGAAACCCCAGGGAAGTAGTGCGAAGCTCTTCAACAGCGCGGCCGCGGACAGGGCCAATCCGGTGCTAATGCAGGTTGCTGTGGTAGGGGGCCGCAGCGCGGCATAGGTGGCGGCCAATATTGCACAGGTGAACTGGGCATCATAATCTCCGGTCCGGCCACCATGAAGACAGATGAAGGGGAAGCAGGTCGCAAGCATCGCGCCGGCCAGAAGGCCCACCTTGACCGAACCGAGCCTGCATCCAATGAGCATCGTCAATGGGATGCACAGCAGTGCGCAGATGATGGAGGGAATCCGCAGCGCCCATTCCGGTGCTATTCCAAGCCACATACCACCGGCAATCAGCCACGTTCCAAGCGGGGGCTTCAGATTCCACAGATCAGGAGAGCCTCCGTAAGTCGTGACAAGCCAATTTCCGCTCGTCGCCATCTCATAGGCATTTACCCCATGCCTGGCTTCATCCCATTCCTTGATCCCATTCTGGGACTGTCCCACGGTCAGGTTCAGACCGGCCAAGATGAGGATCCCCGTCAGTAGGGCGATCTCCCTTCCGGTGATGGCTCGGGGACGATCGATGGCGTCGCTCATGGGCCGCCGCGGTTTTCCGCTACAATATAGAGCGGCCGCGCTTTGACCTCATCGTAGATCCTGCTGATGTATTCGCCGATCAATCCCATGACGGTCAGGTGTACGCCACCTATGAAGCAGACGAGGACGGCGAGGGACGTCCACCCATCGACCGTGTACCAGCCGCCGATCTTGACCACCAGAGCGGCTATGCCGGTAATGAAGGACAGCCCAGACACGACGAACCCCAGGATCAAGGCCGTGCGTAGCGGGACTGAACTGAATGACAGGATCCCATCAAATGCCAATGCGAGCATTTTGCGGAGTGGATACTTCGTCTCGCCAGCCGCACGACCGGCACGGTCATATTTCACGGAACATTGCTTGAAGCCGATCCAGGCCACGAGCCCACGCAGATAGCGGTTCCGTTCCCTAATGCTGCGGAGCGCGTCAACGGCGTTTCGATCGAGCAGTCTGAAATCACCAGCGTCAACTGGCATGTCGATGCGTGCCAGGGAACGCATCGTGCGATAGTAGGACCACGCGGTGAATTTCTTGAAAAGAGTCTCGCCGGCACGGGCATTGCGGACGCCATAGATGACCTGGAACCCTTCCCGCCAGCGTTGCGCCATTTCGACCACCACTTCCGGGGGGTCCTGAAGGTCGGCGTCCATGCAGACAACGGCATCGCCTTGAGCGAAGTCGTATCCGGCCGAGAGTGCGGCTTGATGTCCGAAGTTGCGGGCGAATCGGATGAATCGCAGCCAAGGGAATGAGGCCAGGGCTTTCGTGATGATCTCTGGGCTCCGGTCCCTGGACCCATCGTCGATCAGCAGTACCTCGCATGATGCATCGAGGCGACTTACCAGGGCCTCCAGACGGGGGAACAGGCTGGGCAGAACCTCCTCCTCATTGAAGACCGGGATGATGATGGAATAGGTCGGTTTGATCATGTTGGGCGGGAGCCAGGGACATTGACGCACAGGACGCCGATGATGATGAGAAGCAGGCCGCAAAGCTGAACCAGCGAGAACGGCTCGCGCCATATCGTCCAACCGCAGATGGAGACGAGAAGGTAGCCCAGGGCCAGCGATGGCATTGCGATGGAGATCGGGAGCTTCTGCAGCGCAAGCAGATAGAGGATAGTGCTGATCCCGTACAGCAGGATTCCGCAGCCAGCGGTCCATGAAACTAGGGACGCCAGGCCATGACCTGAGAGTGCGGCTTGTTTGAAAAACAGTTGGCCGCCCACTCCGAGGGCTATCGACGAGGCCAGCATCACGTATGCGTTGGGCATTGGCAGCCGATGGTTTGTCCTGGTGCGGCAATGCAAGGGTCCGAATACTTCGATTTATGATGATTATGAACGCGGACATTTACGGGCGGCTGCATGTCATCAGATTGTCTTACAGTCGCCGGATCCCTGTGATTCTCCATCCGGAGGGGGTGGCAATCATCGAACCCCGCCTATCATATCTCCATGATCATCGTCACCGGCGGTGCCGGCTTCATCGGCTCGAACCTCGTGCGTGCGCTCAACCGGGCGGGGCATGATGACATCGTCGTGGTCGACAATCTGACCAACGCCGAGAAATGCCGGAATCTGAACCGCTGCCGCTTCATCGATCTCATCGACAAGCGCGATTTCCTGGGCCGCCTGCAAACCTTCCGCGGGGTGCGGGCGGTGATGCATCAAGGCGCCTGCTCCTCGACCACGGAGAAGGACGGCCGTTATCTGCTCGAGAACAACATCGACTACTCGAAGCGTCTGCTGGCCTGGACCCAGGAGATCAACGCCGCCTTCATCTATGCGAGTTCGGCCTCGGTGTACGGCAATGGCGACGACGGGTTCGCCGATGACCGGCCGGCCTGCGAGTATCCGCTCAACGGCTATGCCTTCTCCAAGTGGGTCTTCGACAACCATGTGCGCCGACTGGCCGCTGGATTCCGCGCCCAGGTTGTCGGGCTGCGCTGGTTCAATGTCTATGGCCCGCACGAACACCATAAGGGCGGCCAGTGCTCGCCGATGCTGCACTTCCACCGCCAATTGACCAGCGACGGCAAGCTCAAGCTGTTTGCCGGCAGCGATGGATTCCGTCGCGACTTCGTGCATGTCGAGGACTGCTGCGCGGTCGCCATGCACTTCCTCGTCAACCCCCATGTCTCGGGGATCTACAACTGCGGCACCAGCACGGCCCGTTCCTTTGCCGAGGTGGCGCAACTGATGATCGCACGCTATCCTGGGGCTGCCATCGACGAGGTGCCCTTCCCCGAGCAGTTCAAGGGCAAGTACCAGGCCTACACCTGCGCCGAACTGACGCGTCTGCGCGCCGCTGGCTACGCCAAGCCCTTCCTGCCCCTTGATCAGGGTTTGGCCTCCTACGTCGATCTGCTGCGTTCGCCCAACGCAGGATACCTTCCCGCATGAATGCCCCTGATCCCGTCGCCGCCAGCCTCGCCGAGCACCTCGCCACCGCCCAGGCCTTCCAGGGCCTGGCCGGCGACATCAGCGCCATGGCCCGGTTGTGGTGGAAGGCCCTGTCGAACGGCGGCCAGGTGCTGCTGTGCGGCAACGGTGGTTCGGCCGGCGACTGCCAGCACATCGCCGCCGAACTGACTGGACGCTTCGAGACCGAACGCGCGCCGCTGCGTGGCGTGGCGCTGACCACCGACACCTCGGCGATCACCGCGATCGCCAACGATTATGGCTACGACGAGGTGTTCGCCCGCCAGGTGCGCGCCCTGGCCCGTCCAGGCGACTGCCTGGTGGCGATCTCGACCAGCGGCAACTCGACCGGCATCCTGCGTGCCGTCGCAACGGCGCGGGAGATCGGTGTCAGTGTCACCGGCATGACCGGGGCGGCCGGTGGCAAGCTTGCGCCGCTGTGCGATGTGTGCCTGCGGGCGCCGTCCACTCGCACCGCGCGTGTCCAGGAGATGCACATCCTCGCCGGCCACTGCGCCTGCGAACTGATCGACCGCTGGTCGGCTGGAGCCCCCTGATGTTCAGCGACGCCGATGCCGTTCTCGCCCTGGTCCGGGCCGGTTTCCGTGGCAAGCGCGTCCTGGTGGTCGGTGATGCGATGCTCGATCGCTACTTGTGGGGCGAAGTGTCACGCATCTCGCCCGAGGCCCCGGTTCCTGTGGTGCGCCTCACCCGACGCAGCGCGACCGCTGGCGGTGCGGCCAATGTGGCGGCCAACCTGGCCCGCCTCGGCTGTACCGCTAGCCTGTGTGCCGCGGTAGGCGCCGATGCCGGGCGCGATGAACTGGCTGCGATGCTGCAGGCGCAGGGGGTCGATCCGGGACTGCTGACCGTGGTCCCCGGTTTCCCCACCATCGTCAAGACGCGCGTCCTGGGTGGGCATCAGCAGGTGGTGCGCATCGACGAGGAGGAGCCGCGCAAGCTGGATGCTGTCGCTGTCGCACCGCTTGCCAGCACGGCTGCAGCCGCAGTCGCCAGCCATGACGCCGTCATCCTTTCCGACTACGCCAAGGGCGTGGTCCAGCCCGCTGTCGCCCAGGCGGTGATCGCCGCAGCGCGGGCCAAGGGCATCCCGGTGCTGGTCGATCCCAAGGGCGCCGACTGGGCGAAGTACCAGGGTGCGACGACGGTGACGCCCAACACCGGTGAACTGGCCACCGCCACCGGCATCCCGGCCCATGACTATGAGCGCATGGTTTCGGCCGGAGCCGTGCTGCGCGACCGGCTTGGTCTCGCCTTCCTCACCTTCACGCGTGGCGAGCATGGCATCACCCTGATCGGTGAACGTACCACCTCGGTGCCGGCGCAGGCGCGTGAAGTGTTCGATGTCAGCGGTGCCGGCGACACGGTCATCGCGACGATGGCGGCTGCGATCGCCGGCGGCCTCAGCCCCGAAGACGCGATGCGTCTCGCCAACGCTGCTGCCGGCATCGTGGTCGGCAAGGTCGGTACGGTGCCGATCGAACGCGCCGAGCTGGAACATGAACTGATCCGCCTCATCGCCGCCGAGCCGGAAGGCAAGGTGCGCTCGTGGAGCGAAGCGACATCCCAGATCGCGCGCTGGAAGGCTGCGGGCGAGGAGGTGGTGTTCACCAACGGCTGCTTCGACATCCTGCATGCCGGGCATTGCCAGATCCTCGAACAGTCGCGCCGCGTCGGGGACCGCCTGGTGGTCGGACTCAATGCCGACGATTCGGTGCGCCGCCTCAAGGGGCCGACCCGGCCGGTCAACCCGCAGGAGGACCGCGCCGCCGTGCTCGCCGCCCTGGCCTGCGTCGATCTCGTGGTCCTGTTCGACCAGGACACGCCCCTCGAACTGATCACCACCTTGCGCCCCGATGTCCTGGTGAAGGGCCAGGACTACCGCGAAGATCAGGTGGTCGGTGGTCCCGAGGTGAAGTCATGGGGTGGCCGCGTGGCCCTGCTGCCGCTCCTGCCCGGGCGCAGCACGACGAATACGATCAAACGCGCGAACTGCGGTTGATATGCAGCGCCGGCCGCGTGCCGCCCTGGTCGAATTCTCGGACTCCCATGTCGAGACCATGCCGCTGCAGGCCTGGGCATTGCATCGGGCCGGCTTCGAGGTTGATCTGCTGATCGACGGCAGGGCGGCTGATCGGCTCGCTGTATGCCGGGATTTCGCCTCCATCATCGACCTGGGACGGCGTGGTCAGCGCGCCGTGCTGCGAGCGTTCCTGCGCCATATGCGCAGGCGCTATGACCTGCTGGTGTTCAATACGGCGCATGGTCCACATGTGCGCAATCTGGCGTGGCTTGCCGCGCTGACACCCGGGCGCAGGGCCGGACTCGTCCATATCGCCGACAAGGCTCGTGATGCCTGGTCCACCCGGGCGGGATTGCTGGCTTGCGATGCCGTCTTCACTCTGTCCGAACATCTCTCCCGCTTTGTCGCCCAGCACCTGCCGATGCCGGTCGGCTGGTTCCATCCCGTGCTGCACGAGGTTCCACCACAGGCCGTCACCCCACCCACGATCGATCTGGCGGTGGTGGGATCGGTGGATCCCGTGCGGCGCGACTATCGCAGCTTGGTGGAGGTGCTGGCTGACCCTCGTCTGGATGCCAGGGTGCGCATCCTGGCGCTTGGCGCCTGCGACCGTCGTCGCCCCGAGGTCGCAGCCTGGATCGAGGAGATCGGTCGGCGTGGCCTGCAGAACCGACTGGTGATCAGTGAACGCTTCCTGAGCGAGCCGGAGATGCAGCAGGCCCTGGCCGGTTGCGGCGGTCTTCTACTTCTCATGCATCCCGGTTGCGACCGCTACGAGAACTTTGTCGAATACCAGGTCTCTGGTGCGTGTGGCGTGGCCTTGGCGCATCGCCTGCCGATCCTGGTCGAGGAGGGCATGGCCGCCTCGCTGCGTTGCATGGGGTCGGCATTGGTGCCGTATCCCGTCAGTGGCATGGTCGAGGCGATCAACGCGGTGGCTCGGCAAGGTCGAGAGACTACTCGGCTGGCCATTGCCCGCGATCCGGCCGCCTCGGTTCATGCCCAGGCAGCGCGCTATCTGCGTGCCGTCGCGGGTCTCAACCCGCCACCTGCTTGAGCACAGCCGCCTCGACCTGCTCGACAGGAATGCCGGCCATATGGTCGGGCGAGGCCATGCCGCGCTTGGGGTAGGTGCCGCCCGGAGGCGGCGGGGCGACCAGGTTGATCGAGCGGTCGCCGATAGGGCCCCACTGCTCGGGGAAGCAGTCCTTCATGTTGGGGAACAAACCAACTGACCGGACGCCCAGACCGCCGGCGACATGCAGCATGCCGGTGCTGTTGGCGACGACGCAGGACGACAACTGGATCAGGGCGCAGAGGTCGGGCAGAGGCAGTTCAGGATCGGTGTAGCGATGCTCGCAGCGTGACAGCGAGCGCATCTGCGTTTCGAGATCGGGGCGGCGGAATCCGGTCGAGATCAGACACGGGATATCGCGGCCGGCCAAGCGGTCGGCGAGTTCCGCCATGTTGCGCAGCGGCCAGTCCACCGAGGAACCGTTCGAGCCGACATGCAGTACCACGAAGCGCCCCGCGATCGGTCCAAGCCAGGAACGCTGCGCGGTCAGCAGCGCCTCTGGAATGGTCAGTCCGGTCCGCGCCGGTTGCTGCAACACCGTCTGATCCGCCCCCAGGGCGCGCAGCAGGATCCGGCCATGGTGGCGGTTGCGCACCGCTTCATGCATGCCTGCCGTGTGTCGCGATTGCCACACCCAGTGGGTGTAGAGCAGCAAGCCCCACCAGCGGCGACCCGAGCCGACGCGGATCGGGATGCGCGCCTGGCGCAGCACCGAAGCGAGGGTGGACCAGCGTTTGGGTTTGGGATGCAGGACCACGGCTGCATCCCAGGCACCCTGCAGGCGTGGCAGCAGCGGCTGCGCCGAGGTGAATTCGTTCCACTCGATCACCTCATCGACGTTGCGGTCGAGGCGGATCAGGGGCGCCACCGACGCCTTGGCGATCCAGCCGATGCGGCAGCCGGGCAGGGCCGCCTTGAGGTCGGCGGCCACCGGCAGGCTGACCACGTTGTCGCCGACCACGTCGGTGCGGGCGATGAGGATGCGGGGCGCGGCGTTCACGCGCGGCATGTTCCGATGATGCCCTGGTTGGCAACCGCGCAGTCGGCGGCAGGCTGCGCGTATGAGCGACGGACCCGTGCTGCACTGGCTGGCCTCCCGCGGCTTTGGCGGCATGGAGAAACTGGTCACCCTGATCCACGGCGAGATGCGCCGCCAGGGCGTGGACAGCCGCCTCGCGTTCACCACCCAGGATGCCGGTGCACGGGTGGCCAAACTGCTTGGGGCCGGGGATCACGCGGTGTGGTGCGGTTCGACCCTGGGGCTACTGCGCCAGCTGCCGGCATGGAAGCCGGCCCACATCGTCCATCACAGCGGCCATAGCCTGCATTGGCTGTGGGCCTCGCGTCTGGTGCGGCCCAGCGCCGCGCAGCACCGCTGCTTCCATCTCGGCTTCGGCGCCAAGCACGACCTGCTGCACCGCTGGACTTACGCCAGGCTGCGCACCTGCGTGTTCCCGACCGAGCGTTCCCGGGCCGACGGCCTGCGCCTGCTGCCGATCCGGCCCGAACAGACTGTGATCGAACCCTATGGCGTGCGCGTGCCGGCCGAGGTACCTCCGGCGACCGCCAGCATGGCTGATCAGCGGATCATCGTGGTCAGCATGTCGCGCATCGATCCGGGCAAGGGTCAGCTGGAGCTGGTGCGCGCCTTTGCCGCCGCCTGTGCCGCCGAGCCGCGTCTGGCCACTCGCCTGCAGCTCCGTCTGTTCGGCCATCACGATGCCTGGGACCCCCGGCATGTCGCCTACCACCGCGATCTGGTGGCGGCGATCAGTGCAGCCAACCTGGGCGATGCGATTGAACTGCGCGGCCACACCGATGACCCGGACGGAGAACTGCGCCGCGCGCATGCGCTGGTCTTCACCTCGATCGACGAGTTCTTCGGCCTGGCGCTGATTGAAGCCTACGCCAACGGCGTTCCGGCGCTGTGCGTGCGGCGCGGCAGCTTCACCGAGTTGCACGACGAGAGCCGCGGTCTGTGGTTGGATCTTGCCGACCCGTTGCCTGGCCTGCGCGCCCTTGCTGATCTGCCAGTTGAGCAGCACCAGGCGATGCGCGCCGCCTGCCGGGAACGCGCCGTCGCGTACCGGCTTGAAGACCGGGTTGCGGCCCTGGTCGCTACGCTCACGCGTTGAGCACCGCGTCCACCGTCGGCCAGCCCTCGGGGCCGCCGACCGGCGCGAAGTCGCCGCCCCAGGCCCCGGTCTTGCGTGGATCGCTGACCCCGAAGACGCCGATGGTGCGCGTGCCGACCGCAGCCGCGAGATGCATCGGCCCTGAATCATTGGCGATCACCCGTGCCGCCTGCGCCATGACAGCGGCGAAGACGCCGGTCGGCAGCCCGCGCAGGATGACGGCGCCGGGCAGCAGGCCGGCCAGCTCGGGCTCGCGGCCGGGCGGAGCGATGGCGACGGTGCGGATTCCGGAGGCGTGCAGGCGGGTGGCCAATTCGCTGAAGTCCGGCCACTGCTTCGGCCGGCCCTGCACCATGCCGGTCGCGAGCGGGGCGATGACGGTGAAGGGGGCAGTGACGCCCGCGTTGGCGAGGTTCGCCTCGGCGGCGCGTACCTGATCGGCATGCAGCCGCAGGCGGGCCGGGGGCGGATCACCGGTCCAGTCCAGCCCAAGACGCAGCTCGGCATCGACCAGTCGGCCGAGCGACCAGTAGCGCCGCGCCTCGTGCGTGTTCTCGGGCCAGGCGAGGGCGCCGCTGAGCAGCAGGCCGCGCCAGTCGCGGCTGAAGCCGAAGGGCCGGCGTCCGGCCAGGCGGGCTGACAGAGCGGTGGACAGCGAGTGGGTCAGCAGCAGTTCGCTGCATGCCGGCAGCGTGCGCAGCGCGCGGGCCTCGGCGCGCAGGCCACGCGGCACGCCGAGGATGCCCCAGCCGTGGCCGCTGAACAGTTCGACCGCCCACGGCCGGCCGAGCAGGTGCAGGTCGGCCTGCTGCGCCAGGCGTTCCAGGGTCGGCAGGGCCATCAGGCTGTCGCCGATCCAGTTGGGCAGGCGGACGATGAGCTGGGGTTTCACCGGCGTTTCTCCTCAGCCAGGGCGAGCCCGAGCACGCTGTCGAGTCCCGCCGAGGCGGCGACCACGACGCCGGCTGGGCCGTCGCGGAAGCCCTGCTTCAGCACGAACGAGCGGGTGAAGCCCCAGGCGAAGCGCGCCGCCAGCTTGCAGGTTCCGGCGCGCCGGCCTTCGGCCAGGAAGCGATCGGCCTTGAGCCGGGCATAGCCGGGCTTGAACAGGTCACCGAGGTCGCGGAACGAGTAGTGGTGCATCGAACCGGCCAGGCGCTCGACCGGCCCGGCCGCGACCACCGCCTCATGGACTTTGTTGTCGTTGAAGTTCGCGGCGCTGCGGTTGAACAGGCGCAGCACCCAGTCCGGATTCCACACCCCGTGGCAGATCTCGTGCGTGCCGACGTAGGTGCGACGGCGGATGGCGAAGGCGCGCCGCGGATCCAGGGTGGCGAAGGGCAGGGCGCCGATCGCGCTGGCCGCCGTCTCGTCGAGCACCTCGTCGGCGTCGATCGACAGTACCCAGTCGTAGCGGGCGAGGGCGACGGCGCGGCGCTTCTGCGGGCCAAAGCCGAGGAAATCCTGGTGCTCGATGCGCGCCCCGGCGGCGCGGGCGAGGTCGCAGGTGTGGTCGGTCGAGCCGCTGTCGAGCACGACGATCTCGTCGCACCAGGCCAGGGCGGCGAGCACGCGGGCAAGGTGCTCCTCGGCGTTCTTGGTGATCAGCACGGCCGAGATCGGGATCTTCACCACCGCGCCACCTCCGCGATCGTGCCGAGTACGCTGTCCACCGCGATGCGCTCCATGAGATCGGTCGGTGCAACGCGCGGATTGGCGAAGCGTGCCGGTTCTGCGCCGGTGGTCGGGGCGGTGAGGCTGCGCGCCTGGCTGCCGAGGGGCCCCCAGCGTTCGGGATCGCAGGCGGCGACGGGTGGATACAGCCCGACCACCGGGGCACCGGCAGCTGCCGCCACATGCAGGGGGCCGGTGGAGTTCGCCACCACCACGCCGGCCTGGGCGAGGACGGCGGCCAACACATCCAGCGGCAGGTTCTCCAGCAGACGGTTGCCGGGCTGCGCCGCAAGCCGGGCGCGCACCGCTTGGTCGGCGGGACCGACCGTCCAGGCGACGGCGTGTCCCTGGCCGCGTAGCGCGGCCGCGAGTTCGAGCATGCGCTCCAGCGGCCAATCCTTGGCGCTGCCGCGTGATCCGGCGTGCAGGACGGCGAAACCGCGTTCGGGCAGGCCGGCCTGGGCGATGCGTGTTGCGGCCTTCTCCTTCAGAGACTCGGGCAAACGCAGTTCCAGCCGGGCCGGACGGTCGCAGACCTCGCTTGGGCCGCCCAGCCGGGCGATGCAGCGCCGGGCCAGGGCGCGGTTCAATTCCGACTCGTGCTGACCGCTGGCGGTGCGCCCGCCAGGTTCGCGCTCGTTGAACAGGAACGACCACCAGCGCCGGGCGGTGCCGACACGCAGCGGGATGCCGGCGCGGTACAGGCGCCACGCCAGGGCCGGCGGCTTGGGGTAGCACACCACGGCGGCATCGAAGCCGTCCAGTTGGCCCTTTAGTCCGCCGGTGCCGTCCTCGGCGCGCCAGGCGATGGTCTGCGCCACGCCCGGGCAGAGCGCGGCCAGCGCTGCGTTTTCAGGCCGGCACAGCACCGCCAGATGGGCGGACGGGAAGGCGGCGGCAAGATCGAGGACCGCAGGCAGGGTCAGCACCAGATCGCCGAGGCGGTCGGTGCGTGAGACGAGGATGCGCGGTGCGGACCCAGCGGGCATGAAGAAGGGATGATGCCGCACCCCGGCCCGAGACCAAGCCTCCACCGTTGGCGGACCCGCAGGGGATGGCATGATGGATGGCCATGCGCTGGGCCGTCCTGTTGATCCTTTCCTGCCTCGCAGCGCAGGCCGCCGAGCCGGTCGAGGTCGATGGGCTGTGGTTTCTCGACGAGGCCCGCAGCCGCAATCTGGGCGTGAAGCTGTACCACCCCAGCGAGGGCGCCGGGCCATGGCCGGTGGTCGTGGTCTCGCATGGCCTGGGCGGCTCGCAGTGGGGCTATAGCTATCTCGGGCGCCATCTCGCCGCGCACGGCTACGTCAGCATCCATTGCACGCACCCCGGCAGCGACTGGCTGCTGTGGGACGGCAAGGGCTTCTCGACCGCGGTCGGCAATCTCAAACAGGCCAACGCGGATCCGGCCAACTGGCGCGAGCGGCCGCGCGACCTCTCGTTCCTGCTCGGCTGCCTGCCGGAGATCGAACGGCGCGTGCCGGCGCTGGCCGGGCGCCTGGATACCAGCCGCATCGCCGTGGTTGGACATTCCTTCGGCGCCTACACCGCCCTTGCTCTCGCTGGTCTGCTGCCCGACCTGCCCGAGGCCGGGCAGCTGAGCGATGCGCGGCCACACGCCTTCGTCGCCATGTCACCGCAGGGAGTGGGCGGTTTCACCCCGGCGGGGGCGTGGAAGGACATCACCAGACCGGTGCTGCTGATCAGCGGTACGGATGATGACCAGCCACTCTCCGGGCGCGGCAAGGGCCTGGAATGGCGCATGGCGGCGTGGGAGGGACTGCCGGCGGGCGAGAAGTTCCTGCTCGTGCTGCAGGGGGCGACGCACATGACCTTCGCGGGCGGGGGGATGGGCGAGAAGGCCGACCCGCGGCACCTTGCAGAGGTCAATGCAGCGGTGACCGGGTTCCTGGATGCGGAATTAGGCGGGAAACCGTATGAACCGCAGCCGGTGGCGGACGGGGTGTGGAAGGCGAAATAGCTTTGAGCTTGGAGCTTTGAGCTTGGAGCCCGCAGGCCCTTTTCGTACTCTAAGCTCAAAGCTTCCGGCCAGGGCTGGCGGCGGGCGTCGGCGATCGCGTAGATCGTGC
>JFJP01002006.1_pt1 | contig 17765 bp, 12 predicted proteins | sample 431651 | NCBI WGS metagenome assembly JFJP01 (sample SAMN02602958, study PRJNA72255) | Microbial mat metagenome, whole genome shotgun sequencing project. | biome: fresh water; feature: sink hole; material: water; isolation source: purple microbial (photo- and chemosynthetic) mats found in...
GTCCTTGCAACATCAGCAGGCAACGGCCAATGGTTTGAGCGGCACGATCAACTACAACAAGGTATCGGACGACAATTACTACACCGATCTGTCGACAGGTGTCAGTTCGACCTCGACGACTCAATTGTTACAGCAGGGCGTGTTGAATTACAGTGGCGGCGGCTGGTGGAATGCAACGGCCAATTTCCAGCAGTATCAGACCTTGCAACCTGACTCGAAGAATCCGGTACGTGAACCCTACCGATTGCTCCCGCAGTTTACGGTTAATGCCCGCAAACCGGACCTGTTCCTGACCGACAGCAGCTTCATGGGGCAGTACACCAACTTCACTCGGGCTGAGCAAACCATCAACGGCATCAAGCAGGCCAGTGACGACGGACAGCGCACTGTACTTTATCCGCAGGTGGCATTGCCTTACGTGACACCGGGCTGGTATGTCACACCGAAGGTCGGACTGAATGTTCGTCATTACTCGCTTTCGGGGCAGGCCGCGGGTACGCCGAATACGATCAACAGTACGCTGCCGATTTTCAGTATTGATTCGGGTATGACCTTCGAACGCCCGAGCAATTGGTTCGGGCGTGACTACACGCAGACGCTGGAACCCCGGCTCTACTACCTGAACATCCCCTACAAAAATCAGGACCTGATTCCGATCTTCGATTCGGGCCTGGCGGATTTCAATTTTGCGCAGATTTTCTCCGAGAACCAGTTCTCCAGCTGGGATCGCATCAACAATGCCAATCAGCTCACCACGGCCGTGACGTCACGACTGATTGAACCCGCATCCGGTAACGAAGTCATGCGGGCGATGTTCGGCCAGCGCTTTTATTTCACCCGAAACCGGGTGGCTTTGAGCTCCAGTACCAGCACGACAACGGATGACGGCAAGTGGGATCGTTCGGACATCCTGGCGGCGTTCAGCGGGCAGGTGTTGCCCAAGGTCTATGCGGACGCGGCGTGGCAATACAATGTGGTCGACCGACAGATCAAGCGCTACTCAATGGGTGCGCGTTACCAGCCCGAGCCGGGCAAGGTTCTGAACGCCGCCTATCGTTACAACCGCGACTCCACAGCGCCGATTGATCAGGTAGATATCTCCGGGCAATGGCCGATTACCGGGCGCTGGCATGCGGTTGGCCGGCTCAATTATTCATTCAAAGATGATGCGACCAACCTCTCCAATGTTACGCAGGGTGGTCGTGTGATCGAATCGATTGCTGGTCTGGAATACAACGGTGGTTGCTGGGTTGTGCGCGGAGTTGTTCAGCGAACGGCGCTGACTCAGGAAAGCAAATCGACGGCTTTTTTCATTCAGCAATGATTTTGCGCGTGTTGGTTCAAATCCGCTCGATCTTCTCAAACGGAATATTCAGGGCTATAGCCTGATCAACAAGCCGGCAGCTGATTCTGCCTTCGGTGAATAGGAGACGTTATTCATGGCGCTATCGTTTCGCACGCTGGTTCTGTTTTTCAGCTTTGTTGGTGCCGCTTGCGCGCAGACAGCGCAACGCACGGCCAGCGAGCCAATACCGGCTGATCGCATCGTTGCTGTTGTCAACGATGAAGTGGTGACCCTCCACGAATTGCGTACCCGACTTGATCTGGCGCTTGTTCAGCTAAAGAAGCAGGGCACCCCATTGCCGCCGCGCAATGAACTCGAAAAGCAGATGCTTGAGCGTCTGGTGATGGACAAGGTTCAGCTACAGATCGCTCGCGATACCGGCCTGCGCATTGACGATGCGCAACTTGACCAGGCCTTGCAGCGTATTGCGGCCAATAACAAGATGTCGCTCGCCCAGTTTCGCGATGCCCTGCAGAAGGATGGGATTTTATTTGCGAAATTCCGCGAGGAGATCCGCGAAGAGATGACCCTTTCGCGTGTTCGTGAACGTGATGTCGACAGCAAGATCATTATTTCTGAAGGCGAAATTGACAATTATCTGAGCGGCGATTTGGCCAAAGGTACGGCGACCGAAGAGTATGAGGTGGCGCATATCCTGTTACGTGCTCCTGAATCGGCAAGTCCGGAGCAGATCCAGAAGCTCAAGGCAAAGGCCGAGCAGGTGTATGAGCGATTGCAGAAAGGAGACGACTTTGCACAGCTTGCAGCATCCAATTCCGATGCGCCGGATGCCTTGCAGGGCGGAAGTCTGGGCGTGCGCACGCTGGACCGCTTGCCGGCCATTTTTGCTGAGGTGGTCGCCAAACTCAAGGATGGCGAGGTGGCGCCGATGCTGCGCAGTCCCAACGGTTTTCACATTGTCAAGCTGATAGCGAAACGCGGTGGAGCGACCCTGCCGCCTGTTCAGCAGACACGCGCGCGGCATATCCTGATCAAGGTTAACGAAGTGGTTTCAGAGGGCGATGCCAAACACAAGCTGGCCGGTTTGCTGGATCGAATCAAGCATGGCGAGAAATTCGAAGAACTGGCCAAGCTATTTTCGCAGGATGGTTCGGCGCCGAAAGGCGGCGATCTGGGCTGGATCTATCCAGGGGATACGGTGCCTGAATTCGAACGGGCAATGAGTCAGCTTCAGCCGGGAGAAATCAGCCAGCCGATTCAGTCGCCGTTTGGCTTTCACCTGATCGAAGTGCTTGAACGGCGTGTGCAGGACGTATCGGCTGATCGTCAGCGCATGGCGGCGCGTCAGGTCCTGCGCGAACGCAAAATGGACGAGGCTTATCAGGATTGGTTGCGGCAGGCACGTGATAATGCCTATGTTGAGCTTCGGCTGGAGGATCGCTGAGTCATGACGAGCTGGCCCGTTATCGCCATAACGTCGGGAGAGCCGGCAGGAATTGGCCCGGAGATCTGCCTGCGATTAATCGAACGTCAGGGGTTGCCGGTGCATTTCGTCGTTCTTGGAGACAGGCAGTTGCTGGCCGACCGGGCGCTGTTGATTGACTTCAAGGGCAAGTTACGTGACTGGACACCCGGCGTGCAGCCTGAACATGGCACCCTCGACATTTTGCATATTGCCTTATCTGCTCCGTCACTGCCCGGTCAGCTTGATCCGGCCAATGCGAGCTATGTGCTGCAGTTGCTGGATCGGGCGCAGGAAGGTTGTCAATCAGGCGAGTTTGCTGCGATGGTCACTGCGCCGGTGCACAAGGGCGTGATCAATGATGCTGGCGTCCCCTTCACTGGGCATACTGAATATCTCGCTGAAAAAACGAATACGCCGCAGGTCGTGATGATGCTGGCAGGAGGTGGCCTCAGGGTTGCACTTGCGACAACCCATTTGCCCTTGAAAGACGTCTCCGCCGCCATAACACAGAGTTCTCTTGAGCAGACGCTACGCATCCTGCACGCTGACATGAGCCGAAAATACGGTCTCGCCAAACCGCGCATTCTCGTCGCCGGGCTTAACCCGCACGCGGGCGAGGGCGGCTATCTCGGGCATGAGGAAATCGATGTCATTGCGCCGGTGCTGGATCGCTTGCGTGCCGAAGGCATGATGCTGATCGGTCCTTTACCGGCCGACACGATGTTTACGCCGCCAATGCTGGCGCAGGGCGATTGTGTCCTGGCCATGTACCACGATCAGGGCTTGACTGCCCTCAAGTACGCCAGTTTCGGCAACGGTATCAACGTGACGCTGGGCTTGCCGATCATCCGTACGTCAGTTGATCATGGCACGGCGCTGGAATTGGCCGGAAGCGGGCGTGCCGATCCGGGCAGCCTCTTCGTTGCCGTCGAGCAGGCTATCGAAATGGCGCAACGTGCCGGACAGGTTCAATGAGCAATCATATTGCGCGCAAGCGTTTTGGTCAGAATTTTCTGATCGATCAACAGGTCATTGCCGATATCGTCAATGCCGTTGCGCCCAAGCGGAGTGATCGCGTGGTCGAGATTGGCCCCGGACTTGGCGCGCTGACCGACCCGCTGCTGAAAAGGCTGGATCATCTGCATGTGGTCGAAATCGACCGCGATATCGTTGCCCGCCTGAGCAAGCGTTGCTCGCCGGAGAAACTCACGATCCATCAGGGCGACGCGCTGAATTTTGATTTTGCGTCCCTGGCCGATCTCACCGATGGCAAATTGCATGTTGTCGGTAATCTGCCTTACAACATCTCGACGCCGCTGCTTTTTCATCTGGCCGGTTTTGCGCACTGCATTCACGACATGCATTTCATGTTGCAGAAAGAAGTGGTTGAGCGCATGGTCGCCGAGCCGGGAACCTCTGATTTCGGCCGCCTTTCGGTGATGCTGCAGTATCGATTCTTCATGGACTGGCTGCTTGATGTGCCGCCAGAATCGTTCGATCCGGCACCGAAGGTCGATTCGGCCGTCGTACGCCTGATTCCACGTCCGCCTGAAGAGCTTACCGTGAAGGATGAAAGCACGTTCGCCACGTTGGTGTCTACCGCCTTCGGGCAGCGGCGCAAGATGCTGCGCAACAACCTCAAGAGTCTTATTGGCGACACCAGTTTCGAGCAACTCGGCATTGCGCCGACAGCGCGCGCCGAGGATCTGTCAGTGGAAGACTACATCCGCATGGCCAATGTGTTGAGTCAATAACGACGCGCCGCGATACCAGGTCGCAACGGCAGGTCGTTATTGCGCTGCCTACCGCTTACGATCAATTCGACTTCTTCATCGGGCAACTGCTCATCCCGAGCAGCGGATAAGCCGGGCACCAGCGGAACAGCCCGGTCAATAGTGGCACGACGCCGATCCAGCCCCAGACACCGACAGTGCCTGTCGCGGCCAGAGTAATCAGCACAAGACCGACGACGATACGCAGGATTCGGTCAATTCCGCCAACATTTGCTTTCATGGTTTATCTCCTTATGGGTTGTTATTGCCAATGCAGTGTAGGCCTGCGTCGGCGCGCTGTATGTAACCCAGGTCACAGAGCCATTTCCGAGGCAAGCGAGCTCGCCAACTGAAACAAAACATGAAAAAAGGCTGCCCTGGAAGCCGCATGAATATTGGCTTCCAGGGCAGGTATGGTGAAGAGGCGCAGCCTGCTTGCCTCACAGGCCGGGTCATTGTCAGGCGGATAGAAGTCGCTTGATTTCGGAGAGGCCGGCTGACAGCATGGCCAGATCCTGCGGGGCATTACGCTTCAGTTCCTCGACCACGCTGCGTGCTTCGATGATCGCCGCCTGGAGTTCCTCGACGTTGCGTTGCAGCAGGTTCTGCCGCAGCTTGCGCAGCTCGCTCGCCAGTTGTGCTCGCGCTCTAGTCTGCCAGCGATTGCCGGCCGGAAGGCGGCCAATGGCCGAGCCGAGCCAGACGAAATCAAGGCTGCCATCGAGATTGGCACAGGCGGTGGCGACTTCATCGAGCGGTTTGGCACTGGCGTGTGCCAGGTCGACCAGTTCGAAGACGCTGACGATGCAGGCGCGGGCGTCGAGGACGGCGCTGACCGTTTCGCGGCCTGCGCTCTTGCCGGCACGAGCGCTTGCAATGGCCTTGCCAACAGCGTCACTATAGATGTGGACGATAGTGGCAATGCTGGTGTCAGCCATTTGTGAGGCCAGAATCTGGCGCGTTGCCGTGCTGACCATTTCGCGCAAGGCGTTCATCAATCCCATTTGCTGCGTGGCAGGGATTTTCAGATCGAGCGCCTCGATTTCACCCCAGACGGCTTCGGCGCCGAGCAGTTCGCTCGCTGCGTACCACGCGGTGATGATCTGGCTCAGATCGGCACCGGTTTCGTCGGCCACTTGCAGGGTGAAACTGGTTCCCATGCGGTTGACCAGACGGCTGACGATCTGCGTGGTGATGATTTCACGCTTCAGCGGATGGTTCGGAATCTGCTCCCTGCAATTGCTGTTCAGGATCGCTGCCGGGAAGTAATTGACCAGCAGTGGCTGGAATTCGGCGGCATCGGGAATTTTCGAGGCGAGAATCGCTTCTTTCAGAACGATCTTGGCGTAGGCCAGGAGTACCGAGATTTCCGGTGCGGTCAGGCCATGCCCTAATTGGGAACGTTCGGCGAGTGCTTTTTCGTCGGGCAGGAACTCGATGGCGCGGTTGAGCGCGCCCTTGCTCTCCATGTAGTGCATCAATTGGGAATGCGCATTGAGCATGGATTTTCCGGCAGCGGTCTCCAGTGAGACAGCGGCGGTTTGCTGGTAGTTGTCGACCAGCACCTGGAGCCCGACATCGTCGCTCATCGACGCGAGCAAGGCATCGCGCTGCTTGAATGTCATGTCGCCTTGGGCGATCAGCATTGAGGTCAGAATCTTGATATTGACTTCGTGGTCGGAGGTGTCGACGCCCGCTGAATTGTCGATGGCATCGGTGTAGTTCAGACCGCCTTTCAGTGCGTATTCAATACGCGCCTTCTGCGTCAGCCCTAGATTGCCGCCTTCGCCGATGACTTTTGCTCTAATTTCGCTGGCATCAACACGAATGGCATCGTTGGCGCGGTCGTTGGCGTCCTGCTGGCTCTGGCTGCTGGCCTTGAAATAGGTGCCAATGCCGCCGTTGTAGAGCAAATCGACCGGTGCCTTGAGAATGGCGCTCATCAGTTCGTTCGGTGTCATCTGTTCGGCCTCAACGGACAGACGGGAGCGGATTTCGGGTGAAAGGGTAATGGTTTTTGTACTGCGCGACCAAACACCGCCGCCTGTCGAGATCAGCGCTTTGTCGTAGTCATCCCACGACGAACGCGGCAGATCGAAGATGCGTTGTCGCTCAACCAGGCTTCTGGTGGCATCCGGGTTCGGGTCAAGGAAGATGTGCCGGTGGTCGAAGGCCGCGACCAACAGCATTTGATTCGTAAGCAGCATTCCGTTGCCGAAGACGTCGCCCGAGAGGTCGCCGATGCCGACCGCGGTGAAAGGCTGGCTTTGTATGTCGTGACCGAGTTCTCGGAAGTGGCGCTTGATCGCCTCCCATGCACCGCGTGCGGTAATGCCCATCTTCTTGTGGTCGAAACCGACCGAACCACCTGAGGCAAAAGCGTCGCCCAGCCAGAAACCGTATTCGATGGAAATAGTGTTTGCGATGTCGGAGAATGTGGCCGTGCCTTTGTCGGCAGCGACCACCAGATAGGGGTCGTCACCGTCGCGGCGGCGGACGTTCTTCGGTGGCACGACCTTGCCGGCGACAAGGTTGTCTGTAATGTCGAGCAATCCGCGGATATAGGTCTGGTAGCAGGCAATTCCTTCGGCCATCCAGGCATCTCGCTCACTGGCTGGCGGCAAACGCTTGCCGACGAAGCAGCCCTTGGCGCCAAGCGGTACGCCGACGACGTTCTTGACCATCTGCGCCTTCATCAGCGCGAGACCCTCAGTGCGGTAATCTTCCATACGATCCGACCAGCGCAGGCCGCCACGCGAGACGCTCGATCCACGCAGGTGAACGCCTTCCACGCGCTGGCTGTAAACGAAGATTTCGTAGAGTGGCAATGGCTTGGGCAGGAAGGGTATGAGCCGCGATGAAATTTTTAACGACAGGTAATCCTTTGGCTTGCCGTCGACCGCTTTTTGCCAGGCGTTGGTGCGCATTGTGGCGTCAAGGGCGGTGCGGTAGCCGGAGAGGATGCGGTCGTCATCGAGGTTGCTGACTTTGGATAGCTCTTTTGCGAGTTCCTTGTAGATAATCTCGGCGTCTGAATCCTTGCCTCCAGGAGCGAAGCGAGCTTCGAAAAGGTCAGCCAGTAGACGCGCGATGCGCGGGTGCGCGGCCAGGCAGCGTTCAACGTACACCTGGCTGAAGGGTAGCCCGGCCTGGCGCAGATAACGGCCATAGGCGCGCAGAATGGTGATGCGTGAACCCGTCAGCCCGGCGAGCAGGGCCAAGCGGTTGTAGCCATCGTTTTCGGCTTCGTCGCGCAGCAGCTTTTCCAGAAGGTCGATAAAAGCCGCACGCGACGCGGCTGCGTCCAGCGCATCGGCGCGTGGCAACCGGACGGAAAAGTCGGCGATGTGCAGTTCCGTACCACTCAGGTTGAATGGCTGTTCGGAAAGCACCGTCAGGCCCATGTTTTCAAAGATAGGCAACACCGACGACAGCGGGCGGGGCTCGCCGTTCAGGAACAGCTTGATGTGCTGGTGCGAACCGTCGTCGCCGTAGGGCGCGTTGAGTTTGACTTCAATCAGGCCATCCGTTTCGGCGGCTTCCAGGCACTCAAGGTCGGATACAGCGGACGTCGGCGGCACCTGATCCTGATACGCCAACGGCAGCGCCATGGCATAGCGGCGCAGAAGCGCATTTCCGCGCTCTTCGCCGCAGTGTTCGATCAGGTTTTGCTGCAACTCGTCGTGCCAGCCGCGGACGATGCGAGCTACTTCGCGTTCGAACGTGTTGGCGTCGTATTCGTAGCGCGTACCGGCGGGCATGCGTGCGATGAGGTGTAGTCGGGCGAGACGAGCTTCGCCGAGCATCAGGAAAAAATCGACGCTATCGGCCTTCAATGTATCGCTGAGCAGTGCCGTGATGCGCTTCCGAATTGTTGTATCGAAGCGGTCGCGCGGCATATAGACCAGCGCAGAAACATACCGCCCCCAACTGTCGTTGCGCAGGAAAACGCGAACGCGCGGGTGTTCCTGTAGTTTGACAATGCCGCTAGCGATGCGATGCAGGTCCTCGGTCTCGATCTCGATCAGCTCCTCGCGCGGGTAGGTTTCGAGAATGTTCACCAGGGTCTTGTCCCGGTAGCTTCCTGGGGCAAAACCGCAGATGGCGCGAACAGCCGCGGTCTTGCGCCGGACGACCGGAATTTCACTCGTTGATACGTGATAAACATGCATGGCGTAAAGGCCGACGAAAACGTGTTCGCCGACGATATTACCGGCCGCATCGCGATGGTGTACACCAACGAAATCAAGGTAAGTCGGGCGATGAACGGTCGAGTGAGCATCGGCTTTGACCAGTGTCAGCGCGGATGGCAGGCGATCAAGTTCTGCCAGATTGCCCGGGATCCCAGCCAGGCAGGTGCCGAAACGAGGATGGTCGGAGCGGCGCAGCAGCCCAAGGCCGCCATCGTCGGCACGTTTGAGCTCACCGGCCTCTGTGTCGGCAACGTAATGCGTATAGCCAAGAAAAACGAAATTCTCCGCCGCAATCCAGCGCAGAAACTCCGCTATTTCCTTGTTTTCTTGGTTGGGCGATACGTCCAGGTCGGTGATGACCGTGGCCATGTTCTGGCGCATCAGGACATGGTCTTCGACAGCGGCACGGACGTCGGCCAGAAGGTCGGCAATTTCGTTACGCAAGGCCTCGATCTGTGCGACGTCACTGATTCGATCTATTTCCAGATGGATCCATGACTCGGTGCGGGTTTCAGTGGTACCTCGCCGGGCGCTTCGCTGCAAATTGCCGGCGTCGTCGCGAACAATGCCTAGCAGCGGGTGCATCATCTTGTGGATGGTCAATCCGTGGCGATAGACGGCCATGGTGATCGAATCAACGAGGAAAGGCATGTCGTCGGTAACGATATCGATGACGGTGTGCGGCGAATGCCATCCGTGTCGGTCAAAATCAGCGATGTAGGAGTTGATGGTGGCCTGGCCGGGAGCGCGTGAGAGTCCGAGGCGATAGTGCTGGATCGCCGCGCCGTGGAGTTCTTCTAGATTGGTATCGCCCTGGCCATCAATGTCGGCATCGGCGAAATAGACTTCAAGAAGGTCTACGATAGTTGCCGACCACTTCTGGCGGATTGATATATCGCGCAGTTTGCGTAGCAGGCTGTTGTCTGTATCCGGTACGATGCTCATGCATATCCCCTATGAAACGACCGTTGGGGAAGCCTTGATTCTTCTGGCGCTGCATTTTCTTCAGTCAGATTCCGGATCTCGCCGGAATGTCAGAGCGTCATTGAATCAGCGTTTTCCCAACAGCCTGGTTTGTTTGTATGCCAATGAAACGCGGTGATTTCAGTACCCAGCTACATCTGATGCTATACACTTGGTTTGTTCGTGTAGGACGCACCTATCTTTTTGATGATCAAGCAGCTTTTCAGGGCTTGAGTAAGAAAGCTCGATAGCTAAGTTGAGTGAAGAAATCAACACGATGCTGAAAAACATTTTAAATAAAGATGATCTTGTCAATTCGCTAGGATAACTCATTCCTGCCGGGTTTTATCTCGGACTCAAACGATGTATATTCACCAGGTTGTTCTATTTCGGAATCAATTTTGTGCGAAGAAAAATCCCTGGTACGGAACTCCTGGTTGCCTTTGAAACGGCGGCACGTCACCAGAGTTTTACGCGAGCGGCAGAAGAGCTTTCGCTGACTCAAAGTGCGGTCTGTCGGCAGATCTCGACGCTTGAAGACTACATGGGAGTTCAACTGTTTAACCGTATCAAGAAACGGGTTACGCTATCCGAGGCTGGACAGCTTTATTCCAAACAGGTCAGGGAGGCGCTGAAACGGATTGAGCACGATACCCTCTCGCTTATGGCACATCGTGGGGCGGGCGGGGTGCTCGAGCTGGCTGTCATTCCAACGTTTGCGACGAGCTGGCTGATTCCTCGGCTGGGCCATTTTCACGCCCTGCATCCTGGAATTACCCTGGATCTGACGGCGCGCGCCGAGCCGTTCATGTTTACCGATACACCCTTTGACGCAGCGATCCATTTTGGTGACCCGGTGTGGCCGGGCGCATTGACTGAATACCTGTTCGGCGAGGAAATCGTGCCAGTGTGCTGTCCCGCATTGCTGCAGGGTAAGACCCAGATTGAGCCTACCGAACTGGAAAGCATGCCCTTGCTTCACCAGTCGGCACGACCCGATGCCTGGAGAGCATGGTTTGAAGTGGCCGGCATGAACAACGTCAATGCCATGGGTGGTGCGCGTTACGAACTATTTTCCATGCTCGTCGAAGCGGCCAAGGTCGGTCTTGGCGTGGCGCTGGTCCCGCGCTTCTTTGTCCTCAACGAGATTGCGTCAGGCGATCTGGTGGTTCCCTGCCCGTATGTATTGCGCAACCAGCGCAGCTACTATCTGGTTTACCCGGAAAACAAGGTCGGGTCGACCTCGCTGCAGGTTTTCTGTGAATGGTTGCGCGAACAGGCGACCCGGTACCGCGAGAACGTCTAGTCCAGTGGCGCTTAGCAGAGAATCAGATTGTCCCGGTGAATGATTTCCGACTCGTCGATGTAGCCAAGAATTTCCTCAATGTCCTGGCTGGCGCGGCGGGCTATGCGACGTGAATCGCTACTGCCGTAGTTGATGAGTCCGCGAGCAATCTCAATACCATCCGGTGAGAGGCAGGCAACGGCCGCCCCACGCTCAAATTCACCTTGAACTTCGATCACACCAATGGGCAGCAAGCTTTTTCCTTCGCTGAGTGCCTTGACGGCACCCGCATCAAGAACCAATTTGCCGTTGAGTTGCAAATGGTCCGCAAGCCATTGTTTACGGGCGTTGAGCGGTTGAGTCTCCGAGACCAGTAACGTTCCGACGGATTCGCCATTCGCCAGGCGTGGCATGACGTCCTTTTCGCGGCCACTGGCGATGACGGTATGTGCGCCGCTACTGGCAGCGCGTTTGGCGGCGATCACTTTGGTGATCATGCCGCCTCTGCCGTATTGCGTTCCAGCGCCGCCGGCCATCGCCTCTAGAGCTGGGTCACCGGCACGTGCTTCGGAGATCAGCGTTGCACTGACGTCTTTGCGCGGATCGGCCGTGAATAGGCCCTGCTGGTCGGTAAGGATGATCAGGCAATCGGCGTCAACGAGGTTGGCGACCAGGGCGCCGAGCGTGTCGTTGTCGCCGAACTTGATTTCGTCGGTGATTACCGTATCGTTTTCGTTAATGATCGGCACGACGCCGAGTTCAAGCAATGTCGTCAGTGTTGAGCGGGCATTGAGGTAGCGCTTGCGATCGGCAAGGTCGTCATGGGTCAGCAGCACTTGCGCTGTATGCAGTCCGTGGCTAGCGAAGGCGCTTTCATAGACCTGCACCAACCCCATCTGGCCGACGGCGGCGCAGGCCTGCAGTTCATGCACGGCATTCGGGCGTTTGCTCCAGCCCAGTCGTTGCATTCCGCAGGCAATGGCTCCGGAGGATACGAGAACTACCTCTCGACCGTTCTGCCGCAATTGGGCGATTTGCCGGGCCCATTCGTTGATAGCGGAAAGATCAAGGCCTTCACCGTTGTTGGTGACCAGTGCGGAACCAACCTTGATGACAAGTCGTTTTGCGTCGGCAATGCGGGTCGTGGCCATAGCTATTCGTTCAGATCGTTTTCAGAGTCTTCGGGAAAGTGGTTGTCCAGTGCACTATCTGCCATCGGCGGCGGTGGCGCCAGACTGTCAAGCGCATCCTGCAGCTTGTAGATCAGCGGGCGACAGCCTTCGCCATTGATGGCGCTGATACGGAAATGAGGCGCACCAGCGGTGTCATAGGCTTTCAGGAAATCGGCAACGCGCTGCTCGCGATCTTCTTCCGGGATTAGATCAAGCTTGTTCAGGACCAGCCAGCGCGGTTTGGCGGCTAGTTCAGGGCTGTATTTCTCAAGCTCGTGCACAATGGCTTTGGCGTCATGAACCGGATCCGAGTCCGGGTCAGGCGGAGCCAGATCGACGATGTGCAATAGCACGCGGGTGCGTGCCAGATGTTTGAGAAAGCGGATGCCAAGACCGGCGCCTTCAGCAGCGCCTTCGATCAGACCAGGAACGTCGGCAATGACGAAGCTCTTGTTTTCGCTGACGCGAACAACGCCGAGATTCGGATGCATAGTGGTGAACGGGTAGTCGGCAACCTTGGGGCGTGCCGCCGACACGGCGCGGATGAAGGTGCTCTTGCCGGCATTGGGCAATCCCAGCAAGCCAACGTCAGCAAGCACGCGCAGTTCAAGGCGAAGATCGCGCTCTTCGCCGGGTTCGCCCTTGGTGCATTGGCGCGGTGCTCGATTGACGCTTGATTTGAAATGGATGTTGCCCAGACCGCCGCGTCCTCCCTTGGCAATCAGGACTTTCTTTTCGTCGACGTCGAGGTCAGCAACGATCTCATTGCTATTGACGTCGGCAATAACCGTACCGACCGGGACATGAAGTGTGATGTTACTTCCACCTTTACCGTAACAGTCGCTCGAGCCGCCTTTTTCACCACGCTCGGCGAGGAATTTCCGCGTGTAGCGGAATTCGATCAGGGTATTAAGGTTGCGGTCGGCAACAACATACACGCTGCCTCCACGACCGCCATCGCCACCATCGGGGCCGCCTTCCGGCTCGTATTTCTCGCGCCGGAACGAGGCGAGACCGTTGCCGCCGTCACCGGCCGCAACGTAAATTTTGGCCTCGTCGATAAATTTCATGAAGCGATCCCGCGGTGATTCGATCTTGGAAATTAAAAAGCCCTACCATCAAGATAGGGCTTTTGCTGTGCTTCGTAACTCAATCAGGCGACTGGAACGATGCTGACCGTACGACGACGCTTTTCACCTTTGATAGCAAACTGCACGTGGCCTTCGACCAGAGCGAACAGCGTGTGATCCTTGCCCATCCCGACGTTAACACCCGGATGGAACTCCGTGCCACGCTGGCGAACGATAATGTTGCCAGCAGGAACCAGTTGACCACCATAGCGCTTTACGCCAAGTCGTTGCGATTCCGAGTCGCGGCCATTACGGGAACTGCCGCCTGCTTTTTTATGTGCCATGAGTCAGTTTCCTTTCAGTTAGGCCGAAATGCCGTCGATGCGGATTTCAGTGTAGTTTTGACGGTGGCCCTGATGCTTCTGATAATGCTTGCGACGACGCATTTTGAAGATCGTGACCTTGTCGTGACGGCCTTGCGAGAGCACAGTCGCCTTGACCGATGCACCGGTGAGAAGAGGAGTGCCGATTTGCACGGACTCGCCTTCGCCGACCATCAAAATCTGGTCAAGGGTGATTTCTGCGCCAACGTCTGCCGGTATCTGTTCTATTTTCAATTTTTCGCCGGCGACAACACGATATTGCTTGCCCCCAGTTTTTATGACCGCGTACATGTTGGACTCCAAAGAACAAAGTAAAGTGAAACGAAGAACCGCGCATTATACGTATTTATCTTGTCAAGTCAAAGAGTTCGCATTGATTGTTCTCGCACGCTTGACGCAACACTGGGTGCCCCATAAGATTCACAGGTTTTTTGTCAAGGCGAATCGCCGTGAAACTGAAACAGCTCTACAACCTGATCGGGCCGGATATGAAAGCTGTAGACGCGGTGATTCGTGCGCGTCTCCATTCCGAAGTGGTGCTGGTGCGGCAGGTTGCCGAATACATCATTAGTGCTGGTGGAAAACGCTTGCGTCCGGCACTGGTATTGCTTTCTGCGGGAGCGCTAGGTTATCGCGGTACACGTCATCATGAACTTGCCGCAGTGGTTGAGTTTATTCATACAGCAACCTTGCTGCATGACGATGTGGTTGATGAATCCGATTTGCGTCGCGGACGTCAAACTGCAAATGCCTTGTTCGGCAATGCGGCCAGTGTTCTCGTTGGTGATTTTCTGTATTCGCGGGCGTTCCAGATAATGGTCGAGATCGACGACATGCGAGTGATGAGCGTGTTATCGGATGCAACCAATGTTATTGCCGAAGGCGAAGTGTTGCAATTGATGAACTGCCACGATGCTGACGTAGATGAGGCGCGCTACCTGCAAGTGATTCGCTATAAGACGGCAAAACTGTTTGAGGCCGCTGCACAACTGGGCGCCATTCTTGGTGGCGCCTCTCTCGAAATTGAGCGGCGTCTGGCCGAGTATGGGATGCATTTGGGAACGGCTTTCCAACTCATTGACGACGTGCTTGACTATTCCGGTGCCGAAGTGGAAACGGGGAAACACCTCGGTGACGATCTGGCAGAGGGGAAGCCAACCCTGCCGTTGATTTATGTGATGCAAAATGGCACGCCAGAACAGGCGACCTGCGTACGTGGGGCTATCGAGAACGGGGGCCGAGATGATTTTGCTGCTGTGTTGGCTGCAATTCGTGCCACTGGTGCGCTGGAACATGCTAAAAAACAGGCGAAGGCAGAGGCAGATCTTGCCGTAGCTGCGATTGAGGTGTTACCTGCTTCCACATACAAGGATTCTTTGCTAGAATTATGCCTCTTCGCTGTTGCTAGGTCTTTTTAGCAGTGTCGTCGTTTCGGTCGGGGCGTAGCTCAGCCTGGTAGAGTACTGCGTTCGGGACGCAGGAGTCGGAGGTTCGAATCCTCTCGCCCCGACCACTTATCTAGTATCAAATCAAGGGACTTGGCAAACCGCCAACTCCCTTTTTTTGTGTCTTGAATTGCTGCTATGCTTTAGCGATCTACTGTACCGCTCGGACATCATGAAATACTTGTTTTTGATTGCGCTTCTTTTTGTCGTGTTATGGGCGTTGCGGAGGGTGCAAGCTACGCGTACAAAAAATCAGGCGCCTCCGGCTTCGCGAGCTTCTGAGCGCATGGTCAAATGCGCGCATTGTGGTGTTAATCAGCCGGTCAGTGAGAGTGTTTTAACCAACGGCCGCTACTACTGCTCCATCGCGCATCGGCATGAAGCGGAATCATTGGAAGACTGACGTTCCATGCTGAATGAGGTTAATACTGGCGCAGAGCTGTTTTCTGAAACACATTGGAAATCGCTGCGCTATTTCAACCTCTATCGGTTTTGTATTGCTGCTCTGTTATTCGTGTCGTCAGCCATACGTCCTCAGTCCTTTTCATTGCTCGGCCCGGATCATGGCTCGTTCTATTTGGCAGTGACCAGTGTGTATTTGCTGGCAGCGACTTTTTCTTTGATCGGGCTGCACTACTATCGACGACTTTTTAGTCTGCAACTGACGACGCATGTGTTGGTCGATGTGTTGGTGTTTGCCTTGCTGATGCATGTTGGAGATGGCTTGCGTAGCGGGTTAGGTGCCATGCTGCTGGTCACGCTGGCCGGTGCCGGGCTGGTCGGGCAGGGCAAAATGGTGTTGTTTTATGCGGCTATCGCTACGCTCGTTCTGCTTTTCGAGCAATCCTATCGGGCGCTGGTCGTTGACTTCGAAGTAGTCGATTTTTTTCAGGCGGGTTTGTTTAGCGCGGGTTTTTTTGCTGTCGCCATTTCAGCACGCTTGCTGGCGAGCCGTGTAATTGCCAACGAAGAATTGGCGCGCAAGCGCGGCGTTGATCTAAAGAATCAGACATTGGTCAGCCAACGCGTTATCGAAGAAATGCAGGATGGGGTCCTTGTGCTGGGCCGGGATGGGTGGGTCAAGCAGCACAATCCGCGTGTCGTGCAACTGCTTGGTTTGAGTGACCCGACACAGCGCAAGCTGGTTGAATACTCGACTGAATTGGCCCGCATATTTTCAGCTTGGTGCGAGCATCCCTCCGATGTTCCTGTTTTAGTACGCGCACCGGCTAGTGGTATGCAGTTACGGGCGCGATTTGTTTCGACGGATAGCTCCGATCACGATGTACTGGCTTTTCTCGAGGACATGGGAGGTTTGCAGGATCAGGCTAGGCAACTCAAATTGGCTGCTCTTGGGCGTTTAACCGCGAATATTGCACATGAGATCCGTAATCCGCTTTCGGCAATCAACCATGCCGGAGAGTTGATGCGTGAAGAATGCAGTGATCCGATGACAGAGCGTCTGCTGCGTATCGTGCTCGACAATGCGCAACGCGTGGAGCGCATCGTTAGCGATGTGCTTGAGCTGGGGCGGAGAGATCGCGCGCACCGGGAGAAAATCAATCTGCGTCAAACCCTGTTGATTCTTGTTGAAGAGTACACGCTGAAAGAAAGCGTGGCGGCTGACGTGGTTCAAATTGAGTCTAGTGGGACTGCTTCGTTGTTTTTCGACCGCTCCCATTTTCACCAGGTGTTGTGGAATCTCATTGGCAACGCGTTGCGTCATTCGCGGGGTGTGGCCGGAAGTGTTCGGTTGCTGGTGCAAGACGGCAAACGCGAGGGGTGGATTGAATTACATGTCATTGATGACGGCGAAGGCGTCGATGATAGCTACACTGAACAGATCTTCGAGCCTTTCTTTACTACACACAATCGCGGCACTGGCCTGGGGCTCTATATTGCACGTGAATTATGTGATGCCAATGGTGCGCGGCTTGAACTAATAAACAGTACGTCAGGTGCGGATTTTTGTATTTCCGGGAGGGTAGGCGAGTGACGGTGAGCAAGGTGGGGCGTCGACTGCGCGGCGAGTCGGCGAGGGTCCTGGTGGTCGATGACGAGGCGGACATTCGCGAGCTCCTTGACTTGACTCTGGCTCGAATGGGTCTTTCCGCAGACTGTGCTGGCACAGTTGCAGAAGCCAGAAAATTTCTTGAGCGTGAGCAATACAGTCTATGTCTGACCGATATGCGACTACCCGATGGTGAGGGGTTGGACATCGTGCGTCTGATTGGTACTCATTATGGCGAAACGCCGGTGGCAGTAATTACGGCCTACGGAAGTGCCGACAATGCTGTGGCGGCTTTGAAAGCAGGTGCATTCGACTATCTAGCCAAGCCGGTCGCGCTCGAACAACTTCGGACGTTGATCAAGTCCGCTCTCAATCTTCCTCAGATCGACGAATCGAAAGGCGCTGCGTCGGTTGCGGCCATAAGTACAGTGGGGCAGCTCACGGGGGAATCTCCGGCTATTGTCTATGTGCGGGAGATGATCAGTAAGCTGGCGCGTAGTCAGGCCCCAGTCTATATTTCCGGGGAGTCGGGCAGCGGTAAAGAGCTTGCGGCTCGGCTTATCCACGGCCAGAGCGCGCGTCATGCGGCACCCTTCGTTCCTGTGAATTGCGGCGCCATCCCCGAGAATCTCATGGAAAGCGAGTTCTTTGGGTACCGCAAGGGGGCGTTTACCGGGGCCGACAGTGATCGGGATGGGTT
>JFJP01038393.1_pt1 | contig 17764 bp, 14 predicted proteins | sample 431651 | NCBI WGS metagenome assembly JFJP01 (sample SAMN02602958, study PRJNA72255) | Microbial mat metagenome, whole genome shotgun sequencing project. | biome: fresh water; feature: sink hole; material: water; isolation source: purple microbial (photo- and chemosynthetic) mats found in...
CTATGTCCACCCCTGAACGCGACAAACCTGAAATTATATTGAAATATACTGCTTCATCAGACCAAAAGATAAAAGAATATGGTAACGAGCTACTGGTAGAAATTATTCCGCTGAAATTCCCATTTCTTGAAGAGCCACTAAAAAGGAAGTTACCAGTACAGATCAATTATCCCGATTACCGGATTGATTCAACCGAATATCTGATTCCTGAAAGCTTCAAAATCGCTGTCGTTCCTAAAAATATCAGTATCAAATCTGTTTATGGAGAATATCAGGCTGAATTTCAAGTGAAAGAACATAGTGTCATAGTTATAAAACAAGTAAAAATCAATTCCGGATCCTATTCATTAAATCAATACCGGGAGTTCTATGATTTCATAATAAACTTATCCGAAACTGAAAATTCCTTTTTTTTATCATTAACAAAAATGTAGCATGAAGAATTTACTGATTTTTTTAATTCTGTTTTCAAATTCTATTTTACAGCTAAAAGCCCAGAATTATTTCGAAGAATTCGGAAAAATTAGCCAGGAACAAATCGATATGACTAAATGCAGTTACGATCCGGCTGCTGATGCTATTGTACTTTTTGATGTCGGAAAATCCAGTTTTGTAAGGGTGGAGAACGGATTTGATGTTGTATTCGAGCGGATTACACGAATTAAAATCTTAAATGATGCCGGTAAAGATTATGCTGAAGTAGCAATCCCGTTCTACCAGGAGGGAAACATTTATGAAAAAGTAGAGATTACAAAAGCATCAACCTATACGATCGCGGATGGGAGAATTACTAAAATAAGTACATTGGATCCAGCAAAATGTTATGAAGAAAAAATAAATGAAAACTGGAAAAGCAAGAAATTTGCTATGCCTAATGTGCAGGCAGGTTCAATTATTGAATATAAATACCGCATTCAATCCCAGTATCATTTTAATCTGCGCGACTGGGAATTCCAGTGGAATATTCCGGTGCTTTATAGTGCTTATGAAGTCCGCATGATTCCTTTTTATGAATACACATGGTATTTGCAAGGAAGAAATGCTATCGACGAATTGAAACAATATGAAGATAATACTACATTCAAACAAGATTTTCTGGGGACTTCATTTTATGATGTAGTCCACAAATTCGGGCTTAAAAACGTTCCTGCTTTTGTAAATGAAGAATATACACCTTCCAGAGAGAACGATATTATTAAAATTGACTTTCAATTGTCGGCGTTTTTCCACCTCGATGGAGTAAAAGTCAACATAATGACAACATGGCCTGAACTGGTAAATGATTATGCGAAAAACGCAAATTTTGGGAAATATGTAAAAAAGAGTGCCGCCAGTGCTTCAAAAATCTTCGATCCTGATTCGCTGGATGGGAAAACTCAGTTACAGAAATTCAACTATATAGTTGATTACGCAAAAGACAATTTTAACTGGAATGAATATTACAGGCAATTTGCTGATAAATCACCAGCTGAATTACAAAAGGATAAGATAGGAAACAGTGCTGAAATCAATTTATGGCTGGTTGGTGCTTTTCAGGAAGCAGGCATTGAAGCATATCCGGTTATTCTCAGTACCCGAAAGCATGGAAAAATCCGGTCGGATTATCCGTTCAGCAGCTCCTTTAATTCGGTAATCGCTTTCGCCATGGTTGATGGAAAGCAAATGTTAGCTGATGCTACTGATCCGTATTGCCCGAACAATAAAATTTCAATTCAGAACATGAATGACAAAGGCCTTTTGGTTGATAAAGACAACATGAAGTGGTTCAGCCTTCAGAGTCCCGGCATTTCAGGCCTTAGTACAAGCATTAAGATTGATTCTATCGGGAAAGATCAGCAGGCAACAGTAATTGTAACAGCAATGGACTATGAAGCTCTTTACTACCGTAACCTATATGCTAATAATCATGAGAATATGTTAAGTGATTTAAGTAAAAAGATGTACCTTGTAGATGATGCCTCACTTAAGTTCAAAAATGAAACGGATAGAACTCGTCCATTTTCATTTATGTATAATCTTGATCGGAAGACTGAAATCATAAACGATAAAATCTACCTGCAACCCTTTCTGAATGAAGTTTTTTCCGAGAATCCCCTTAAACAGAAAACACGGACCTATCCGGTTGATATGACATATCCGGTAAAGCGAATATACAAGTCAGAAATAAAAATTCCTGAAGGCTTTAAAGTTGAATTCCTGCCTGCTGTAAGCTCTTTAAACGATGACTTATTCGAACTTGACTATTTTGTTGCGCAAAATGAATCGTCTGTAACTGTTTCACTTACTTATGCATTTAAGCACTCAGTATATTCACCTGAAGAGTATTCCAGGGTTAAAACCATGTTTGATAGAATTGTTAAAAAAGGTTCCGAAAAAATCGTACTGGTCAGACTATAAAAAAAATGATCATGTGCAGCACATGATCATTGATTTTAAAAAGAAAGAATCTGAAATCTCTAAATCAGAAAAAAGAATATGTTCGGATTTAATAAATGATTTTCAGATTTTTTTACGTGCGATTCAAGAATTCCTTTATAATTTAAACAGAAAATTGCATCTGCGCATTGAAGCCTGGATTACAAATTAATTGCTTCAACGGATTTTACTTCAGGAATGGCTTTTTTCATGGCATCTTCCACACCATTTTTTAAGGTCATCCTACTGAACGGGCATGAACCGCAAGCTCCGTGGAGTTCAACATTTACTGTATTGTCGCTGGTAAGTTCCACAAAACTGATATCACCACCATCAGCCTGCAGGTATGGCCGGATCTGTTCAATTACATTGCGTACTTTGGTTTCTAATTCTGACATATTTTTATATTTTTTGGGTTGGGGTATTTTAAAACTAAAATTAAACTGAGATAAATGATTTCCTGCTACGATTTGATCTCAACCACCTGAGTAGGATCAAGATTTGCGTTGCGGATAGCGATTTGCTGAGCTACTGATTCGGCCAACTGACGGAATGCAAGTGCAACTGCACCTTCATCAAGCATAGCTGAGGGATTTCCACTGTCGCCTGATTCGCAAATGCTCTGAACAAGTGGTATCTGACCAAGAAGAGGGACACCAATTTCTTCAGCAAAGCGTTTTCCGCCTTCTTTCCCGAAAATATAGTATTTGTTTTCAGGAAGCTCAGCAGGTGTAAACCAGGCCATGTTTTCAACAAGCCCTAAAACCGGAACCTTAATACTATCAGTTGTGAACATATTGTAAGCCTTACGGGCATCAGCAAGCGCAACTTCCTGAGGAGTTGTTACTATTGCGGCTCCGGTAACAGGCACCGTTTGTACGAGTGTTAAATGTATATCACCAGTTCCGGGTGGCATATCAATTACCAGGTAGTCGAGCTCTCCCCAATCGCCGCCGGTAAGCATTTGTGTAAAATAATTTGATGCCATGGGGCCACGCCAAACCAAGGCTTTCTTTGGATCAACAAAAAAACCGATTGACAATAATTTTATTCCGTATTTCTCAATAGGCTCCAGAATGGTTTTCCCATCTTCTTCACGTGCTTTAGGATGAGCATCCACCAGGTCGAACATAAGCGGAACCGAAGGGCCGTAGATATCGGCATCGAGCAATCCAACCTTTGCTCCAAGCCGCGACAATGATATTGCCAGGTTAGCAGCTACCGTTGATTTGCCAACGCCACCTTTACCGGAAACGACTGCAATTATATTTTTTACTCCTTTCAGCATGGTGTCGTCAGGGCCCCGGCGTGTAGTAGTCCGTGAAGTTAACTCAACATTTACTTCTGCATATGGATCAACTCTTCCCTGAATGGCTTTCACACAGTCATTCTTCATTTTATCTTTCATCGGGCAGGCTGGCGTTGTAAGCACTAATTTGAAGCTTACCTTATTCCCATCTACTTCTATATCTTCAATCATACCCAACGACACAACATCTTTGTGTAAATCAGGATCATGTACAAATTTTAATGCATTGATTACCTGTTCTTTACTTATATCCATCTTACAGTATCTTATTTTTATTTAGAATGTGTAAAGATAATTTAATTAATGATATACGGTTGTAAATAGTAAATTTTTATCATTCAATGGGTCAGATACTCTGCGACAGCAGACCCTGGAAACAAGTGTACAAACTGTAAAAACCCCCACCAAAAAAAAGTTTTTTGATGGGGGTAATATCAATAAAGTTACCAATGATTTTAAAGTGATATGAAACTACCTGATAAACAATAGTTCACGGTATTTAGGCAGTGGCCATTTTTCATTATCCACAATCAATTCAAGTTTATCAATATGATAGCGGATTTGATCGAAATAAGGGAATATTGAACTAGCATAAGCAATTGCTTTTTCTCGGACATCTTCAATTGTATTAGCTGTTTTCCTGGCTTCAATCATTTCGCTCACATAGTCTTCAATACTCCCAACATGCTTCGAAATTTCTTTGATCAATTTAAGCCTGCGTGCAGCAAGTACCTGGTATTCTTCATCACTGTACAGGTTTTTCAAGCCTTGCGTACTGTCGATAAGCATAGCCTGGTATCCAATTACAGTAGGTAAAATATGATTCGTTGCCAAATCGCTAAGTACCCGTGATTCAATCTGAATTTTCTTTACATACAGATCGTTACGTACTTCATTGCGGGCTTCCATTTCAATATCATTGTAAACATTGGCACGTTTAAACAGCTCGCGGGATTGAGGAGTTAAATATGCATCATAAATTAGTGGCACTACAGCTTCGCAGTCGAGACCCCGTTTTGCAGCTTCCACTTTCCATTCTTCGCTATATCCGTTGCCATCAAAACGTATAGGCTTTGATTTTTTGATCAGGCGGCGTAAAACCTGCAAAATGGCTTCGTCTTTTTTCACTCCTTTTTCGATGATTGCATCCACTTCAATTTTGAAGTCAACCAGCTGTATTGCCAGTGCGGTATTTAGGGGAATCATGGCCGAAGCACAGTTTGCGGAAGATCCCACAGCGCGGAATTCGAAGCGGTTACCAGTAAAAGCAAATGGAGATGTGCGGTTACGGTCGGTATTGTCGAGTAAAATTTCAGGTATTTTACCGATATCGAGTTTGATAGCAGTTTTTTCCTCAGGAGACATTTTTTCATCTGTAACTTTCTGCTCTATTTCATTAAGCATTTTTGTTAACTGCTGGCCTAAAAATGCGGAGATAATCGCAGGAGGTGCTTCATTGGCACCCAAACGGTGCTGGTTACCAGGAGATGCTATAGATGCTTTTAGTAAGGCGTTGTGCTGATGAACAGCAACTAAGGTATTTACAAGGAATGTTAGAAATTGCAGGTTTAACCTGGGTGTTTTACCGGGCGACAAAAGGTTAACTCCGGTATTGGTTGAAACTGACCAGTTATTATGCTTGCCTGATCCGTTAATTCCGGCAAAAGGTTTTTCGTGAAGAATGATTTTAAAATTATGACGAGCCGCAACTTTACGCATAACCATCATTACCAAAAGGTTATGATCATTGGCCAGGTTTGTCTCTTCAAATATCGGAGCTAATTCGTATTGATTAGGTGCCACTTCGTTGTGACGGGTTTTAACAGGAATTCCCAGTTTATAGGCTTCATATTCCATGTCTTTCATAAATGCAAGCACCCGTGTTGGAATCTGGCCAAAATACTGATCCTCCAACTGCTGGTTTTTAGCCGAAACATGCCCCATCAAGGTACGATCAGTTTGCACAAGGTCGGGACGAGCGTTATAAATAGCCTCGTCGACAAGGAAATATTCCTGTTCCCATCCAAGGTTGCTGTTAACACGGCTTACATCTTTATCAAAATACTGACATACTTCCACAGCAGCTTTATCCAGACAATGCAGTGCTTTTAACAAAGGTGTTTTGTAATCAAGGGCCTCACCTGTATATGAAATAAATATAGTAGGGATAATAAGAGTATCATCCATAACGAATGCCGGTGACGAAGGATCCCAAGCTGTATATCCGCGGGCTTCGAATGTATTCCGGATTCCACCGCTGGGGAAACTCGAAGCATCGGGTTCCTGCTGAACGAGTAAAGCACCTGAGAAAACTTCAATAGCAGTTCCCCTACCTGTTGGTACGGTAAATGAATCGTGTTTTTCGGCAGTATTCTCAGTAAGAGGCTGAAACCAATGTGTATAGTGTGTAGCTCCCAAACTCATCGCCCAGCTTTTCATTCCCATTGCAATCTGGTCCGCCAGTTTCATGTCAATACGTTTGCCATGGTCTATTGCATCCAGAACTGCTTTGTTTGCATCTTTAGGCAGATATTTCTCCATCTTGATCCTGTCAAAGACATTAATTCCAAAATAATCTGAAATTTTATCACCGGGAGTTGTGACTTCAATTGGTCTTCTTTTAAGTGCATCTTCCAATGCCTTGAAACGTAAAGTTGCCATATATTCGTTTTTAATATTTTTTTGCAAAAATAATATTTATTTTTAAATACCCCACTAATTATTTAATAAATACCCAATATTTTTAATTTATTTTTTCATTACCCCCCATTTTTTCAATGTTATTAGAGTATTTAATAGTATTTAATCCCGATTAAGTATTTTTATGGAAATCCCCAATAATTATAGAGCCAGTTTTCCAGCTCATATTTATCAACAAAAAGTTTTATTGAATTTAATGTTTTGAAGGAACCAAAAAATGGCAGTTAAAAAACATAAGAAATTAATCTACAAATAATCTAAATCCTAATTGCACTCCTTTAATAGTTAAAACACAGTCGTGACTTTGCCTACAATTCAAGCTCCTTTGATGGATCCCAGAAAGCTTCGTTGAAATTAACTATCTGATCATTTTCAAGTACTATTCCCTCACTTTCAAGAAGCTGCTTCATTGTATCCTCTCCGCCAAAATGATGCTTCCCGGTCAATAAACCATTGCGGTTTACAACCCGGTGAGCAGGAATATGCTGAAGCATTTGGTGAGAAGCATTCATGGCCCAGCCAACCATACGCGATGAACCTCCTGATCCCAGGTAACGGGCAATAGCTCCATACGATGTAACCCTTCCATAAGGAATCAGTTCGACTACGGCATATACTTTTTCGAAAAATGAGAGTTCAGCTGACACAGGTTAAATTTAAAAAAACTAATAACACTGAAAAAGTAAAACCAGGAAGAAAGGGACGCAGAAATTAAATTTTATCCTTCATTAAGTCTGAACCTGAGATATTTTATTGTCAACCCTTGTTCAAGCCAAATTTTTTCATAATGAGTTTGTACATCTATCACATCCTTTACTTCCGGATCGGCCGGATTTGCATACAGGTCGTTATTATTGTACAAAAGTTCATGTCCATTTTCTTTGATAACGTCTAATGTATAGTTATAAAACATATCATTATCCGTTTTAAGATGGATAATACCACCAGGCTTCAATAATTGCCGGTATCGTGCAATAAATTCAGGAGAAGTAAAGCGTTTACTGTGCCTGGGGCTGTTAGGTTGAGGTTCGGGAAATGTAATCCATATTTCGTCAATTTCGTCCTGCCCAAATACTTTACATATATTTTCGGCACGTATACGGACAAAAGCTACATTCGGGCGGTTTTCGTCGCTGCTGGTTTTTGCACCCCGCCACATACGCGCGCCTTTTTTATCAATACCGATAAAATTCTTGCCAGGATATTTGTCTGATAAATCAACGGTATACTCCCCTTTGCCACAGCCCATTTCAATAATAACAGGATTCTGGTTTTCAAAAAAATCAGCATTCCATTTTCCACGCAAAGAAAACCCGGCAGAAAGTTCTTCCCAACCGGGTTGAAAAAAATGATTAAAAGTTGCATTTTCAGCAAACCGCTGAAGTTTCCTCTTAGCCAAAGTAGTTGTTTTTTTTAGTGAAGTCCCGCATAATAAAAATTCCGGGAACATGTTATCTTCAAATCCTAACCTCTATTCCTTTTGAGTATCCAGGAAGAAGAATATCCGGCTTTTTTTATTCCGTCAAGTTGATTCACGGCTTCATTATAATCAGTGAATCCTTTCATGCTAACAACATACAATCCACCTGGTGTGGTATCCACAACTGCAGCAGGAAATCCTTGCGCCTGAAGAATACCAATTAGTTTGGCTGCATTGTCAGGATCTCTGAAAGCACCGCCGATAATAAAATAATCCTGTTCAACTGCTATTGACTCCGGTTTAGATACCTTATTTGGGCCACTAATCGAAATATTATTTTTCGCTAGCTCAGTGTAAGAAACCATACCCGGATCTAAGGATATGTTTTCATCAGCCAGCACTGCGGTTGGCGATTGTATAACTACGGAAGGAGATTCTTCAACTTTTACCTGGTAAGTCCCGGAATTAACCGGAGCCGTTTTACCTGGTGTTGAACGGGCCCACGAAAACATACCGGTATAATTATGAACATAGTTATCAATAAGGTTGCCATTGAGCGAACCCCATAATGTAAAAGCAATAAATGGAGCAAGCACAGCAGCCCATTTAAGTGTCTCCGGAATTAATCTGTGGTATTTATTTCTTTGGTCAGATTGCTTGATCTGCTGAATCTGAGGAATGTTCATAGTTTCCGTGCTCACTGTTTGAGCAAAAAATACTGGAAGTCCATATGAATCCGCATTGAAATTAATCTGCATTGACGGACTAAATTCAAATTTACCCGAAGGGTTTAAGAAAAGATCACCAATTCCTTCAATACAAACTATATCTCCGTTTTTAATTGAATTAATGCTCTTATCGGACCATGATTTGATTTCATTAAGAGCATCCCGGTACGAAATATTTTCAACGGAAGCAATATAAGTGGCAAGTTGACCGTCATTACCTGCTAAACCGGCATTAAATGCTATTGTTCCCGAAGGAGGATGAAACTCATTTGTAGCATGAATTATCCGGGCAGGAATGCTGGCTTTAATAAAGCCCCCTAAACCGGGAACAATCACGCATTCGTGATTATACAGTAAATCAGCTATATGCCTTGTTATCATTGATTTTTTTTAGCTTTTCAGTCTGCTAAGATAATACAATCAGCACTGATTTATCAAGCATTGTTAGTAAGTTTCAATAAATCTTCAGGAACATCAATGCCAACTGTCTCTATATCAGTAATAGCAGTATGAATGTTGAATCCATGGTACAACCAGCGTAATTGCTCGAGTGATTCGGCCAATTCAGGCGGAGCCTCGGGCAAGTTTAATATACGCTTTAATACTGACGACCGATATGCATACAAACCTATATGTCTGAAAAAATCATGGTGATCCAACCACGCATCCTGGGGTATTCCCCGAAGGTATGGTATTGGTGACCGGCTGAAATACAAAGCTTTACCGGAATTATCAACTACTGTTTTAACAACATTAGGGTTTAAAAGATCATCCTGATCAATTATTTTCCTGATAAGAGTCCCTATGATAACCTCCGGATTGTCAAACAAGGAAACAATAAGATCAATCTGAGATGGATCAATAAAAGGTTCATCGCCCTGAATATTTACTATTACATCGTAAGGACAATGGTTCATAAACGAAAGGTGCTCGACAACTTCTCCAATACGCGAAGTCCCTGACATATGGGCCTCTGAAGTCATCATTACCTCACCGCCACAATCTTTCACATGATTGAATATACGCTCATCATCTGTAGATACAATAACCCTGTCTAAAACAGTTGTTTTCAAAGTTTGCTCATACACACGCATGATCATACTTTTTCCATCAATCATTACCAGCGGCTTACCTGGAAAACGACTGGAAGCGTAGCGGGCCGGAATAACTCCTAATGTACTTACAGGCATCAGAAACAGTATAAACTATTTTAATTTTAATAGGAACGAGCAAAAATCACACGCTGTTTCGAAGGCTTACCTGTCAGGATACACTTACCTTCTTCTTGTTTTCCATCAATAGGGATTAATCTGATGGTTGCCTTAGTTTCATCTTTGATACGTTGTTCGGTTTCAGTAGTTCCATCCCAATGTGCTGAGATAAAACCACCTTTACCATCCAGAAGAGCAACAAATTCGTCCCAGGTATCTACTTTATTTGTATTCTCCTCACGGAAGTCATATGCCTTCTGAAACAGATTCTGCTGGATACTTTCGAGTAAATGACTGATTTTATGTTCAATATCTGTGATTTGATACACTGATTTCTCGAGAGTATCGCGGCGTGCTACTTCCACTGTACCATTTTCGAGGTCGCGCGGACCAATTGCCAAACGAACCGGAACACCTTTAAACTCATATTCATTGAATTTCCAACCGGGTTTCTGAGTGTCGCGATCATCATATTTAACACTAATACCAAGAGATTTTAGCTTCTTTACGATTCCATCAACAGTTTCAGATATTTGAGCAAGTTGTTCTGCATTTTTAAATATCGGAATTATTACAACCTGAATTGGAGCAAGTTTTGGAGGCAGGACTAATCCATGATCATCGGAATGTGTCATAATCAAAGCTCCCATCAAACGCGTAGAAACGCCCCAGGATGTAGCCCAAACGTAATCAAGTTTATTTTCTTTGCTCAGAAACTGAACATCAAAGGCTTTTGCGAAATTCTGACCCAGGAAATGAGATGTCCCGGCCTGTAAAGCTTTTCCATCCTGCATCAGGCCTTCAATACAATATGTTTCAACCGCTCCTGCAAAGCGCTCATTAGGTGATTTGATTCCTTTCAGTACTGGCATTGCCATCCAATTCTCAGCAAATTCAGCATATACGTTGATCATTTTCTCAGTTTCTTCAATAGCTTCTGCTTCAGTAGCATGAGCGGTATGACCTTCCTGCCACAAAAACTCGGTAGTACGTAAAAACAAACGGGTACGCATTTCCCAACGAACAACGTTCGCCCACTGATTCACAAGAATAGGCAAATCGCGGTAGGATTGAATCCAGGTACGGTATGTATCCCATATTATAGTTTCAGAAGTTGGACGTACAATTAGCTCTTCTTCAAGTTTAGCATCGGGATCAACTATTACACCTTTTCCGTCAGGCGATGTTTTTAACCTGTAATGAGTAACTACGGCACACTCTTTGGCGAATCCTTCAACATGCGAAGCTTCTTTACTAAAAAATGATTTTGGTATGAAAAGCGGGAAATACGCATTCTGATGCCCTGTTTCTTTAAACATATCATCAAGAACTCTCTGAATCTTTTCCCAGATTGCATATCCATAAGGTTTAATAACCATACAGCCCCGGACAGCTGAATTATCAGCCAGATCAGCTTTAATTACAAGCTCGTTGTACCATTGGGAATAATTCTCTTCGCGTGATGTAAAATCTTTTGCCATTTTGTAAATTGTGGTATGATAATTGTGCTTTTCGGAGTATTGATAGACTACAAAATTACAAAAATAATCACTCTGTTTACATTCATACAAGCTTCGGAAGAAGCATTAACCATAAGGAGGTCGCCATGAAATACATTTTTATCCTTGCTGCAGTTATGTTGGTGATGTCAGCATGCACCACTCAATACCAGGCTACTGGTTACGACGATGTATATTATTCGCCGAAAAGCCAGCCACCTCCAACCAAACATGAGATGGTTGTAGTAACACCAGAACCGGATGCAAATTCATATAACAACAATGAAATTCCATCCGTAGTGTATACTGATCCGGATACAACTTATTACATTGATAATCAACAATACACATCCGGGAGTGGGTTTAATGAGGATGATTATTATGACTATGCATATTCTGCGCGTATCCGCAGATTTTATGATCCATATGTATATAATAGTTATTATGGTGATTATTACACAAATGCGTATTGGTATGATCCAAATCCCTGGAACTGGGGCTTCAGCATATACATGGGTTATAATTGGTGGGGAGCTGGCTATGGCTATAATCCCTGGTATTCAAATCCTTACTATGGATACGGATATGGGTATGGATATGGGTATGGGTATCCTTATTACGGATGTGGATATGGATGTGGATACTACGATTACTATAATCCATATTATTACAACAGCTACGATAATAATTCCGTGTATTACGGCCATCGTGGTTCAGTAGGAAGCTCAGGAAGTATTGCCCGTTCAGAAGCTGGAAGCAAAAGCAACGAAAAAACTTTTGGGGAGAGATATGAAGCAAGTGTTTATGGTGGAAAGTCAGGGAATACAAATACCAGTCGTGAAAGCAATGTTATTAATTCTACAGCTACACGCGGCGGATCATCCGTTGACGGTTCAAAAAGCAGCCTGGCAAGAGGAACTGCTGTCCCACAGGATTCCAGAAACGGAGTAAACACATCAGGAACAAATACCCGAATTCAAAATCCAGGTACTACTACTCAGAAGTCAGGCACAACTACTCAAAGGCCAGGCACTACTACTCAAAGTCAGGGCACAACTACTCAGAGGCCAGGTACTACAACCCAGAGACCTGGTACAACAACCCAAAGACCAGCAACTACAACCCAGCGACCAGCTAACGGGACTGCTCAGCCACAACGCAAATACCAGTACACCGCGCCAAACCGTAACACCCAGAACGCTAATAGTCAAAACCGGAATAATGCTAACACCGGACAAAACACTCAATCGTATACTTCACCTGAATACAACCGACCACGTTCGGGGCAGGAATATACATCTCCCAAATATCGTAGTTCACAACCTTCAGGCAATAAGCAGAATAATAATACACGGGTAGCACCTCCAACCAATACTAATTCCAAACCGGCAACTAACAGTCGTACTTATTCTCAACCAAGTAACAATGGTTCAACTCCTGCACGCTCGAATTCAAATTACCAGGCACCACGAAATAACACCAACTCACAACCTGCCCGTTCAAACAGTTATTCTGCTCCTCAGCGCAGTAGCTCTCCAGCTCCTTCACGTTCGAGTTCGAGCGGAAGCTACTCCCCGCCCCCTTCACGGAGCTCTTCATCAGGCTCCAGTGGAAGCAGCTCTCCTTCGCGTAGTTCAGGCTCAAGCGGAAGTTCGTCTTCTGGTTCAGGCAGTGGTTCTTCATCAGGGCACCGCAAGTAAATTTTAAATTTTAAAACACAGTTATTTAACTCATGTTCATCCTTCCTGACAGATTCCTTAATTGGAGACAGTAAAAGGGTTGAAGGTTTTGTTATTGTCTTAAAAAAAATATAGCCATGAAAAAGATTTTTGCCATACTCGCTGCAATCATCATCTCATCAGCACTTTATGCTCAAAACGAAAATGATGCACTCCGCTATTCCCTCATAAATTATGGTGGCACTGCACGTTTCTCCGGCATGTCGGGTGCTTATGGCGCAGTTGGAGCCGATTTTTCAAGCCTAAGCCAGAATCCTGCAGGGATAGGACTTTATCGTAAATCGGAATTTTCGATTACCCCGGTTTTATCATCAAATAATACTACTTCAAATTACTCAAATCAATCGATAAACGACAGCCGGAACACAATGTACCTTGGGAATTTAGGATACGTTTTTTCGCAAAACATGAAAGGTAAGGCTGGTGCATTAACTAATTTGCAGTTTGGCTTTGGGATTAATCAACTTGCAAGGTTCAATAACAGGATGACTTTATCAGGATTTAATAGTGATAATTCATTGCTGACAACCTATGTTGATGATGTAAATTATTCCGGAGCCGCACCTGATGATTGGGACGAATTTGGAGCTCACCTTGCTTATCAAACCTATCTTATTAATTATGATTCAACAAATATGAGGTGGGGGGCCTTTATGGAAAATGGAGGAATACAACAGACAAAAAACGTTGAAACAAGTGGCAGCTCAAATGAAACTGTTTTAAGCGCAGGAGCTAATATTTCGGATAAACTGTTTTTAGGAATCACATTTGCTTTTCCATACATCAGGTACGAGGAATACAGCGTGTATACCGAAGATGATACAGAAAACCTGGATTCGGATTTCAAATCCTTTCAACGGTATGAATACCTGAATACAAGAGGTGCAGGATTTAATTTTAAGGCAGGGTTTATATTTATGCCTGTTGAATTCATCAGAATTGGCGGAGCTATACATACACCAACCAATTATTATAATATGAGCGATAGCTACCATGCATCAATGGAATCAAATTTTTCGAATGGTGATCGTTACTCACATTCTTCAAAGGATGGCTATTTTGAATATGAATTAAATACCCCTTTGAGAGCTATGGGCAGCATTGCTGTTTTACTGGGGAAATATGGATTAGTAAGTGCTGATTATGAATACATTGACTATTCCGATGCCAGCCTTCGTGCATATGATTACAGTTTTTCTGAAGAAAATAATACTATACGCACTCAATACACTACGTCCAATAATCTGAGGTTTGGAGCCGAAATCAAAGCCGGAATCATAGCCTTACGGGGAGGATACAGCCTCTCTGGCACTCCTTTCAGAGACTCAGGAAATGCCGGTGACCGCACAGGCTATTCCTTTGGAATAGGCATGAGGGATAAAGCATATTTTGTAGATTTTGCTTACAACCATAGCAATATGGATGCTAATTATTACATGTACAGCGCAGCTCCTGCATCATATAACCGTATACGCACAAATGCATATAGCCTTTCATTGGGTTTCAGGTTTTAATCCGGTACTGGAAAAACACAAGCACTTTCGGAATGATTAAAAAAAATCCTGCAAATGCAGGATTTTTTTTTGCCTGAATCCATATTTATTCAATACATGTTTAACAGGATAACAAATCAGATGAGAATGTCTGTTTAAGATAATTAATTAGGTTAAGATAAGATGACCGGATGAAAATCAGACCCCTAAAGTAATTAAAGTACAAATTCAAAAACCTTCTCATCGATAATTTGTTTAATTTCGGTTTTCAATTCCGATTTTCTTTTAAATACAAATAATGCAACTTAACATCCCCGAAACCGGGCAAAAACGAATTCTTATTGCGGGAGGCGGATTTGCAGGACTCAAATTAGCAACCAAACTTTCCGGAAGCAATTTTCAGGTAGTTCTTATCGACAAGAACAATTTTCACCAGTTTCAACCATTATTTTACCAGGTCGCCACCGCCGGTCTGGAGCCCAGCGCTATTTCATTTCCCCTGCGAAAAATTTTTCAAAACTCGAAGAATGTCTTTATCCGTGTAGCCGAGATCACCAGTATAAGCACCGAAAACAAAGAAGTATTCACTACCCTGGGAGCTATCAGTTACGACATTCTTGTGTTGGCAATGGGAGTGGATACAAACTTCTTTGGAATGAAACATATTGCCCAGAATGCCATTCCAATGAAATCAGTGGCTGAAGCATTGAGCCTGAGAAATAAGTTGTTACAGAATTTTGAAGATGCACTCCTTGAAACAGATGCAGAAAAGCAGAAGTCGTTGCTGAACATTGTAATTGTTGGTGGTGGCCCAACAGGAGTTGAAGTATCAGGCACACTTGCCGAAATGCGGAAATTTATCCTCCCGAAAGACTATCCTGAACTTGATTTCAGCAAAATGAATATCTATCTGCTTGAAGCCGGGAGCAGAATTCTGGCAGGAATGAATGAAAAATCAGCGAATCATGCTGAACGTTATTTACAGAAACTGGGTGTTAATGTTTTGTGTGATGCGCAGGTGAGTAATTATGACGGAGAAAAGGTTAGCATTCACAATAACATACAGATTCCTGCAAAAACACTGGTTTGGGCAGCTGGTGTTTCCGGGAAAGCAACCGATGGACTTAATCCGGAAATATACACCCGGGGAAACCGCATTAAAGTAAATAACTTTAATCTGGTTGAAGGTTTTGAGGATGTTTATGCCATTGGTGATAATGCGTACATGACTGAAGGTGAATACCCTAACGGTCATCCGCAAATGGCTCAGCCTGCTATTCAACAAGCCAAACTACTTGCGCTAAACCTCAAACGGCAGTCGAGAAACGAACCGATGAAATCCTATCATTATTTTAACAAAGGATCAATGGCAACCATAGGGCGAAACCTTGCAGTTGTTGAGTTACCTTTTGTTCGCTTTTATGGTTTCTTCGCATGGCTTACATGGATGTTCGTACACCTTATGGCTATTGTAGGGGTTAAAAACAGGCTTTTGGTTTTTATAAACTGGTTCTGGAATTATGTAACGTATGACCAGTCGCTGAGGTTGATTATTAAACCGTCGGTGAGGAAGGATGCTTAGTGGTTCACTTCGGCAAGTTGGTTTTAAGAAAATAGAAAATAGGGAAATGGTTTATAGTTCACTTTGACTACACTTAGAATAAATAGTTAATGGTTAAAGGTTCTCGTAATCAATATTTAGAATAAAATGGTAAACAGGGAATTGTAATTCAGGAACGGAAACGGATCAATTAAAACTGATAAACCGAAAAATAAAAGATATTTAAATTTTAGCTATCGAAAATGTCAGGGAGTTGCATGCGAAGGGTGGTCATTTTTAATATCTCACCACGCTGGTAATTACTATATACACTCCAATTTGCTATTTCATCCAATTTACGAAAACAACCCACACATTTCCCTTTATGATCAAGTGTACACACTCCCCTGCATGGAGATTTTACATCATTGTTGGTTTCTTCGTGTTTGTGTAACATATTGATTTAAATATAAAGTAGAACGATTTATTTTTAGAAAAGTTCACAAAGAAACATCAATTAAACCAAAGTGTTCATATTTCAAAGGAATTCATTTCTCAGATTCTCAATATCTCTAAATTTAATGTACTTTTAACCTGCTATTAAACTACTTTTTATGCTGGTTAAAACATTCGGATGTGCTATTCAGGGTATCACGGCTACTGTTATTACTATAGAAGTTAATGTTGATCAGGGAATTCAGTTCTCCATGGTTGGATTGCCTGATAATGCAGTTAAGGAAAGTCATCAGCGGATTGAAGCTGCTTTACGTAATATAGGATATAAATTCCCAAGGCAAAAAATAATTATCAATATGGCTCCGGCTGATATCCGGAAAGAAGGTTCATCGTATGATCTTCCGATAGCCATTGGATTGCTGGCTGCTTCGGAGCAACTGGTTACCGATGTACTAGATAAATATATTATTATGGGTGAACTTTCGCTAGATGGAAGCCTTCAACCCATAAAAGGAGCTTTACCCATTGCTATTGAAGCCCGCGACAACGGCTATAAAGGCTTTATACTTCCAGCAGTTAATGCCCGCGAAGCTGCCATAGTAAACGATCTAGAAGTTTATGGCGTAGAAACGCTCGGCGAGGTTATTCAGTTCCTCGAGGGCAGCCTGCAACTTGAACCTATAGTAATAAATACGCGTGATGAATTCTATTCGCATCTTGATAATTACGAATTTGATTTCAGCGATGTAAAAGGACAGGAGAATATAAAAAGATCGTTGGAGATTGCGGCTGCAGGCGGACATAACGTAATTTTGATTGGGCCTCCTGGTGCCGGAAAAACAATGCTGGCCAAGCGCCTTCCATCTATTTTACCTCCGCTTAACCTTCGCGAAGCACTCGAAACCACCAAAATTCATTCCGTTGCCGGAAAGATGGAACGTGAGGCTTCGCTCATCAGCATCAGGCCTTTCAGATCACCACATCACACCATTAGTGATGTCGCTTTGGTTGGTGGTGGTGGTAATCCACAGCCCGGGGAAATATCATTAGCCAATAACGGCGTTTTGTTCCTCGACGAATTACCTGAATTTAAACGTACTGTACTGGAAGTTCTCCGTCAGCCGCTGGAAGATAGAGTTATTACCATTTCGAGGGCTAAATTTTCGGTTACGTACCCCGCGTCATTTATGTTGATAGCGGCCATGAATCCCTGTCCATGCGGGTATTACAACCATCCGGAAAAAGATTGTGTTT
>JFJP01005520.1_pt1 | contig 17763 bp, 13 predicted proteins | sample 431651 | NCBI WGS metagenome assembly JFJP01 (sample SAMN02602958, study PRJNA72255) | Microbial mat metagenome, whole genome shotgun sequencing project. | biome: fresh water; feature: sink hole; material: water; isolation source: purple microbial (photo- and chemosynthetic) mats found in...
CAACCGCCAAGGTCGAGGAGTTAATTATTGAACTCAAGCAGGATTACACCGTGGTGATCGTGACGCACAATATGCAGCAGGCCGCTCGCTGTAGTGACTACACGGCGTACATGTACCTGGGTGACTTGATGGAATTTGGTGCCACCGAGCAAATTTTCTTCAAACCCAATCGTCAAGAAACAGAAGACTATATTACCGGGCGCTTCGGTTAGCCCAGATGTCAGACACCTGCTTATTGCCACTTTTTGCCTTTGATCCATTGAAAGAAAACCATGCCTGACAAACATCTGTCCTCTCAGTTTGACAGCGAGTTAAGTTCTGTTTCTGCCCGGGTGATGGAACTCGGTGGTCTGGTTGAGTCACAAATTCGCCAGGCTGTTTATGCCCTGTCCGAGTTCAGTGCCGAGATAGCCAACCAAGTGCTGGCTACCGAGATCAAAGTGAATGCCATGGAGGTTGACATTGACCGCGAGCTTTCCAGCATCATCGCTCGGCGTCAGCCCACTGCGCGGGATTTGCGTTTACTGATAGCCATCTCCAAGGCGACGGCCAATCTGGAGCGGGTTGGTGACGAGGCCGAGAAAATTGCCCGCATGGTGCGATCCATCATCAACAGCGGGGCGCCGCGATCTTTGCCATCACTGGAGCTGCGAGTCGCTGCTGACATGGCTTCTGCTCTTTTGCGCAAGGCGCTCGACGCTTTTGCCCGGCTTGACACCACAGCGGCGCTGGTCATTTTGAAAGAAGATGATCTTATAGACCGAGAGTTCGATGGTTTTGTGCGCAAGCTCATCACCTACATGATGGAAGACCCGCGCATGATTTCACCCAGCCTGGATCTGCTATTTTTGGCCAAGGCAGTCGAACGTATTGGCGACCATGCCAAGAACATTGCCGAGTTGATTATTTACATCGTCAAGGGCGCTGATGTCCGACACGCACCTATGGCAGAAATCGAATTGGTGGTGAAATGAGACGATTGCCGGGTGTATTGATTGTTGAAGACGAGCCGGCAATTGCCGAACTGATTTCAGTCAACCTCAAGCACAGCGGCTTTCGCCCAATCTGGGCCATGGACAGTGCGACAGCGCAAGTCGAACTTGATGCAGTATTGCCGGATGTCATCCTGCTTGACTGGATGTTGCCAGGGGAAAGCGGTTTGGCACTGGCCAAACGCTGGCGGGCACATCCCCGTTCCAAGGATGTTCCCATCATCATGCTCACTGCGCGAAGTGATGAGGTTGATCGTGTTGCAGGTCTGGATGCAGGGGCTGATGATTACATTGCCAAGCCATTTTCGACCAAGGAACTTCTGGCACGTATTCGTGCCGTGTTGCGACGCCGTGCACCAGAGCAAGATGCCGGTGTGGTTACCTTGGGAGAGCTCAGTCTGGATGCCGCAACCTACAGGGTAAGCTTTCAGGATCAGGCCCTGAAATTGGGACCCACTGAGTTCAAGTTGCTGCACTATCTGATGACCTACCCGGAACGGGTGCATACACGTTCGCAGTTGCTTGACCGGGTTTGGGGGGACCATGTGTTCATCGAAGAGCGTACTGTGGATGTGCACGTCAAGCGCTTGCGTGAAGCACTGGGTGCACAGGCTGGGCTGATGGTAGAAACAGTGCGTGGTGCCGGGTACAGAGTGACGACTCTTTGATGCTGCTTCGGGCGCTGATTTTCTTGCTCTGCCTGATCGTCGGCGGACTGACGGGTTGGTGGGCCAACAAACAGTTCCTTTTTGATGATGGCTTAGGGGTAGGGGTGGCTCTAGGGGGTGTTATTTGGTTTCTCATGGATGCGGTCGGAGCTGTGCGCGTGTTGGCCTATTTGCGAGTTATCGGCAGTAATGAGCCTCGCGGCATTTGGGGTATTTGGAATGAGGTTTTCTCACGTTCGCGTCGGCTGCTGCGCGACCGTGACCGTCTGCTTGCCGAGAGCCAGCGCCGTTTGCAAGACTTTCTGTCTGCCTTTCAAGTGTCGCCCAATGGCGTTGTTTTGCTCGACAGCCAATCTCGTATTGAGTGGTGCAATCAGACTGCAACCCACCACTTTGGCATCATGGCGCAGCGTGATTTGGCACAGGTTATTGGCAATCTGGTGCGTGACCCAGGCTTCATCGCGTATTTGTCGAGTCGTGATTACCAGCGTAGTGTCACCATGCCCGGGCGAGAAACGTCGTCGTCTCGACCTGTATTGCTGTCAGTGCAATTGCATCCTTATGGCGATGGGCGCACCTTGTTGTTGTCGCGCGATATCACGGCTTTGGAGCAAGCAGATGCCATGCGGCGTGATTTTGTGGCCAATGTGTCACATGAAATTCGAACGCCTTTGACCGTGCTGGCTGGCTTTATTGAGACCTTGCAGACGCTTGAATTGGCGGATAGCGAGCGCCAGCACTACCTGGGCTTGATGGCACAACAATCAACACGCATGCAAACCCTGGTCAATGATCTGCTGACGCTGTCACGACTTGAGGGTAGCCCGGCACCCGATTTGTCGTGCTGGATATCCTTGACTCAACTGATTGCCCAGATCAGGCAGGACGCGATGTCCCTGTCAACCATGATCACTGCTGAGCAGAGGTCACCGCACAAGCTGATCTTTGATGAAAGCTGTGATGTTGAACTGGCGGGCAACCTCAGCGAGCTTTTGAGCGCCATGAGCAATCTGGTCAGCAATGCCATTCGCTATACCCCGGCAGGGCAGGTCATCACTGTCAGCACATCACTGACATCCGGTGGTGGTTTGGTGTTTTCCGTGACAGATACCGGCCCAGGCATTGCGCCTGAGCATTTGGGCCGGCTGACGGAGCGCTTCTACCGGGTTGACCGCAGCCGATCGAGGGAGACCGGTGGTACCGGGCTTGGCTTGGCAATCGTCAAACACGTCACGCAGCGTCATGCTGCAACGCTGACACTGGAAAGCACGCTGGGTAAGGGATCGATGTTCAGAATTGATTTTCCACAAGAGCGTGTGAGGGTTGTGAATTAGCCGGGTGCGCGTCGCAAGACCAACAACCGTTCTTTGGGGTCTGCCGGATGATGAACAGTTCCGACCCGCAGCCAGAAACTGTTTTGCTCAAGTTTCGAGAACGCTTCAAAGTGTTCAGTATCAGCCACCATCCAGTCACACATGACGCCAGTTGCAACGGGTCTGAGCACCAAGCCGCCATGAAACTGAAGCGCGGCAATTTGGCTGCGACTGAGCCCCAATCCAAACACGCACTTTGGTTTGTCAGGCAGCAAAACTGAGATTTGCTTGACCAGAGGGGCGTAGCTGCGGGCAAAGTCCAGCATCGGCAACCACAGGGTCATCAGCAGCAACCAGCACAGGGCTGCTCCACCAGCCGGTAGCACCACACTTTTCCAGATGGCTGTGCGGTGCTTTCCAATGCGCCAAATAACAAGCCAAGCCCATATGATGCTTGCGCTGAGAGCTATTAAAAATGTAGTGAATGAAAAGCTGTGAATAAATCCGGGCGCAAGGCGGGCCACGTTGGCTGCGGGTTGGGCAGGCACGCCGGTTTGCATTGAAATCCAGACAATCCAAATGATCAGTGCGCAGCCACTGAAAAAAATCAAGGTGAACCAATCAATCAGGGCCGCCATGCTTCGGCTCAGTGTAGGTAGCGCAAATGCAGCCAGGGCCGACAGCGCTGGCAGGGCCAGCAAGAGCGAGCGGTCGGCGGCGCTGGTGGTCAGTGTCGCGACACTGGCGATAGTGACAAACCACAATGGCAGCCACAAATGCCGACTGCTGAATCTGTCAACCAGCAACTGACGGCGCCAGCGCCAGAGCGTCCATAAGGCCAGCGGCCAGGTTGGCCAGGTAAACCAAAGAAACAGTCTGCCCAGACTTTCCCATTCAGCCAAGTTGGCTTGTGGCAGGTCAATGTACCACCGCCAAAGGTCGAGTTGTGAGGCCAGCAGTGCGCACACAACGGTGATTGCAAGCAGGCCGGCTGCGCGAATTCTGCTGGAAAGTGGATGGCTCTGCGTGTCTTTGCTTTCAAGCAGATAAACCATTGTGCAGCCCAGTCCGAGGCACAGCCCCACCGTGGGGGCACCCGACAAAGTCAAACCGGTCAGCCCGATGGTAGCCGCCAGACCCGGGGCAATTGGGCGGTAGGGCAACGCGGCCACCGCATAAAACAGCAGCCCTGTGAAACACAGTTGCGCCAGGGCCGGCGTGGTTTCATGGGCCAACTGCGCCAACCCAAGACTGGCAATAAACGCCAACAGACCGCCATCTGCGACCGCGCGGGCGTAGTCGGTTGGCTGGGCCTCGCCGCCAAATGCAAACGCGACAGGCTGCGCCAATGGACTGCGCGCAAGGTAATAGGTGCCGTACCAGACCGAGATGAGCGAGATGATCAGCAAAATCATGAACGGAATTCGTGCCGCCATATCGCTGGGTAGCCATGAAGGAGCCATTTGAATGGCCCAAGCGCCGAACCAATAGGGCGCCAATGCATGAACCTCTGGGCCCATTCCAACCAAAGTGGGGTGCCACCAATCGGATTTGCCGTGTGCGAGCTCGGCCATGTAACCATAGGTGGTGATGTCAGCACGCTTCCAGGGACCTCGCCCCAGGAAGCCCGGAAGAACGTAGGCAAGACAAAACAGCCACAGTGCAATACGCGGCAGACGCTTGACGCTCCCTTGCGCAACGATGGCGGGGTTTGGCTGAATCACTGGCAAGCCACCGACCGGAACGGGAAAAAATTTTGATCCATCACAAAGAAAAAGGCAGCGCGGTTGGAACCGGCTGCCTATTGGCTGAGCATTAAAACAGCTTACTTGGCTGTAGTTTTGCCAAAGCGGTTGCGGAATTTCTCAACACGACCACCCATGTTGTCGACTGATTTTTGTGTGCCAGTGTAAAAAGGATGCGATTCGCTGGAAGTCTCAAGCTTGTACAAGGGCAACTCGCGACCGTCTTCCATCTTGATCATTTCCTTGGCGCTGGCACAGGAGCGGGTGACAAACTTGAATCCGTTGGATAAGTCCTGGAAACAAATTTCGCGGTAATTGGGGTGTATGCCTTTTTTCATGTGTTCTCCATCAGGTGCGTTAGCCGCGTCAGCCCTTGCACAAACCGATTGCGCAATTCAAAGCAGATCGTACTTTTCGCCAAAACCGTTGATTATAGTTCAGCCGCCACGACGCATCATGTCAAAGAACTCGCTGTTGGTCTTGGTGGCACGCATTTGCTTGAGTACCATTTCCATCGATTCAATTTCGTCCATGTTGTAGAGAAATTGCCGAAGAACACGGGTTTTCTGCAGGATTTCAGGTTGCAGCAGCAACTCTTCGCGCCGTGTACCGCTGCGGTTGAGCTGAATCGACGGGAAGACGCGTTTTTCGTAAAGTCGGCGATCCAGGTGGATTTCAGAATTGCCGGTTCCCTTGAACTCCTCAAAAATCACTTCGTCCATACGGCTACCGGTATCGATGAGCGCAGTGGCAATGATGGTCAGCGAGCCCCCTTCTTCGACATTTCGTGCGGCACCCAGAAAACGTTTTGGACGCTGTAGCGCGTTAGCATCAACACCCCCGGTCAGTACCTTGCCCGAGGATGGCACCACGTTGTTGTAGGCGCGGGCCAACCGGGTGATGGAGTCCAGCAAAATCACCACGTCCTTTTTAAGTTCAACCAAACGCTTGGCGCGTTCGATCACCATTTCGGCCACATGCACATGACGTGCAGCGGGCTCGTCGAAAGTCGAAGCAATCACCTCGCCCTTGACGGTGCGCTGCATTTCGGTCACTTCCTCGGGGCGCTCATCGACCAGCAAGACCATCATGTGGCTATTGGGGTAATTGGCCGAAATGGCATGGGCGATGTGCTGCATCATCACCGTCTTGCCACTTTTTGGCGGTGCCACCAGCAGGGCGCGCTGGCCCTTGCCTATCGGGGCGATGATGTCGATGATGCGCCCGGTGATGTTTTCCTCTCCCTTGATTTCACGTTCCAGGCGCATTTGCTCCTTGGGGAACAGCGGCGTCAGGTTTTCGAACATCACCTTGTGCTTGTTTTCTTCCGGGCCACCGCCGTTGACTTTTTCCAGCTTGTTCAAGGCAAAGTAACGCTCCCCGTCCTTGGGTGTTCGGACTTCACCTTCGATCATGTCGCCGGTATGAAGGTTAAAGCGGCGCACCTGGCTTGGGCTGATGTAGATGTCGTCAGTGCTGGCGGTATAGCTGGTGTCGGGGCTGCGCAAGAAACCGAAGCCGTCGGGCAGAATTTCGAGCACACCGTCCGCAAAAATCTGCTCACCGGCACGGGCGCGCTTCTTGATGATGGCAAACATCAACTCTTGCTTGCGCATGCGCCCGGTGTTTTCAATCTCAAGATCTTCGGCTTGCTTGAGGACTTCTGACACGTGCAGTGCCTTGAGTTCGTTGAGGTGCATGGGTTGACGCAGTAAGTGAAGAGGCGGGGAGGGGGCGGCCGGACTTGTCGGTGCGAAGTCGCAATAGCCTTTGCCGGAACTCAGGCCAACCCATGGTGGGGCAGCGAGTGGCGCGGATTATGACAGCAAAAAGCCCTGATTGACGCACAGGGCCAGCGCGACCAGGTCAGCCTGGTCAAGCGACCACATCAGGCCAATTGTTGATCAATAAAGGCAGTCAGTTGGGATTTGCTCATCGCCCCCACCTTGGTGGCCGCCAATTGGCCACCCTTGAACAGCATCAAGGTTGGGATGCCGCGAATGCCGAACTTGGCTGGAATATCACGGTTTTCGTCTACATTCATTTTGACGACCTGTACCTTTCCCTGGTAGGCATCAGACACCTCGTCCAGAATCGGAGCAATCATTTTGCATGGACCACACCATTCGGCCCAATAATCCACCAGAACGGGTAGATCGGACTGCAGCACATCGCTTTCAAAGGATGCATCGGACACATGTTTAATCAGTTCACTGGCCATGATTTTTCCTGTTTGATGTTTTTGAAGAAGGTTCAACAGCGAAATTGTGACAGAAACCAGTCTGTTCTATCGGGTTAATGCTCTGGACGGGTGGTCTGACAGCGACAAAGACAGGTTTTCGGACCGTCAAACCCAGAGTTGGCAGACAGATGAAATCAAAATATGAAGCAAAAAGTAGTTGTGGTGGGCGCTGGCCCGGCTGGTTTGATGGCAGCCGAGGTATTGTCACGCGCCGGGGTAGTGGTTCAAGTGTATGACGCCATGCCCAGCGCAGGGCGCAAGTTTTTGCTGGCCGGCAAAGGGGGCTTGAATTTGACACATTCGGAGCCTGCGGATGTGTTTGGTTCGCGTTATGGTCAGCGCCGTGCCGAAATGGATGCCATACTGAAAAACTTTGGCGCACAAGATGTCCGCGCCTGGGCCGGTTCATTGGGGATTGCAACGTTTGTTGGAAGTTCTGGCAGGGTGTTTCCGTCCGACATGAAGGCGGCGCCCCTGTTGCGAGCCTGGCTGCATCGCTTGCGGCATCCGCCAAGCGGGCACGCGGTGCAGTTTTGCATGCGACATTGCTGGATTGGCTGGCATCAACCCGCTGACGGTCACATGGGTTTGCACTTTGATACCCCAACCGGTGCCATGACAGTGCAAGCCGATGCTGTGGTGCTGGCTCTGGGTGGGGGTAGTTGGGCGCGCTTGGGATCCAATGGTGCGTGGGTGCCGTATTTACTCGCCCGGGGTGTGGGGGTTTCACCACTGTTGCCGACCAATTGCGGTTTTGACCGGCAGGGGGGCTGGAGTCAGCACTTCGTCAACCGTTTTGCCGGTCAGCCATTCAAGTCGGTGGCGATAACAGTGACGAGTCGTCATGGCGAGCTGTTTCGACGCAAGGGCGAGTTTGTGGCCACAGCCGGTGGCGTGGAGGGTAGCCTGATCTATGCCGCGTCCAGGTTGTTGCGCGACGACATCATGGCCTGCGGCCAGACCACATTCAGTCTCGATTTGCTGCCAGATCTGCCGCCTGAGCGAGTGCTGGCTGAGGTGTCTCATCCGCGGGGATCGCGAACCTTGTCGAGTCATCTCAAGAGCCGCCTGCACATCGACGGCATCAAGATGGCCTTGTTGTATGAATTGTTGACAAAAGCACAATTGCAGGAAGCCACAACACTTGCCGCCGCCATCAAGGCATTGCCGATCACACTCGATGCGCCCAGGCCGCTGGATGAGGCGATCAGCAGCGCTGGTGGGGTGATGTTTGAAGCCATGGACGAGAACCTGATGCTCAACGCCGTGCCAGGTGTTTTTTGTGCAGGTGAGATGCTCGACTGGGAGGCACCTACCGGGGGATATCTGCTGACAGCCTGTCTGGCTACCGGTGCCCGTGCGGGTACCGGTGTGCTGCAGTATTTTCAGAAGAATTAGTCCGTCTGCGCAAGCTGCGATTGCGCCTCCAGCTATGTTGTTGATCTTTATTTGGGGCACCCGGGTGACGCTATGATTCGTGGCAAGACTCTCCAAAACCTGAAATTCACAGAGGAACCCACCATGTCAGTTCAACACGCCTATGCCCAAAAAAAGATGTCCGCCAGTGATGCCATGCAATGGGTCAAAGATGGTGATCTGATTGTGGTGCCCACCGGTGTGGGTGAGCCGCCCACCTTGTTGACGGCTCTGTCCGAGCAGCGGCATGGTTTCCGCGATGTGAAGGTGGCGCAAATTCTGGCCATGCGGAAATTTGCTTACATTGACCCACAGACAGTTGAGCATGTCCGCCACATCGCGCTGTTTTATGGCGCAGCCACGCGCGCCGGGGGGCAGGCAGGCTGGGTGGATTTCATTCCCAACTATTTTTCCGAGATTCCGAGTCTGCTCGAACGTGGCCAGATTCCTGTCGATGTGGTGTTCAGCATGGCTTCACCGATGGATGATCATGGCTATTTTTCGCTCAGTCTGGCTGCTGACTACACCATGGCAGCGGTGGCCAATGCACGCTCTGTGGTGCTGGAAGTCAACCCTCATGTGCCTTTTGCCTACGGAAATTGCCATGTTCACATCTCGCAAGTGGCGGCGCTGGTGGAGAGCAGCGAGCCCGTGTTGGAAGTTGGCCTGCCGAAGATCGGCGCGGTACAAGAGGCGATTGGCAAGTACGTGGCCGATTTGATTGAAGATGCTTCAACCCTGCAAATTGGTTATGGCGGCATTCCGGATGCGGTCGTGATGCAACTCACGGGCAAGCACGACCTGGGTATTCACACTGAAATGATTGGTGACGGCATTTTGACCCTTTTGGAAAGCGGTGCCGTGACGAATCGGCGCAAAAACTATCTGCCGGGCAAGATGGTCGCCACCTTTGCGCTGGGCTCGGGCAAGCTCTACAAGTTCATGGACCGTAACCCGTCACTCGAAATTCACCCGGTCAACTACACCAACATACCGGCATTGGCGGGTCAAAACGACAATCTTGTTGCCATCAACGCCACGTTGCAGATTGACTTGCTGGGCCAGTGTGGCTCAGAAAGTTTCGGATCTTTGCCTCACTCAGGTACCGGTGGTCAGGCAGATTTTGTCCGCGCGGCGAACATTTCCAAGGGTGGCAAGGCCTTCATTGTGTTGCCGTCCACCGCCAAAAATGACACCATTTCACGCGTTGTACCGACCCTGACACCGGGCGCTCACGTCAGTACCAGCAAGAACGACATCAACTATGTGGTCACTGAGTTTGGCGTGGCGCAGTTGCGCGGCAAGTCTGCCAAACAGCGCGCCTTGGAGCTGATTGGTATTGCACACCCCGACTTTCGCGCTGAGCTGACCGCAGAAGCCAAAAAAATGGGTCTGTATTGAGCGACGCAAGCGGGCTGCCAGCCAGCGTCCTGATGGCACCATTTGTAGGGGTGTTGTTCAGGGTGCAAGACAGTTCGTACAAAGGGGTGCTCAGGTTATGTCATTCATGCATATGGAGATGATTGGGTGTGCATGCGGTCAAGTTAGCGGGTGCCTACTGCCTAGAATTATGCTCACCTCAATGACCCAACGGAGCTCTGCATGACCCACTCGACACGTTCCAGACTGAGTGCCTACGCGCTGGAGGCTGCGGCCGTGAACTCTCAAGAACTGACCGAATTTGCAACTGCTTATTTTGACAATGCAGACCCGGGCGAACTGCAGTCCCGTGGCACCGAACACCTGGTGGCGCTGGCCAATGCGCATTTGCGACTGCTGGATGTGCCAGCCCATGCCAGTGGCGCGCGAATTCGGGTGTTTAACCCAAGTCTTGCGGAGGATGGATTTGTCAGTGAGCACACCGTCATCCAGATTGTTCACGACGACATGCCCTTTCTGGTTGATTCAGTCACGATGGCGGTTAATCGCGGCGGGCGTATCGCCCATTGGATCGTGCATCCCTTGCTGGTGCTGGAGCGTGATGCGCAGGGCCGTTTGTGCAAGACCCATTTGGCTGCTTCGGCAGGGCAACAGCCGGGTCCGGTGCAGTCATTTATTTTTGTCGAATGTGATCGCATCTCGCGTGAATCCGACCGTGATGCGATGGTGTCTCAGTTGGCAGTTGTGCTGGGTGATGTGCGGGCCGCGGTGACTGATTGGGCCGCCATGCGGGCACGCCTGCAGGCGGTTTGCCGGGATTCGTCACAGAGCGATTTGGCATCCGTTAGTCAGCAAGAAGGGGCTGACTTTTTGCGCTGGCTCGAGGACGGCCACTTCATCTTTCTGGGCGCACGTGACTATCAGTTGCAGCGTGTTGACCAGGTGGTCAACCTGGTGGCCATACCGCAGACCGGTTTGGGGATTTTGCGGGGCAGTCCACGCACGCTGATGAATCGGCTTCCCGTTGAGGCGCAGGCATCGCTAGACTCGGACCAACTGGTTTTGTTGACCAAGGCCATGACCCGTTCCACCATTCACAGGCCGGCCTGGCTGGACTGCATTGCCGTCAAGCGATTTGACGAAAATGGCAAGGTGGCGGGGGAGTCACGGTTTCTCGGGCTTTACACCTGCAGGGCTTACACGGCACCGGTGGCAGAAATCCCACAGATTCGTCAGCGCATTGGCCAAGTGATGCAGGCCGCCGGGGTGGTCCAAGATAGCCATGCGGCCAAGTCTCTGCAAGCCATTCTGGATGCTTATCCTCGTGACGAGCTGTTTCAAATGGATACAGCGAGCCTGATTGACCATGCGATAGGCATCCTGCGATTGCAGGAACGTCAGCGAACGCGAATCTTCACCCGGCGCGATCCTTTTGGACGGTTTACTTCGGTCCTGGTGTTTGTGCCACGTGATCGGTACAACACCGAACTGCGGATGCGCATTGGGCAAGAGCTGAGTCATACGCTCAATGGCCAGTCGATTGAGTTCACCCCGATGCTGACAGATAACCCGTTGGCACGTATCCACTATCTGGTCAGGGCCGGCCTGGAGGCACCTGCAAGTCCTGACCTTGCGGCGCTGGAGTTTCGCATTTCGCGGCTGGCCCGGCGGTGGCAAGACGACTGCCGCCTGGCACTGCTGCAGACGCATGGTGAAAATCTGGGTGTGACATTGGCCAACCGGTTTGCCAATGGTTTTCCGCCAGCCTACCGTGAGGATTTTTCAGGCATCGTGGCTGCTGACGATGCCCAGGTTCTGTCTGGTTTGTCGGGTGACTCGGCCATGGCGGTGAAACTTTATCGCCCGTTCGATGCGGTGTCGGGTGAAATGCGCCTGAAGATTTACCGGACCGCCAAAATGGCCTTGTCGGACTCGCTTCCGTTGCTTGAGCGTATGGGTGCCAGGGTACTGGATGAACACCCCCACAAGGTGATTGATGCCGATGCCACTGAATTCTGGATTCATGATCTCGGATTGCACTTGCCAGCCGATGCCGAAATTGCCGTCATCAAGGATCGCTTTGAAGACTTGTTTGTTCAAGTCTGGCGCGGCGACGTGGACAACGATGACCTGAATAAGCTGGTACTACAAACCCATCTGGATGCTCGCAGCATCGCTGTGTTGCGCGCTTACATACGCTACTTTAAACAGCTTGGTTTCGCTTTCAGCCAAAGTTACATTGAGGCGACCCTGTTCAGGAATGCCGCCATTGCCGAGTTGCTGTTCGAGTTGTTCAATGCCCGCTTCAACCCTGAACTCCAGGCGGATCGCGAAACTGCACAGCATGCGCTGGCGCAACAGATTGCCTTGCAACTGGTGTCCGTGGCAAGTCTTGAAGAAGACCGAATCTTGCGCCAGTTGCTCCAAAGCATACTGGCTACACTGCGCACCAATGCCTGGCAGTTGGCCAGCAACGGCGCATTCAAACCCTACTTCAGCTTCAAGTTCAATCCCCAAGAGCTCCCTGGTGTCCCGGAGCCCAAGCCGATGTTTGAGATCTGGGTCTATTCGCCACGCGTCGAAGGTGTGCATCTGCGCAACGGCAAGGTGGCCCGGGGTGGTTTGCGCTGGTCAGATCGGCGCGAGGACTTTCGCACCGAAATCCTGGGCCTGGTCAAGGCACAACATGTCAAAAATACGGTCATCGTCCCGGTTGGATCCAAAGGTGGCTTTGTCCTGAAGAACCCACCCAACCCCGGCGATCGTGATGCCACCCTGACCGAGGGTATTGCCTGCTATCGTTGGTTCCTGTCCGGTTTGCTGGATTTGACCGACAACCTGGTTCACGGCCAAGTGGTACCACCCAGGCTGGTAGTTCGGCATGACCCGGACGACCCGTATCTGGTGGTGGCAGCGGACAAGGGGACAGCCAGTTTTTCGGATATTGCCAATAGCGTTTCGGCTGAATATGGATTTTGGCTGGGTGATGCGTTTGCCTCCGGGGGTTCGGTCGGCTATGACCACAAAAAGATGGGCATCACCGCACGGGGTGCCTGGGAGTCCACCAAGCGGCACTTCAGGGGGCTGGGCATCAATTCGCAAACCATGCCCTTCACGGTAGCCGGCATTGGTGACATGTCCGGTGATGTGTTTGGCAACGGCATGCTGTTGTCGGAGCAGATCCGTCTGGTGTTGGCTTTTGACCATCGCCATATCTTCATCGACCCCGATCCGGACATCGCGCGCAGCTTTGCCGAGCGCCAACGTTTATTTGATTTGCCCAGGTCGAGTTGGGACGACTTTGACCGCAGTCTGATTTCTGCCGGGGGTGGTGTTTATCCAAGGTCTGCCAAATCCATCGGGCTGTCTGCTGCCGCGCGGGTGGTCCTCGGTGTTTCAGCCACTGAAATGGCACCGGTTGAACTACTCAGCGCCATCCTCAAGGCACCGGTTGATCTGATCTACAACGGCGGCATTGGCACCTATGTCAAGGCCTCCACCGAAACTCATTTGCAGGTCGGTGACAAGGCGGGGGACGCTTTCCGGGTCAACGGCAAGGATTTGCGTTGCAAAGTGCTGGTGGAAGGCGGCAACCTTGGATGCACACAGTTGGGTCGGGTTGAATATGCCCAACAAGGCGGCCTGTTGTACACGGATGCCATTGACAACTCGGCCGGCGTCGATTGTTCGGACCATGAAGTCAATATCAAGATCCTGCTGGACCGCGTGGTGGAGGCCGGTGACCTCACCTTCAAGCAGCGCAATGACTTGCTGGCATCCATGACCGAAGAAGTCGGCCACTTGGTGTTGGCCGACAACTACTACCAAACCCAGGCACTCAATGTGGCATGTCATCGGCCCATGTATGTGCTCGATGCCCAACAGCGACTGTTGCAATGGCTTGAAAGTGCGGGCAAATTGCATCGGGCCATCGAATTCTTGCCCAATGACGAGGAGATCGCCCGCCGCCGTGCCGCCAGGACCGGGTTGACAGTGCCAGAGGGTGCGGTGGTATTGGCCTATGCCAAGATGGCGGTGTTTGATGATCTGGTGGCCAGCAACTTGCCTGAAGATCCCTACTTCGACCGCACCCTCAAGGCCTATTTCCCCACCGCCCTGTCTGAAAAGTTTCCGGATGTCATTGCCAGGCATCCTTTGCGCCGCGAGATCATTGCCACTTACGTGGCCAATACGGTGGTCAACCGCACGGGGGCAACCTTCATTCATTTTCTGGCGACTGAAACCGGGGCCAGCACTGCCGACGTGGTGCGTGCCTATACCCTGGCGCGCGAAATATTCGAGCTTGAACCCCTGTGGGACCAGATCGATGCGCTAGACCAGCGGGTTTCAAGCACTTTGCAGCTTGACTTGCTGAATCGTTTGATTTCAATGGCTCAGCGCGCCTCGCGCTGGATCCTGCGCTTGCGAGCCCGGGGTGCCGACATGCCCACGCTGATTGCGCGCTACCAGCCCGGCGCTGCCGAATTGAGGGGGCATCTGACGCAGTGGCTGCCGACGCATTCGGCTTCAGACTGGCAACAAGCCGCACAAAAACTGGTGCAAGCTGGTGTGGCTGATGATCTGGCAAAACGTCTGACGGCGCTGGAATTCATCTTTCCGGTGCTCGACCTGGTGGACCTGGCGGCCAGTTCTGGCCAGACACTTGAGCAAGCTGCCTACATCTACTTTGCGGTGGAAAGCCAGCTTGGCCTGGTCGCCTGGCGGGCCCAGATCAAACGCCTGCCCACAGACACCTTGTGGCAAACCCAGGCCCGCGGCAGTGCCCGCGATGATATCTACGCCATCGCCAGACACATTACCAAAACAGTGTTGACAAACTATCCCGGTCTTGAAAATTGGTCTGAACAGCACACGGCTCAAATCGGGCATTTATGCCGGCTGTTGCAGACCGTGGCTGCGCAAGGCCCCGACCTGGCACCGATTTCTGTGGCCATGCGTGAATTGCGCCATCTTGTCTGAAAGGCAAAAAAGCGCCAAGTGCCCAGATGTCAGGCCGTGGCGTTCAGCACGCGCCCCATGGTCTTGCTGGGGCTGTCGGCCACATAGCGCTGCGCCGCCTGCACCTGGCTTGTCTGACTGGCAGAAATTGCGGTGCTGGTGGCCTCAAACAAGCTAGCGGTCACGATGTTTTTTTGGGTCGTTGACATGTCCATCGATAGCATCTGCTTGGCTACCTGAAAGACTCCAGCCAATGTCTTGGTGTAAGTCGGATCTTCTTCTACCGGTGCCCTGGACCGGTTGGTACTGGCTGGGGCCGGTTTTTGTGGACTGGCATTGGCCGCTGCAACCGACCCGTCTTCCAGCGTGTTGACGCGCTGACGCGCCTGAGACACGACCCGTTCCTGGTCATCGGCCTGCGCGCGCAGGTTTTCGGCATCAGCCTCGGCTTGATCCGCATCCCGACGCGCCTGCTCCAGCCGACTGTTGATCAGCGAGGACTGAAGCGATGAGGTGGCGCTGCTGATGGCAGCAAGGGCAGCCATGATGACACCTGCCGGTGTAGCGCCCTAGGCGGTCACGTTCAACACGCGCCCGGTGGTTTGTCCCTGCGTGTTGACCACCGGTGTGCGCGTTGGCTCTGGCGGCTTGGCCTGCATTTCCTGGGTTTTGGCCTGTTGATTGTTTTGCTCGGTTTTTTGGAGCTGAGTCGGCTTTTGAGTGGACTGTACCGGTGCGGTACGGGCTTCTGAAACGTTCATTTGGCGCTCCTATGTGGGTCAATTCGGAGTTTACGAGTCTTGCGCACAATATTCAACTGCTTTAACGGGCTATCAGGTGTGAAACTGCAGGGCCGCCAGACCCGCGTAAATGCCGCCCAGTGCCACCAGCTCGGCGTGTGTGCCCTGTTCCACCAAACACCCCTGATCCAGCACCACAATGCGGTCGGCTTTTTGCACCGTGGCCAGGCGGTGGGCAATCACCAGGGTGGTGCGGCCGTGCATGGCAGATTCCAGCGCAGCCTGCACCATGCGTTCGCTTTCCGCGTCCAGCGCGCTGGTGGCCTCATCGAGCAGCAACAAGGGCGGATTTTTCAGGATGGCCCGGGCAATGGCCAGGCGTTGGCGTTGGCCACCACTCAGGCGCACGCCACGCTCGCCCAAAAACGTGTCGTAGCCCTGGGGCAGGGCGGTGATGAAGGCATGCGCAAATGCCGCTTCGGCAGCCCGCATGACCTCGGCCTCACTGGCCTCAGGGCGGCCGTAACGGATGTTTTCCAGGGCACTGCTGGAGAATATGACCGCGTCCTGCGGCACGATGCCAATCTGCTGGCGCAAGTCGGTCAGGCTCAGATCGCCAGTGGGCACGCCATCCAACAAGATGCGCCCGCCCTGGGCGTCATAAAAACGCAGCAGCAGTTGAAACACCGTGCTTTTGCCGGCACCACTGGGCCCCACCAGCGCCACCGTCTGGCCGGCAGCCACCGTCAGCGAAAAATCTTGCAGCGCCGCCTGCCCAGGGCGGGACGGATAATGAAACCGGACTGATTCAAATTGAATAGCGCATCCCGCATGATTGATAAGGGCTGGAGCCGGATTTGATGGTGAAACAATCGGTGAACGGCTGGCCAGCAGCTCCATCAAGCGCTCCGTGGCCCCGGCCGCGCGCAGCAGGTCGCCATAGACCTCGCCCAACACCGCAAAAGCACCGGCCAGAATGATCACATACACCACCGTTTGCCCCAGGTGCCCGGCACTGATGCGCCCGGCCATCACCGCCTGCGTGCCCTGGTACAAGCCCCACAGCAGCGCCGCTGAGGTGGCGATGATGATGAAGGCCACCAGCATCGACCGGGCCCGTGAGCGCCGCACCGCCACGTCAAAAGCGGCGTTGGTGGCCTGGGCAAAACGGCTGGTTTCACGCCGCTCGGCCCCATAACTCTGCACCACTGTGATGGCGTTGAGCACCTCGGCGGCAATCGCACTTGAATCGGCAGCACGGTCCTGACTGGCCCGTGACAGCTTGCGCACCCGTCGTCCAAACCACAGCGCCGGCAACACAATCAGCAGCAGCACGGCCAGCACCTGGGCCATCACCATCGGATTGGTCCAGACCAGAATCCCCAGCGCACCGAGCCCCATCACCAGATTGCGCAAGCCCATGCTCAGCGACGACCCTACCACCGTCTGCACCAATGTGGTGTCAGCGGACAGGCGCGACAGCACCTCGCCGGTTTGCGTGGTCTCAAAAAATTCCGGGCTTTGCTGCAACACATGGGCATACACCGCGTTGCGCAGGTCAGCGCTGACACGCTCGCCCAGCCAGCTCACCATGTAAAAGCGCCCGGCCGAAAAAATGCCCAGCGCCACCGCCACTGCAAACAGCGCGACAAAGTGCTCACGCAGCGCCATCACCTGCGCGCCCTTGTCAACTTGCACCAGACCCCCGTCAATCAGGCTGCGCAGCGCCAGCGGAAAAGCCAGCGTGGCCATCGCGGCTAGCACCAGAAACACCAGTGCCAGGCCGATGCGGCCGCTGTACGGTCTTAAAAAAGGCAGCAAGCCCGAGAGTGATTTCGGATGGCGTGTGGGTTCAAGGGCGGTGGACATCAGCGAGGGCCTGGAGAAAAAAGCCAATGTTGGTGAAAGACGACCGCAACCGTATCAGGCCGCCTGGCATCTTTAGAGATTTATGAATAAATGACCTCCAGCCCATACGGTTATTGCGCTGACAGCTATTTTATTTGTAGTGATCAAGATAGTTGCAGGGGGCTGGCGTAACCGGTCATTTCCAGATAGCCGCGGCCGATTACTTGCCCCTGTGCATCCAGCAACTGACTCAGCCCTTCCCAGTAAATGGCACCGGTGGAACGACGGCTGTCGAGCTCCTGATTGTCCAGCATCGCCCGCACGGTGTAGCGCTGCCGGCCCATTGCCTGCAAGTTGGAGCTTGCGGCGCCGAGCGGGAGCTCCACGCTCCATGACACTGGATAGCTGGCGCCGCTGGCGGTGCTGGTCCAGTAGCGCTCTGGCTTGAAAACCACCTCGT